>Ga0164243_10004720_pt1 | contig 21200 bp, 15 predicted proteins | sample OricompcompostOP_FD_108781 | JGI IMG/M metagenome (GOLD analysis project Ga0164243, IMG submission 108781) | Organic Plus compost microbial communities from Emeryville, California, USA - Original compost - Organic plus compost (OP) | ecosystem: Engineered > Solid waste > Mixed feedstock >...
GCCGGGAAACTCGTCTCCACCGTCCGCCTGACCGCCCCCACCGCCAACACCTTCACCTTCATCCTCAAGCCCTGACCCCCGAGTCCGGCGGGAACAGCGCGCTCGGATTTCGCGACCGGGCGGCGGCTGACTAGGCGGCGCCGTCGCGGACGACCTCGGTGTAGTAGGCGATCCCGGCCGCGAGGATGTCGTCGTTGAAGATGTAGTCGTGGCTGTGCAGCGGCGTGTCGCCGGGGCCGGTGCCGTTGCCGAGGAAGGCCAGGCAGGCGGGGACGTGCCGGGCGAGGACGCCGAAGTCCTCGCTGCCCATGACGGGTTCGGCGGCCGTATCGACCCGGTCGGCGCCGAGCGCGCGCGCCGCGGCCTGGCCGGCCACCTCGACACAGTCGGCGTCGTTGACGGTGGGCGCGAACTCGCGCGTGTACGTCACCTCGGCGGTGGCGCCGTGCGCGGTGGCCACGCCGTGCGCGATCTCCCGGATCCGGCGTTCCAGCAGCTCGCTGACGTCCGCGTCGAAGCTCCGGGTGTCGCCGGTGATGGTCACGTGGCTGGGGATCGCGTTGCGGGCCCCGTCCGTACGCAGGTCGGTGCACGACAGGACCGCCGTACGCACCGGGTCGACGCTGCGCGCGACCACCTGCTGCAGCGCGACGACGATCTCGGCGCCGGCCACCAGCGGGTCGACCACGAGATGGGGCGCGGACGCGTGCCCGCCGCGCCCGGTCACCCGGATCGTGAAGTTGTCCTCGCTCGCCATGATCGGCCCGGTACGGGTAAGGAGGTGCCCGGCCGGCACGCCCGGGATGTTGTGGATCCCGTAGACCGCGTCGACGGGGAACCGGGCGAACAGGCCGTCGTCGACCATCGCCTGGGCGCCCCGCCCCGGCTCCTCGGCGGGCTGGAAGATCGCCCGTACGGTGCCGTCGAACCCGCCCTCCTCGGCGAGCACCGCGGCGGCCCCCAGCAGCATGGCCATGTGCCCGTCGTGGCCGCACGCATGCATCGCGCCGGGGTTGCGCGACGCGTACGGCACCCCGCTCTCCTCACTGATCGGCAGCGCGTCCAGCTCCGAACGCAGCCCGACCGTACGACCGGAGCCGCGGGTCAGCGAGCCGACGACCCCGGTCCCGCCGACACCGGTGGCTACGTCGAACCCGAGGTCCCGCAGGACACCGGCGACGTACGCCCCGGTCTCGTGCTCGCCGAAGGCCGTCTCGGGAATCCGGTGCAGCTCGCGGCGCCAGTCACGGGCGCGGTCAGCCGTCATGGTCATCCTTCCTGGTGTCAGCGGAGGCCGGGCACGTGTGAAGGCCGTTGACGAGCAGGTCCAGCTGTCGTCCGGCTTGGCCGCGATCGTTCGCGGCGAGGAAGATGCCGACCAGCGTGGCGACGACGTCTTCGGCGCGTACGTCCGCTCGCAGCCTCCCCGCGCGCACGCCCGCTTCGATCAACGTGGCCACCGTGGCGACGAGAGCGTCCTTCGCCTCCCCCGTGGGGACGCTGCCCGCCGGACCGGACGGCGCGCGGGATGCGGCAACGCCGCGTTTGGCGGCGACGAAATCCCCGTAGCAGTCCATCCACCTGCGTAGCGCGACCACCGGTTCGCGCTCCTCGTCGAGCAGCTGTTCCGCGCGTGCGCACAACGCCGCCCGTTCGGCGCTGTACACCGCCTCCACCAGCGCCTCGCGGGTCGGGTAGTTCCGGTACACGGTCCCCACCCCGACACCGGCCTCCCGGGCGAGCGCCTCGATGGAGAGCAACCGGCCGCTGGTGAAGGCGGCCCTGGCCACGCCGAGCAACCGATCCCGGTTGCGCCTGGCGTCAGCACGTGCCGGTGGTCGATCGTCGCTCCGCACTAGCGGAACCCCTTCCGGTTGAACTACGTTGCGGAAGACCTTCCGCTTAGCCGCACAAGCTACCCGACCGTCAGGAGTCCGGCCAATGCCCGCCGACAACGCCACGAACAGCACGACAACGCCGCCGCGTCCGCATCCGGGCGGGCTCGCTTCCCTCAACGGACGGCCGGTGGCGCGAATCGGCTACGGCGCGATGCAGCTCGAACACGGCGACGACGAAACGGCTCGATCCGTGCTGCGCCGGGCGGTGGAACTCGGGGTGAATCACATCGACACCGCCCAGTTCTACGCCGACGGCCTGGTCAACGAACGGATTCGCGCCGCGTTCCCGCGTTACCCGGAACACTTGGTGCTGGTCAGCAAGATCGGTGCCACCAGCGATCCGGCCGGCCGGTACGGACTGCGACCGGCGCAGCACCCCCACGAGATGCGGAACGAGGTGGAGGCCAACCTGCGTTCGCTGCACCTCGATCGCCTCGACGTCGTCAACTTCTATCCCATGGCGGGCGTGGACGGGATCCCGGCGGACCAGCAGGTCGCCTTCGACGACCAGCTGGCCGAGCTGATCACGCTCCGGGGAACCGGGAAGATCGGCGGCTTCGGCCTCAGCCACGTCGACGCGGAGCAGCTGCGCCATGCCCTGCCGGCGGGCGTCGCCTGCGTCCAGAACGGCTACAGCCTGGTCGACCGCTCCGCCGAACCCGTACTGCAGGTCTGCCGCGAGCACGACATCGCGTGGGTGCCCTATTTCCCCCTCGGCTCGGGAACCGCCGACCTCCCGAAGGTCACCGCCATGCCCGCGGTCAAGAAGGCGGCGGCCCACCTGAAGGTCACACCCGCCCAGGTCGCCCTGGCCTGGCTGCTGTCCCGCAGCCCGCAAACCCTGCTCATCCCCGGCACCCGCAACCTCGCCCACCTCGAAGAAAACCTCGCCGCAGCCGAAGTGACCCTCGACCACGAATCACTGGCCTTCTTGACCCGATAGCGCTCCCCACCGGGCGCGTGATCTCGTGCTACTGCGTGGCGCTGAGCCTGCGGAGGGCGTCGTGGGGGAAACCCAGGTCGATGGCGGTCGCCTCGTTCAGGCGTGTGTGCTGCTCTGGGGTGAGCGTGGTCTCGAGGGCGCCGAGGTTGTCGTCGAGCTGAGTGCGGGTGCGCGCGCCGATGAGCGGTGCCACGACGGCCGGGTTGCGGAGCGTCCAGGCCAACGCCACGCGTGACGGGGTGGTGCCGATCTCCGCGGCGACGGCCTTCACCGCTTCCGCGGCGGTCAAGCCGCGCTCGGTGAGGAAGCCGTTGCCGATCGCGTGGTCCCGGCGGGTGAACGCGCCGTCGCCCGGACCCGGCCGGTCGAGGTCGGCCCGACTGTACTTGCCGGTCAGTACGCCGCCGGCGAGCGGCGACCAGGCCACGATCCCCAGCCCCATGGCCGCGGCCATCGGGACGAGATCACGCTCCACGGTCCGCTCGACCAGGTTGTACGGGATCTGCAGGGCCACCAGCGGCGCCCACCCGCGCAGGTCCGCGATCGCCTGCATGCGCGCCACCTGCCAGGCCGGGATGTCGGAGATCCCCACGTACAGCACCTTGCCGGCCCGGACGAGATCGTCCATGCCGCGCAGCACCTCCTCGACCGGCGTACCGCCGTCCCACATGTGCAGGTACAGCAGGTCGACGTAGTCGGTGCCCAAGCGCGCCAGGCTGGCCTCGACGGACCGGATCATGCTCTTACGGGAGTTGCCACCGGAGTTCGGGTCGCCGGGCCGCATCGGCATCGAGTACTTGGTCGCGATCACCAGTTCCTCGCGCCGCCCGCGCGCGAACTCCCCGACCAGCTCCTCCGACGCGCCGTCGGCGTACCCGTTCGCCGTATCGACGAAGTTGCCGCCCCGCTCCACGTACCCGTCGAAGATCTCCCGGGCCGCGTCCCGCTCCGCACCCCAGCCGAACGTCATCGTGCCCAGCGCGAGCGGCGACACCCGCAACCCCGACCGGCCTAACGCACGAAACGACGCCAACGACCGAGCCCGGTCCCCGGCGCCGTCGCTCTCCCGCACCACCGCGTCATCCATCCTGATCCTCCAGCCCGTACGGTCCCGCACAAGTCTGCGGAGAACACACGGCGAACATCAACCGCCCAGGCGCCGCTCCCGAAACCGACGACACGACGCCCGCACCTGCCGGCGAGCGGGCCTCAGCGGATCAGGCGGAAGAACGTACGGAGTTCCCGGACGAACAGTTGGGGCTGTTCGAAGGCGGCGAAGTGGCCGCCCCGGTGCGGTTCGTTCCAGTGCCGGATGTCGGTGAAGCGTTTCTCCGCCCAGCGCCGGGAGGGGCGGGGGTTCTCCTTGGGGAAGATCGAGCATCCGGTCGGCACGGTCACCCGGTCCGTCGTCTCGGTGGTGAAGAGCCGCTGTACCTGTTTGAAGCTCTCCCAGTACAGGCGGGCGGAGGATGCGCCGGTTCCGGGCAGCCAGTAGAGCATGAGGTTGTCGAGGAGTTCGTCGCGGGTGAGGGCGTTTTCGGGGTGGCCGTCGCAGTCGGTCCAGGCGCGGAACTTCTCGATGATCCAGGCGCAGAGCTGTGCCGGTGAGTCGACGAGCCCGTAGCCGATGGTCTGCGGGCGGGTGGACTGTTCCAAGGAGTACCCGTCCTCGGTTTCCTGGGCGCGTTCCAGGTCGGTGATCGCGGCGCGCTCGGCGTCGGTGAGGTCGTCGAACGTGGACGGGTCCGGGGCCGCCAGGGGCGGTACGAGGTGAATGCCCGCGACGTGGTCCGGATCCTGTCGGCCGATGAGTGTGGTGATGGTGGTGCCCCAGTCGGAGCCGGCCGCGCCGTACCGGTCGTAGCCGAGTCGGGCCATCAGGCCGATCCATGCGCCGGCGATCCGTTCGACGCCCCAGCCGCTACGGCCCGGCTTGTCGCTGAAGCCGTAGCCGGGCAGCGACGGGCAGACGACGTGGAACGCGTCGCGGGCCTCGCCTCCGTGGGAGACCGGGTCGGTGAGCGGACCGATCACCTTGAGGAACTCCACGATCGATCCCGGCCAGCCGTGGGTGAGGACGAGCGGGAGCGCGTCCTCGTACGGCGAGCGGGCGTGCAGGAAGTGGATCCCGAGACCGTCGATGGTGGTCCGGAACTGCGGCAGGGCGTTCAGGCGCCGTTCGGTGGCCCGCCAGTCGTACTCCTCCGCCCAGTACCGGCACAGCTCACGCAGGTAGCCAAGGGGCACGCCCTGCGACCAGTCTCCGACGGTCTCGCCCTCCGGCCACCGCGTACGGTTCAGGCGTCCCCGCAGGTCGTCCAGTACGGACTCGGGGACATCGAGCCGGAACGGCGTTACGCCCTCAGACATGTCACCCTCCCCGGACTTTGTACAGTTACTGTACAAAATTACGCTAGGAGCATGGGTTCCCGAACGCAAGAGGCGGGCCCGCTCGGCCGGGACGCGCTCGGTCAGCTCGTGATGCACCTGCATCTGATGGGTGGCAGCGCGACCCGGGCGGAGCTGACCGAACGGCTCGACTGCGGCCGCAGCGTGATGGGGTACCTGCTCGGCGAGCTCACCGAACGCGGGCTGGTGACCGTGGACCGCGGCGCCCGACGCGGTACCGGGGAGGGCGGGCGGCCGTCGCATCTCGTACGGATCGCCGAGCGGGCGCCGGTGGTGATCGCGGCGCAGCTCAGCCCGGACGCGGTCAGCGTGGCGACGGTCGGGCTGGGGGCGGCCGTACTGGACCGGCACGAGGTGCGGCTGCCCAGCCGGCGGCCCGAGGACGCGCTGGCCGACCTGTGCGCCCCGATCGCCGAGCGGCTCCGCGGCGGACGGCCGGTGCTCGGGATCGGGCTCGCGGTGCCGTCGCCGGTACGGAGGTCCGACGGGTACGCTCCCGCCGCCCTGCACCTCGACTGGCCCGCCGTGCCACTGCGCGACCTGGTGCTCGATCACCTGCGCGCACACCACGGCATCACCGGTGTGCCTCTGGCGCTCGCCAACGACGCCAACCTCGCGGCCATGGCGGAGTCCCGGCACGGCGCCGGACGAGGAGCCACCCAACTGCTGTATCTCATGACCGGCAACGTCGGTCTCGGCGGCGCGGTCATCAGCGAGGGCCGGTTGTTCGCCGGCGCCCGCGGCTACGCCATGGAACCCGGGCACATCACCGTCGACCCCGCCGGCGCGGCCTGCCCATGCGGCTCGACCGGCTGCCTCGAGGTCGAGGCCGACCACCGCGGCCTGCTCCGGCTCGCCGGCCGCGGCGAGGTACCGCTCGACGCCGTCACGACCACCGTGGCCGACGTACTCCGCGCCGCCGAGAACGGCGATCCCGCCGCCTGGCAGGCGGTACGCCAGGCGAATCGCAACCTCGGAATCGGGCTGGCCGGCCTGATCAACCTCACCGACCCGGACCGCATCGTCCTCGGCGGCACGCTCGGACGCATGCACCGGCTCCAACCCGAGGCCGTGCACGCCACGGTCGCCGAGCGCTCGTTCCTCAGCCCCCTCGGCGACATCCCCATCTCACCCGGAGATCTCACCGATGGCGTCCTGCTCGGCGCGGCCGAACTGGCCCTGCAACCCCTACTCGACGACCCCCGCCGGACACTGGCCACCCTCCCGCTGACCGACCCCCCGACGGCCTAGGCAGACGTCCGGATGGCGGGCGCCGAAAACGGCTGGGAACCGTGCCGTGCGGTTTGGGATCTTTGCCGGGTGTCGCATAGCCCGCGCCCTGAGGTGCGCATCGTGCAGCTGACCGGTCCGGTGTTCCGCGCCCTGGCCGACGGGGATCTGGCCGCGGCGAACGCGGTCAGCCCGGTCCTCCTGCCCGCGCACTTCGCCGGCCCGGACTGGCGCGGGGTCTGGGCGATGCGCCACCGGCAGGTCGAGGAGGACCCGGCCAGCGCGGCCTGGGTCACCGGCGTCATCTGGGACGAACACCGCCGGCTGGCCGTCGGCCGCGCCGGCTACCACGGGCCGCCCGACCCGTCCGGGATGGTGGAGATCGGCTACGCCGTCGACCCCGCCCACCGCCGCCGCGGCTACGCCCGCGCCGCCCTCGAAGCCCTCCTCCGCCGCGCCGCCGACGAACCACAGGTCCACACCGTCCGCGTCACCATCGCCCCCGACAACGTCGCCTCCTACCGGCTGGCCGCCCAGTACGGCTTCACCGAGGTCGGCGAGCAATGGGACGACGAAGACGGCCTGGAGATCATCTACGAGACCCCCGCAGGACCCGCGTAGACACCCACTCGTGTCGCGCTGGGCTGCCGGGTGTCGGAAGAGCCCGATAGTAAAGTTGATGAAAATACTTGACCCCCTTTAGCCAGTTGACGAATTCCGGGTCCAATTCGGACGGGTTCCGTAGTTCCGGGCCGGCTTCTCGGAGGAATCGGGTGAACTGGTGGGCGAGGGGGCGGCCGAAGAGGATTTTCAGGCGGCGGCGTTTACGCATGACCGGGTCGATGTCGGCGGTCGGGCCGGTGGTGGCGAGGATGTGGTCCGGGTCGATGTCGAGCATGGCGTCGCGGGTGCCGTCCCATTCCACCGCGGCGCTGAGCGGGGACAGGTGGTTCGTCGCGGCGGCGATCTCCCGGTCGTAGCAGGGGTCGCAGCGCAGCCATGAGCCACCGAGGAGGACGTAGGCGTGGATGTGCTTGCTGGTCCGTGAGATGTGGCGTTGCAGGCGTGGTGGTACCAGCGGGCCGAGGTAGACCTGGCCCCGGACGGACATGATGCCGAAGCCGGCGGGGACGCCGGCGGCGCGGAGCACGGCGACCATCAGGTTGGCGCTGTTGGTGCAGCTGCCGACACCGAGCCGCAGTGTCCGTGACGCCTTTTGCCGCCAGACGCCCGGCTCCCATTTCACGCGGTCGCGGACAAAATAGAAAGTCGCGACGGCGAGTTCGCGATCGTTTTCGCCGTGTGCGGCGCGTAGCCTGTCCGCCAGTTCATATATCGCCGGGTGCGCGATGTCGCAGTAGCGGGTTTTCTGTAGGTACGGACCCGTGTCCTCGTGAATCACGCGGGCGATCATCGCAAATAAATGCTGGAGGTACGGATCGGTGATGCGTCGGTCAATTCCATGGGTCCGCAGGATCGGCGATTTGGCGTCCGCCGCAGTCGTGTTCCACCGGGCGGGTCTGGTCGATGTGTGGGCGGTGCGAACGCTGCTCGCGGTGCGCCGTTGGGGGCCGATCGCGGGCGGGGTCCGGATCGCGGGGGCGCGGGCGCCCGATGAGGTCGCGATCGTGGACGACCGCGGGGCCGTCACCTTCGGTGAGCTGGATCGCCGCTCCGACGCGCTGGCCGAGGCATGGTCCGGACGCGGGATCGGCGCGGATGACTGCATCGGCGTGTTGTGCCGTAACCATCGCGGCCTGGTCGAGTCGCTGGCGGCGGGGGCGAAGCTGGGTGCGCGGCTCGTCTTGATGAACACGGGCACCGCCGGTCCGGAGGCCGCCGCGATCGTCGATGCCGAGAGGGTCACGATCCTGGTGCACGACGAGGAGTTCACCGCCGCCGTCGCCGGAACCGGGGTGGCCCGCTTCGTCGCCTGGGCCGGCTCGGCGGCGCGGACCGGACCGGCCACGTCGGTCGACGAGCTGATCTCGTCCGCCCCCGTACGGCGCCGGCGCCCGCCTCGCGTGCCGAGTGAGATCGTCTTGTTGACCAGCGGCACCACGGGCCGTTCCAAGGGGGCGCCGCGACGCGTCCGGTCCGCGTTCGTGGCGACCCAGCTGCTCGAACGGGTTCCGCTGCGGGCGGGTGAGCGCACGGCGATCGCGGTGCCGTTGTTCTACGGCGCCGGGTTCTTCATGCTCTCCCTGTCGCTGGCCCTCCGGTGCCCGATCGTGCTGCGCCGGCGGTTCGAGGCGGACACGCTGCTGCGCGACGCCGTCGGCTGTACCGCCATAGTGGCCGTCCCGACCATGGTGCGCCGCATGCTCGCGGCGGAGGCGACGGCGGCGTACGGCCTTCCGGCGTTGCGGGTGCTCCTCGTGTCCGGCGAACCGCTGACGACGGAGCTGGGGAACCGGGCCCGGGAGAGGTTCGGTGACGTCGTCCACAACCTGTACGGATCGATCGAGGTCGGGGCCGCGGCCATCGCCACCCCCGCCGATTGGCGTGCCGCGCCCGGCACCGTCGGCCGCCCGCCGCGCGGCTGCCTGGTCAAGATCCTCGATGCCGATGACCGGCCGGTGCGTTCGCCGGGTGCGATCGGACGGGTGTTCGCCGGAAGCACGCTGCGCATCGACCGCTACACCGACGGCCGGGGGCGCGCTGTCGTCGATGGCCTGATGTGCACCGGCGACCTCGGTCACTTCGACGCGGACGGTCGCCTGTTCGTGGACGGCCGGGCCGACGACATGATCATCAGCGGCGGGGAGAACGTGTTCCCCGCGGAGGTCGAGGACGTGCTGGACCGGCATCCGCTGATCCAGGAGTCCGTGGTGACCGGCATCGATGACCCGGACTTCGGCAGCCGCCTGCGCGCGTTCGTCGTCGCCGCGCCGGGAGCCGCGTTGACCGGTGACGACGTCCGCCGCCACGTACGCGCGAACCTCGCCCGGTACAAGGTGCCCCGCGACGTGGTCTTCGTATCCGCCGTGCCGCGCAACGCCGCGGGCAAGCCGTTGCGGGGCCGGCTCGCCGCCACTTCGCGTTGAGCTCGCCTTTCCCCCTAGAGTCACTCTCCGTAGTTGATCATTTACGAGTTCGGGGGCCGGGCAATGGACGTGGCGATCGTCGGAGTCGGATGCCGTCTCCCGGGCGGCATCAACGACCTGGACGGGTTGCGGACGGCGCTCGACGCGGGGCGCGACCTGATCGGCCGGGTCCCGCCGGAGCGGTTCGCGGCCGAGCGGTTCGTCGACGAGGCGATGCCGCGTACGGACAAGAGCTACACGGCCCTGGGCGGGTTCCTCGACGACATCGACCGGTTCGACGCGGCGTTCTTCGGGATCTCGCCGCGCGAGGCCGCGGCGATGGACCCGCAGCAGCGGCTGCTGCTGGAGATGACCGTCGAGGCGCTGGACGACGCGGCGATCGACCGGGCGGCGCTGGCCGGTACGGACACCGGCGTGTTCATCGGCATCTCCGACAACTCCTACGCCGCGATGCAGATGATGGAGCCGGGGGTGGCCGGCCCGTACACGATGTCCGGCGGCGCCCTGTCGATCGCGGCCAACCGGCTGTCGCACGTCTTCGACCTGCGCGGCCCGTCCATGGCGGTGGACACCGCGTGCTCGTCGTCGCTGGTGGCGGTGGAGCGGGCGTACCGGGCGCTGGCCGACGGCTCGTGCCGCACGGTGCTGGCCGGTGGCGTGAACGCGTTGATGTCGCCGTACCACTACGTCGGGTTCAGCCAGGCCGCGATGCTGTCGCCGACCGGCCGGTGCCGGGCGTTCGCGGCGGACGCCGACGGGTTCGTACGGTCCGAGGGCGGCGGCATGATCGTCCTGAAGCGGCTGGACGACGCGCTCGCCGGCGGCGACCGGATCCACGGGGTGATCGTCGGCGCGGGGACCAACAGCGACGGCAGGACGCTCGGGCTCGCGCTGCCGAATCCCGAGGCGCAGGAGGACCTGCTGCGGCAGGTGTACGCGGCGGCCGGCATCGACCCGGACGACGTCGCGTACGTCGAGGCTCATGGCACCGGTACTCCGGCCGGCGACCCGGCGGAGTGCCGCGCGCTCGGCCGGGTGCTGGGGACCCGGCGCTCCCGTACGGCGCTGCCGATCGGGTCGGTGAAGTCGAACCTCGGGCACCTGGAGCCCGCGTCGGGGATGGCGGGCCTGTTCAAGGCCCTGCTGGTGCTCCGGCACGGGCACATCCCGGCCTCGCTGCACGCGGAGGAGCCCAACCCGAACATCGACTTCACCGGGCTCGGGCTCGGTGTCGTCACCCGCCCGCGCGCCCTGCCGGATACCGCCGAACGCCCGGTCGCCGGCGTCAACTCGTTCGGCTTCGGCGGCTCGAACGCGCACGTCATCCTGGCCGGGCCGGTGGCAGAGGCGCCGGGCCCGCGCCCGGCCCCGGCGGTACGCCCCGTGCTGGTCTCCGGCGACAGCGCCCCGGCCCTGGCCGAGGCGGCCGCCCGGATGGCCGATCACCTGGACGGCCTCACCGGCGAGGAGTTCTACGACGCCGCGTACACCGCCACCCGCCGCCGGAGCCGGCACCGCCACCGCGCCGTGGTGTGCGCCGACGATCCCATCGCCGCGGCGGAGGCCCTGCGCCGGCTGAGCGGCACGACGGACGGCGGCACCGCGTCGCAGGTGCCGGGTGCGACGGCCGAGGCGGTCGAGCACGGCCGGATCGCGTTCGTGTTCTCCGGCAACGGCTCGCAGTGGGCCGGCATGGGCGCCGAGCTGATGGCCACCGACCCGGTGTTCCGCGCGGCCGTCGAGCAGGCGGACACCGAGCTGGCGCCCCGGCTCGGCTGGTCCGTACGAGAAGAGCTGGCCTTGCCGCCGGACCAGTGGCGGCTGTCGGCCACCGAGATCGCCCAGCCGCTGCTGTTCGCCGTCCAGGTCGGCCTGATGGAGTCGCTGGCCGCCGCCGGGGTGCACCCGAACGCGGTGCTGGGCCACTCCGTCGGTGAGGTGGCCGCCGCGTACGCCGCGGGCGCCCTGTCGCTGCCGCAAGCCGCGCAGGTCATCGCCGAACGCGGCGGCGCGCAGGCGGCCACGTTCGGGCAGGGCCGGATGGCCGCCGTCGGGCTCACCGAGGACACGGCCCGCGAGCTCCTGCCCGCGTACCCCGGCCTGGAGATCGCGGCGGTCAACACCCCCCGCGACCTGACCGTCGCCGGGCCGGCCGACCAGGTCAAACTACTCATCCACGAGCTGGCCGAGCGCGGCCTGCACGGCATCGAGCTCGACCTCGACTACCCCTTCCACAGCGCCGCCATGGACCGGACCCGGGCCCCGCTGGCCGCCGGCCTGGGCGCACTGCGGCCGGGCGCCGCCCACGTCCCGATGGTCTCCACCGTCACCGGTGCACCGGTCGAGGGTCCCGAGCTGGACGCCGGGTACTGGTGGCGCAACGTCCGCGAGCCCGTCCGGTTCGCCGCGGCCGTCGAGCGGGTCGTCGCGGACGGCTGCGACGTCCTGGTGGAGATCGGCCCGCATCCGGTCCTGCGCGGGTACCTGAACCGCATCGGTACGGAGAACCGCACCCGGCTGTGCGCCGTGCCGACGCTCACCCGCGCGCAGCCCGGCGAGGCCGCCGTACGGTCCGCGGTCGCCGGGGTGATCGCCGCGGGCGCCGGGATCGAGTGGTCCGCGCATTTCCCCGTACCCGGCCGGGTCCGCGACCTGCCCGCGTATCCATGGCAGCGCGAGCGGCACTGGATCGGCTCGCCCGAGTCCTGGGTGCGCACGATCGGCGACGGCCGGATCACCCATCCGCTGCTCGGCGAGCGGCTGCCGCTGCTTGAACCGGCCTGGCACGGACGGATCGAGCCGGTCCTCGTCCCGTGGCTGGCCGACCACCGGGTCGGCGGCGCCGTGGTCATGCCGGCCACCGGGTACGTCGAGATGATGCTGGCCGCCGGGAGGCAGGCCCTCGGCCAGGACGCCGTCGAGCTGGATCACCTGGACGTCGAGCGGGCGATGGTCGTCGGCTGGGAGTCCGGCGCCGAACCCGTCTACGTGCAGACGAGCCTGGCCGAGGCCACCGGCACGGCCGCGGTGGCGAGCGTCGGCCGGAACGGCGCCGGCCCGCGGAGGCACGCGCGCGCCCGTGTGCGCCGGATGCTGGCCACCGCCCCGCCGCCGCGCGACCTGTCCGAGGTACGCGCGCGGCTGCACACCGAGGTGGGGGCGGAGGCGTTCTACACGCGGGTGGCCGAGGCGGGCCTGGCGTACGGGCCGGCCTTCCAGGTACTGACCGGCCTGGCGTACGGCGACGGCGAGGTGCTGGCCGGGTACGCCTTCCCCGGCCCGCACGCGCCGCACCACCCGCACCCGGCGCTGCTCGACGGTGCGCTCCAGGCCGGGGCGGTGCTGCTGAGCGGCGCGGTCGACGCGGGCCAGGCGTACCTGCCGTCGGCGATCGGCGGCGTGCGGGTGTGGCGGACCCCGCCCGCGCGCGGGCTGATCCACGTACGGGAGCGGGACCGTACGGCCGACGAGGTGTGCTGGGACGCCGCGGTCCTCGACGAGGACGGCGCGGTGGCCGTGGAGATGACCGGCTGCCGGCTGCGCCGCTTCGACGGGGTCGCGCCGACGCCGGTCACCCGGCACGGCATCGAGCTGCGCGCCGCGCCCCGGGCCCTGGCCGGGCCCGGCCCGCTGCCGGGATCGACGGAGATCCTGGAGGGGGCGGCGGCGCGCATCGCGGCGCATCGGGCGGACTGGCGGACGCTCGGCTACGACCGGAGCGCCGGTCTCCCGGAGGCGGTGCTCGCGCACACGCTCGCGGCGGCGCTGGGTGAGATCGCCGGCGGGCCGGAGCTCGGCCTGGCCGACCTGGTCGCCGCCGGTGTCGAGGCACGGCACACCCGCCTGCTGACGGCCCTGATGCCGTTGCTGGAGCGGCATGGCCTGGCCGAGCCGCGGGACGGCGACCGGTTCCGGCTGCGGGCCGAGTGCGCGGAACCCGAGCGGGTCCTCCGGGAGGCGATGGACGGCCTGACCGCGTTCGCCGCCGAGGCCGCGCTGGTCGCACGGTGCGGCCCGCACGTCGCGGACCTCCTGCTCGGCCGGCAGGACCCCTGGGAGCTGCTGACCTCCGGCGGTGCCGCGGAGATGCTGGAGCAGTTCTACGACACCGGCGCCACCTGCCGGTTCGTCAACCGGATCGCCGGCGCGCTGCTCGCGCGGATCGTCGAGGAGTGGCCGGACGACCGGCCGCTGCGGATCCTGGAGATCGGCGGCGGCACCGGCGGGCTGACCGCCACCCTGCTCCCGCTCCTTCCGGCCGACCGCACCCGGTACACGTTCACCGACGTCTCGCCACAGTTCCTGTCGCGCGCCGAGCACCGCTTCGCCGCGTACGACTTCGTCGAGTACCGGACGTTCGACCTGGACACCGACCTCGCCGACCAGGACATCGCACCGGGTACGTACGACCTGGTGGTGGCCGGTACCGCGCTGCACACCGCGACGGACCTGGGCGCCGGGCTGCGCCGGGTCTGCGCGCTCCTGGCTCCGGGCGGCCGGCTGCTCGCCGCGGAGTGGCACCGGATGGAGCGGCTGGCGCTGTTCTTCGGCTGGCTGGACGGCTTCTGGTCGTTCACCGACACCGGCCTGCGGACGGACTCCCCGCTGCTGCCGCGGGAACAGTGGCCCGAGGTGCTGACGGCGTCCGGGTTCACCGACGTCGTGCAGACGGGGGCCGACGACCACGACGACTTCTCCGTCCTGCTGGCCACCAACGCCGCGGCCGCCGCCGCACCCACCACCGAACCGGCCGGTGCCGACGGCGTATGGATCATCGCGGCGGAACGCGCCGACGACGGGACGCTGGCCGCGGAGCTGGCCCGGCAGGCCGCCCGGTCCGGCCGGCACACGGTCGCCTGCGAGCTGGGCACCGACCCGGCCGAGCTGCTCGCCCACGTACCGAACGGTACGGAGGAACTGCACGTCACCGTGGTCCTGGACGCCGACGCGACCACCTCGGCGCTCGCGACCGCCACCCGGCGGGCGGCCGCGCTCCGCGCCGTCGCGGCGGCCTGCGAACGCCTGCCGCTCGCGGTCCGTGCGCACCTCTGGCTGGTCACCACCGCGTCCGGTGCCCTGCCGTCGGGCGAGGCCGGCGACCCGCTGCAGGCCGCCACCGTCGGCATCGCCCGCTCCCTGCAGAACGAGCAGCCCCACCTGGACGTGCGGCGCGTGGAGCTGCCCGGCCCGGTCGACCCGGTACGGGACGCCGCCCGGCTGCTGGCCGAACAGCTCGACCCGGACGAGGACGACGAGCTGGTGCTGACTCCGCACGGCCGGTTCGTGGCGCGCGCCGTCCCGACGGCGGACCGGCACGTCACCCACGAGTCCGGCCACGACGTGCCGTACCGGCTCGCGATCCGTAACGCCGGCCTGTCGTACGAGCTGAGCTGGGCCGAGATCGAGCCGCCCGAACCCGGACCCGGGCAGGTGCGCATCGAGGTGCGTGCCGCCGCGCTCAACTACCGGGACATCATGCGGGCCACCGACCTGCTTCCGGCCGAGGCCGTCCAGGACCAGCCGTACGGACACGAGCTCGGGCTGGAGTGCGCCGGCGTGGTGACCGCGGTGGGCGCGGGCGTCACCAGTCCGGCCATCGGCGACCGGGTCTTCGGCACCGCACCGGCCGCACTGGCCAGCCACGCCGTGACCTCGGCTCAGGCGGTCGGGCGGATACCCGACGCCATGACCTACGCCGACGCCGCCACGTTCCCGACCGTGTTCTTCACCGTCCACCATGCGCTGGGCCACTGCGCCCGCCTGCGGGCAGGCGAGACCGTGCTGGTGCACGGCGGCGCGGGCGGCGTGGGCCTGGCCACCGTGCAGTACGCGCGGCGGATCGGCGCCCGGGTGATCGCCACGGCGGGCAGCCAGACCAAGCGGGCGTACCTGCGGTCGCTCGGCGTGGACCACGTGCTGGACTCCCGCAGTCTGCACTTCGCCGAGCGGATCAGGGAGGTCACCGGCGGGCGCGGCGTCGATGTGGTGCTCAACTCCCTGGCCGGCGAGGCCATCACGCGCAGCCTGGAGACGCTGCGGCCCGGCGGCCGGTTCGTCGAGCTGGGCAAGCGGGACATCTTCGAGAACAGCCCGCTGCCGCTCCGGCCGTTCGGCGCGAACATCGCGTTCTTCGGCGTCGACGCGGCCACGCTGCCCTTCCACGAACCCGAACTGGCCGCCGAACTGTTCGGCGAGGTGGTCGACCTGGTCCGGGACGGCACCTACCGGCCCATCCCGTACACGGTGTTCCCGGCGGCCCGCGTCGGCGAGGCGTTCACGCTGATGCAGCACTCGCGGCACATCGGCAAGGTCGTCGTCGCGTTCGGCTCGAACGCCGAACCCGTCCCCGTACGGCGCCGGCCCGGGCGGCTGGCCCTCGACCCGGCCGCCACGTACCTGGTCGTCGGAGGGCTCGGTGGGTTCGGCGCCGCCACCGCGGTCCGGCTCGCCGACCGCGGCGCCCGCCACCTGGCGCTCGTCGGACGCCGCGGTACGGACACGCCGGGCGCCGACGACGTGCTGCGCGACCTGGCCGACCGTGGCACGCGGGCGCACGTGTACGCGATCGACGCGGCCGACGAGCGGGAGATCCGGCGGGTCATCGCCGACGCCGACGCGGACGGGCGGCCCGTCCCGGGCGTGGTGCACGCGGCCATGACGCTCGACGACGACCTGCTGGTCGACCTCACCGACGAGCGCATCGCCGGGGTGCTGCACCCCAAGATCGCCGTCGCGCTGGCCCTGGACGCGGCGACCGCGGACCTGCCGCTGGACCTGTTCGTCCTGTACTCCTCGTCGGCCACCATGTTCGGCAATCCCGGGCAGTCCCCGTACGTGGCCGGCAACCTCTTCCTGGAGGCCCTTGTACGACGCCGGCGGCGGGAAGGCCGGCCGGGGCTGGCCGTGGCGCTGGGGGCCCTCGGCGAGACCGGGTTCCTCACCCGTGGCGAGCATCGCGGCGCCGCGATGGCCAAGCTCGGCATCGAACCCACGCCGCCCGCCGCGGCCCTGGACGCCATCGAGGACATGCTGGCCGCCGGAGCCGACAACGCCGCCGTCGGCCGGTACAACTGGCGGCGGCTGCGCGAGGTGGCCCCCGGGCTCTACCGGCCGTTGCTGCGGTTCCTGATGCCCGGCGGGAGCGAGACGGGCGGCGGAGGCGAACTGACGCACCTGCTCGCCGACCTGACCATCGACGAGGCCCGGCGGTTCGTCGTCGAGCAGGTCACGGCCGTGCTGGCCGAGGTCCTGCAGATGCCGGCCGAGCAGATCGCGTACGACCGGCGCCTGGACGAGTACGGCATGGACTCCCTCACCGGCGCCGAGCTGCTGATCAGCCTGCGCGACCAGTTCGGCATCGAGATCCCGCCCATGGAGCTGCTGCGCAGCGGCGGCGCGGTGAACGACGTCGCGCAGAGCATAGTCATCCGCCTCGGGCTGGAGACCGGCACCGGCTCGCGGCGGGACGCCACCGGCCAGGAGAGGACCGACGCCTCATGATGCTCATGTCCCGCGGCCAGCACCAGGCGCCGCCCTCCACCGAGCCCGACGGGTTCCGCTGGCGCCGGTTCGCGCTCGCGCTCGCCGTACTGCTGATGGTGAGCGCGGTGCTGGGGATCGCGATGGCGCAGGGCGTACTGGCCACGTCGTTCGCGGTGTCCGGCCGGAAGATGAAGGTGTCCGCCCAGCGCATCGACGGGTCCGGGTACGTCATGTACCCGTCGCTGGTCACGTCCGCGGGCGGCGCCCGGCACCCGGTCACCGTACTGGGCATCCGCTCCGGACGGATGCGCGGGATGTGCCAGTCCGCCGTGGTGCCCACCCCGCTGGGCCGGTACGTCCTGCGGCTGAGCTCCGCCCCGGGCGCCACCGTGCCGGTCAGCGACCTGCTGGTCTCGGCGTCCCACGTCAACGCCGACATCGACTACCGCAAGCTCCAGATCAACCGGGACGCCGCATCCCTGGACGCGATCCCCGGTGCCACCGGCAACCCCGGCCAGTTCGGCCTCCAAGCCGCACGCTTCACCGTCAACGACGTCCACGTCGGCTCCTGGGCCGTCCTCAGCAGCTCCATGCGCATCCCCGGCCTGCGCCTCGCCCTCGGCCCCCACGAACACGAATGCTTCTGATGATCCACACCCTCAATCACTGGCGCCGGCGCCGGCCGTTCGCCGCCGGCCTGCTCACCCTGCTCGCCGGCCTCGAAATCCTGCTCACCCCGATCATCGGCGTCGGCCTCATCATCAACACCGGATTCGCCGGCGTCACCGGATTCACCCTCGGCGCCCTCCTGACCGGCCTCGGCCTGCTGTTCTGGCTGCGCCCCGCCCATCGCGCCATCACCGCGATCCTGACCGCCATCGCCGCCTGGGCCGCCCTCCTCACCACCAACCTCGCCGGCTTCGGCATCGGCCTCATCCTCGCCCTGACCGGAACCGCCGCCGCCATCGCCTGGCGCCCGCCGGCCCCCGGAGACGCAAACGTCCACTCACGGCCCGCCTAGCTGCGCCCGACGGCCTACGTCACGATCAGCGCCGGGTCGATGGCGCTGAGCCGTTCGGGGCCGTCCGGCGTGCACAGCACGGTCTCCCCGAGCTTCAGCCCGAACCCCTCGGCGGGCAGCGTGAGGTTGGGCTCGATCGTGAACGACATGCCGGGCGCGAGCACGTGCGGGTCGCCGTCGACGAGCGTCATCGGCTCCAGCCAGCCGGGCGGGTACGCGACGCCGAGGCTGTAGCCGATGCGGTGGCAGCGGTTGCCGGTGAGGTCCAGCTCGTCGAGCACCGCGTTGCAGGCGCGGTCCGGCTCGGGCGCGGCGGCGCCGGGCCGCGCGGCGCCGACCGCCGCCGCCATGGCCCGCTCCAGGCAATCCGCGACCTGCCGGACCCTCGGCGCGGGCGGCCCGACGCTGACGGTGCGCATCAGCACGGCGTGATACCGGTGCACGACACCGGCCAGCTCCACGCACACCAGGTCGCCGCGCGCGACCGTACGCCGCCCGGCCAGGGCGTGCACCAGCGTCGTGCGCTCGCCGGAGACGACCATCGGCGGGATCGCGGCGTACTCGCTGCCCGCCGCGCCCAGCTCCCGCGCCGCGATTCCCGCCAGCTCCGTCTCGGAGATCCCCGGCCCGATCGCCGCGACGACCGCCGACATCGCCGCGTCGGCCATCGCGGCGGCCTGCCGCTGGTAGCCGATCTCGGCCGGCTCCTTCACCAGCCGCGCCTCGGCCACGATGTCGGAGGCGTCGGTCCAGGTCACCTCGGGCAGCTCGGCCTTCAGCTCCTCCCAGACGGCCGGCACCAGCGTGAACGCCTGAAGGTCGATGCCCACCGAGCCGGCGCTGAGCCGGTGCCCGCGCACCGCCTCGGCGATCTCACCGGCGGGCCGCTGCGCCGCGATGTCGTAGATCCTCGGCTCGCGCAGCCACGAGGTGGCCGCCACGCCGGGCCGCTCGGACGTACGGGTGACCAGCGTCGGCTCGGCGCCGTCCCGGCCGATCACCAGCGCCTGCGACCACAGGTAGCCGATCGTGTCGAAGCCGGTCAGCCAGTGGATCGCGTCCGGCGTGGTCACGACCAGCCCGTCCAGGCCGCGGTCGGCGAGCCGCGCCCGCACCCGGGCGAGCCGGTCGTGGTAGGTGGCGATCGGAAAGGGCAGCTGCATCGGAATACCTCACAGATTCCAGTACGGGGCGAGGTGACTCGTACAGCGCCGGCGGTCAGCTCCCGTGGCAGCGACCCACCTATCACCGGCTCTTCACGATCGAGGTGCCGGCGACGCGGAGGCCGTCGATCACGAAAGCCGCGAAACGGCGTACTGCCGCGTCGCGCGTGGAGGCGGGTGCGGCGGTGAGTCCGCGGCCGGCGAGGAGGATGACGACGAAGTCGTCGAACGCGAAGTCCGGACGTAGCCGGCCCGCGGCCTGCGCGCGGCGGATGATGGTCGACACGACACGGCCCATCTCCTCGCGGTGTGCCGCGAAGTCGACGACGTCGGGGTGCGCCGACATGAACGCGTCCGTGAAGCCCTGGTTGCGCGCGCTGAGGAGCAGGGTGCGCTCGACGACGTCGCAGAACCCGCGCCACGGATCCGGGTCGGCGGCGCCGTCGTAGACGATTGAGCCGCACTCGGCGAGCTCGTCCTCGAACGCCTCGATCACCAGGTCCCGCTTCGTCGGGAACCGGCGGTACAGCGTCGCGGGCCCGACGTCCGCGCGCCGGGCGATCTGCCGCATCGTCACCTCAAGCCCGGACTCCGCGAAGAGCTCCCGGGCCGCGACGAGGACACGGTCGCGGTTCTCCCGCGCATCGACACGCAACAGGTGAGTCATCTTTCCGGCGATCTCTCTCACAAACGGTAAGTGGACGCAGGCGTCCGTTACGTTCGATCGTACGGGAGCCAACCGGCTCGGACCAGCCAGGAGCGATGCATGCGAGCAGTCTCGATCCGTACCTTCGGCAGCCCGGACGGCATGGAGGTCGTCGATGTCCCGGTCCCCGGCCCGAGCGCGGGCGAGGTCCTCATCCAGACCGCGGCGATCGGGGTCGGCGGAGTCGACGCGGTGATCCGGCGCGGCACGCTGGACGGACTCGGCCCGGCCATGCCCCGCGACGGCCTGGTGCCGGGAAGCGAGGTGGCCGGGACGATCACGGCCGTGGGAGCGGGCGTCGAGGCGTCGTGGCTCAACCGGCGCGTCTGGGCGTTCACCGGCGTCTCGGGCGGCTACGCCGAGTACGCGGTCGCGTCGATCGAGAACGTCACGCCACTTCCGGCCGGCCTGACGCCCGTCGACGCGGTGACACTCGGCGGCGCGGCCCCGGTGGCGCACTTCGCCCTGCGGCAGGCGCACTTCGCCAAGGACGAGACCGTGCTGGTACGGGGCGCGGCCGGCAGCATCGGCATCGCCGCCGTCGAGATCGCCGCCCGAGCCGGCGCCCGGGCCGTCGCGGTGACCACGTCGTCAGCCGAGCGGGGCGAGCGGCTGATGGAGCACGGCGCGACACACGTACTCGACCGCGACGGGAACAGTACGCACGGTCCCGAGCCGGCCGGCTTCGATGTGATCGTCGACATCGTCGCCGGGCCGGCGCTGCCCTCGTTCCTCGCGCGGCTCGCACCCAATGGCCGGCTCGTACTGATCGGCCTCGTCGCCGGGCTCCCTCCGGCGGACTTCGGCTCGGCCCTGCTGAGCCGGTTCCAGCAGTCCGTGTCGGTCGTGACCTTCAGCCTGGACACGGTGCCGCGAGCCGACCTTGCCCGGGTACGCGCCGCCCAGTTCGAAACCGCGGCACGCGGCGACCTCAGCACCGTCGTCCACGCCCTCCTCCCCCTCGAAGCCGCCGCAGACGCCCACCGGCGGATGGACGCCGGCGAGGTCTTCGGCCGCGTCGTCCTGACACCGTGACCTACCGCCGCCGCTTCGTGGAACAAGCGGCGGCGTGCTCGCTCAGCCTGTCGTCTGGCTGACGCCGCCGAGGAGGGTGTCGAGCAGGCCCTCCATGGGCGGCCAGGGGAAGCTCGGCCGGTCGCGGCGCAGTGTGACCAGCCCGTGCAGGCCCGCCCACAGGCAGATCGTGGCGTTCTCCACGTCGGGCCGGTCCGGTGCGCAGGTGCGCACCGCGTCCTCGAGAAGGCGCAATGCGTCGAGCCCGGCCAGTTCGTCGACGGACC
>Ga0164243_10004721_pt1 | contig 21190 bp, 16 predicted proteins | sample OricompcompostOP_FD_108781 | JGI IMG/M metagenome (GOLD analysis project Ga0164243, IMG submission 108781) | Organic Plus compost microbial communities from Emeryville, California, USA - Original compost - Organic plus compost (OP) | ecosystem: Engineered > Solid waste > Mixed feedstock >...
CGATCGCGAAGTCGGAAAGGAATGCCGCAATGAGGGTGGCGCAGTTTTATTGCCCGTCCGGACACCCAGCGAATGGGGTTGCACAGCACGTATGCTGTATCCGGCGACCTGTCTCCCTCGGGCATGGGTCACGGTGGCGTGAGGATCGCGCCCTCGTGACCGATGTCGGAGCGCCAACTTCGCATCGAACAGAAGCACGCACGATCCCGATGGTCCGCCAAGACCAGACCGGATCGCAGAGATTTCGGAGGGACGCATCACGGATGCACGATGACCTGAACACGGAAAAAGCCCGATGCGCCAACATCGGACTTCTTCGAAGGTCATTGGTTGTTGAGGAGAACGTTGTCGGGATTCGATCGGACCGTCGCCAAACCGCCTGATCATCACCGACAGATCTGAGTGAAACGCCGTCGTCCCCGCCAAGGGAGGGTTTTGTGTACCCAAGCGCTGTCTGCATTCTAGGCACCCCTGTTCAGGTGTGTCAAGCCATGATGTGTCCTTGCGACACAAGCATGACGAACGACGAGGTCCGGTAACCCGTGACCGATCGTCGTGACGACCACCGCCACGCGCGGAACCAGAGCACCGAGCCATCGACGTCCCCGGACGCCGAGCAGCTTCCCGCATCCGATGCGACGACCGGGACCGGACGTCGCGGCCGGATCGCGAAGCCGGCCGCTCCGAAGCCGACGCGTGCCCAGACGCCGCTCATCCCGCCCGCCGACACCGGTGTGACCGGGATCGTCGGCGATGCCTCCGCGGAGGCGGGCTCATCCCGCTCCGGCGAGGATACGCGCAAGCGCGGCTGGTACTGGCACTGGAACAGCATCGTCACGCAGTACGCCCCCCTCATTGGCCTCAAGGGCGTCGGGCTCCTCAACTCCTACACGGTCTGGACGGACCGGCGCGAGGAATCCCCGCATCGCGGCTACGCCTTCCCCTCGCAGCAGAGCGAGGCGGACTTCTACGGTGAGGATCGTGCCGAGCTCATCACCATCAACAAGATCCTCGTGGCCCTCGATCTGATCGAGATCCGCAAGGAGATGGTGCTTCGCGTCGATGCGCAGGGACGTCGCTGGAAGGTGCCGCACAACCTCTACCGTGTGAAGGATCACGGCGACGACACCTCGCTCACGGCGAACGACGTGATGCGCGTGGTCGAGCTCGCCGCGAAGGATCGTGCCGTCTACCGCTACGTGCGGAAGATCTTCTCCCCGCGCTTCAGCCCGATCGACGGCGACAACATCTGGCATCAGATCCTGCCCGTGGTGCAGGCAACCGAGACCTGGCAGCAGCTCGCCACGAAGACGATCCGCGACGAGACGAAGGCCTCGGCCCGCAGCAAGGCCGGGCATCAGGCGCGACGCGAGCAGACCGACACCCCTGTTTTTTCTTTGCCTTCCGGCGGTGACAACGGGACAGACGTGACGACAGCGAGCGACACCGGCTCTGACAGCGACACTGTCGAGACAGGAATCGGGGAGATCGCCGACACAACCTCTGTTGCAAGGATCAACACTGGTTCAGCAATCGATGTTGAATCCACCAACACAGGTTCGAACGATTTCGGGGTGAGCACTGTTCGTGTCGGCAACAGAGGTCGGTCAACCAGTGTTGCACCGTCCAACACGACGTATAACCAATCACATACCACCACAACGACGGAATTCACGGGGATTTCATCGAGCGATGTACGTACAGATCGTACGGTCACCCAGCCCTCGTTCAGTATGCAGGATGTCCCGGATTCCCGCCGATCCGAGCAGCGCGCGCTCCGTATCTACGAGGAGGCGAACGATCGGACGGCGACCGCCGCCGAGCGACGTCAGCTACGGCAGCTCGCCGAGCGCACCGGAACGATGGGCTTTTCCGCGGTGCACGATCCGTGGGATCTCCTCTCCTCCGCGATAGAGGAGGCGGTTGCGGCGGGGAGCTCGTTCGTCGCGCCGAAGCGCATCCGCGAGATCGTCACGCGCTGGGCGAAGGATGGCGTGCCGAGCGAATACGCTCCGAACGTCGCGCCCGTGACATCCGGGAATGGTGGTGTGACTGACGGTTCCGATGCGAGTCACAGCTCTGTGTCGGACGTGTCACTCCCCGGTGAGCGCGATGCGAACGACGTCTGGATGCACGTTCGTCACGCGGTGCGCCCGGTGATCGGTGCCAACATCGCCGATGCCCTCTTCCGCGAAACCGCGATTGTCGGATACGATGCTGGCGAGGTCGCGATCAGCGTTCCGACAGCGGCGCAGGAAGTGGCATTCGGCGAGCACGCGGAGATCGTGCAGCGCAAGCTCGGCACGGCGCTCCGTCGCCCGGTGCGCCTGCGCATCGAGCTGCGCGATGGGGATCCCGAGGGCGACGATCCCGAGCCGGAGCGCGCTCCCCATCCGGATGCGCCCTCGGCCGAGGATCGTGCCGAGATCCGCGCGCGGCGGATGGCGCTGCTCGAGCAGGTTGTCGCGACGACCGCGAGCGCCGAGGTTCCGGTCTTCCCCATCGCGCGTGGCGGGATGACGAACCGGCAGCTCTGGTCGCTCGCGCTCAACGATCTCGAGGCGCAGGGGGCGGTGCCGCGCACCGACATCGATGCCTGGCTGCGCGACTCGGCGATCCTTGCCTGCGAGGAGATGACCGGCGGTGCGCAGCTCGTGCTCGGGGTGCCGCACGTGCTCGCCGCGCGTCGCGTCGAGGGGCGCTTCCTCCACCCGATCCGGCAGGTGCTCGGTCGCCTGATGGGTCTTGCCGGTGGTCCGGAGCTCGCGGTCGTCGTGACGCGCGAGTGGCTGCGGGAGACGGCCTGATCCGGCGGAAGTAGCATATCGTTGCGGATAATCCTGTTCCGGAGAAGATTATCCGCACAGAATCGGCGCTGAAGGCTCGCTGCCATCACCTCATCACCGCGCGACGCTGCGCCTGATCCCTCGCCCATCACCCTGGTCTGTCCCATCCGCGTCTGATCTCGCAGGAGCGAATCATGGTCATCAATCGAGATCGACGCGCCCGCTATGCCCTCCCCCGCGACCCCCGTGCCTGGGGACGCTGGCTCGCCCCGTGGCTGGTGCTGCTCGCCACGGGATTCGCCGCCCAGGCGATCGGCATCCCGGTCGCCTGGCTGATCGGTCCGCTGCTCGCGGCGGTGATCCTCGCGCTCGTCGGGCATCCGCCGGGACCGCATCCGCCCCTGATGTTCGTCGGTCTGCAGGCGGTGATCGGCACGACGCTCAGCGCGTCGTTCACCCCGAAAGCGCTCGAGCCGCTCGCCGATCACTGGTTCTCGGTCGCGATCTCCGTGATCCTCGTGCTCGTCTTCTGCATCCTCGGAGGGATGCTCCTCGCCCGGATTGCGCCGATCGATGTCGCGACCGCCTCGCTCGGGACGGTCCCCGGCGGCGCCTCCGGCATGGTCGCGATGAGCGAGGAGCTCGGCGCGGATGCTCGCCTCGTCGCGTTCATGCAGTATCTGCGCGTGATCATCGTGATCTTCTCCGTCTCGTTCGCGGCGCGCTTCATCGAGCATCAGCCGAACGCCGGCGGTCTGGTCGAGGCGGGAAATGATCCGTGGCCGCTGCCGGCGCGCTATCTGCTCGCGATCATCGTGGCGACGGGCGGCGCGTGGCTCGGCATCAAGCTGCGGCTCCCTGCAGGCGGTCTGGTCGGCGCGATCGTCGTCGGCTTCATCCCGGGGGTGATCGGCATCGGGCCGGTCGCGTGGCCAGCGTGGGTGCTCCCGCTCGCCTACCTGCTGCTGGCGGCGCGCATCGGGGCGCGCTTCGATCGCGAGATCGTGCTGCGCATCCGGACGCTCCTGCCGTACGTCCTCGCGTTCGTGGTGGCCCTGAGCGTGCTCTGTGTGGGACTCGGCTTCCTGCTGCACGCGACGACCGACATCGACCTGCTGACGGCGATCCTCGCGACATCTCCGGGTGGTCTCGATGCCGCGACCATCGCCGCGCTCGCGACCGGCGCGAATGTCGCGATGGTCCTCTCGATGCAGCTCGTGCGCATGCTGCTGATGGTCATCGCCGGACCGTTCGTCGTGCGCAAGCTGACGGCGCGTCCGGGAGTCGCGGTGATCAGCGAGATCGGTGACTGAGCGGCCGGATGGTCACCGATCTGGCGTGGCGGCATCTATGATGACGAGAGATCGCTTGCCTCATGTCGTCACGAGAGGATGCTGCGTCATGACCGATGGTTTGTCCCCTGCCCTGCGCCTGGCCCGACGGCGCACCCTCCAGCTTGGTGTAGCCGGTACGAGCGTCATCGGGATGACCCTCCGGGGCATGCCCCTCTTCGCGCGTCAGGCGACCCCAGGCGCGACGCCGATCAGCGGCGCGACCGATGAGACCTTCGCGGCGCTCGACGCGCTGGTGGTGCCGCTGATGGCCTCCTGGGACATCCCCGGGGCGCAGCTCGCGATCGGGTACGGCGAGAAGCTCGTCTACAGTCGCGGCTTCGGCTATGCGGATCTCGCGACCGGCGAGCCGGTGCTGCCGACGCATCTCTTCCGGATCGCGAGTACCTCGAAGCCGATCACCGGGGTCGCGATCCTGACGCTCGTGCAGGAGGGACGGCTGACGCTCGACACGCCCGTGTTCCCCTTGCTCGCGCTCGAGCCGGCGCCGAATGCGACGATCGATCCGCGCCTCGACGAGATCACGGTCGGGCAGCTGCTGGTGCACGCCGGCGGCTGGGACAGCGCCGGAACTGGCGTCGATCCGCAGTATCTGCCGTGGCCGCTGGTCGCCTCGCACATCCTCGCGGCGGAGAATCCGGCCGAGGGCGAGACGCTGGTGCGTTACATGCTCGGCAAGCCGCTCGATTTCGATCCGGGCACGCAGAGCTCGTATTCGAACTTCGGCTTCAATGTGCTCGGTCGCGTGATCGAGAAGGTCTCCGGCGAGCCGTACGAGGACTACGTGCGCAATCACGTGCTGATCCCGGCCGGGATCACCGATGCGGTGATCGGCGGCACCACGCTCGCCGAGCGCGTCGATGGCGAGGTCGTCTACCATGGGGCGTCCGGCGATACGTTGCGCGAGAGCGTCTATCCCGGCGAGGGCTACGTGCCGACGGGCTACGGCTCGTACTACCTGCGCTCGCTCGATGCGCATGGCGGCTGGATCTGCTCGGCGGAGGATCTGATCCGCTTCGCGCTCGCCATCGATGGCACGCGCGGTGAGGCGTTGCTGACGCCGGAGATCGTCACCGTGATGGAGACCTCCCCGCGACCGGTCTCGGTCGGGGCGGGGGCCGGCAATACGGACGGCGGCTCGGGACTCGCATGGAACACGGTCGCCGTCGAGGGCGGCTACGAGTGGTCGCACGCGGGGGCGCTCGAGGGATCGAACGCCTCGTGGCTCTTCCGCGCGCCGAGCGGCATCTCGATCGCATGGACGATGAACACGCTGCCTGTCGACTACAACGGCTTCTTCGGCGCGCTGATCCCGGAGCTGCAGCGCATCACGTCGGGGATCGTGGACTGGCCGGACACCGACCTCTTCGCGTAGCGTGTGGGGTGCGACCGGCGTTCCCCGGCGGGCGCGACGCATGGAGCATCTGTGGCGGAACGACACGCGGTCGTTCCGTACACACGATCGCCGGGGGTGAGCTCGTGGGTGCGTACGATCGGACCTTCGGTCGATATGGTCGATTAGTTGTCTCGTGCAACAACATGAACCGAGTCGCGAACGTACGCATCGCTGACATTATCGCAGAACATCATGACAGTACCGCTTCTGGAAAGACACCATCATGACAGATCGTACCGATCGCATTGAATCTGCCGCGAGCATCGCGCACAACGAACGCGTGATGAACGCCGAGCAGCACAATCTCCCCCACATGCGCACCGTCAACGCGACGCGCTACGTGGAACCCTTCCGTGAGGGCGGCTCCCTCCCTGGCCTCATCGAGGCGGACGACGACGGTCTCTATGTCGTGAAGTTCCGCGGCGCCGGTCAGGGGCCGAAGACGCTCGTCGCCGAACTGATCGCCGGCGAGATCGGGCGTGCCCTCGGGCTCAGTGTGCCGGAGCTCGTCTACTTCGAGATCCCGCAGGGGTTCGGCGCCGCCGAGCCCGACTCCGAGATCCGCGAGCTGCTCGAGCGCAGCGTCGGCCTCAACCTCGGGCTCGACTATCTGCCTGGCGCGCTGCCATTCGATCTCTCCGTGAAGCGTCCGGTCGATCCGATCCTCGCAGCCGACATCGTCTGGTTCGACGCCTTCATCGCGAATGTCGATCGCACCACGCGCAACCCGAACATGCTTCGCTGGCACGATCGCCTCTGGCTGATCGACCAGGGCGCGGCGATCTATCCGCATCATCGCTGGCAGGACCCCTCCGAGCAGGGACGTCGCCCCTTCCCGGCGATCAAGGATCACGTGCTGCTGCCCGTCGCTGGCTCGCTCGTCGAGGCCGATCAGCGCCTCGCGAATCGCCTGCGCGATGAGGATCTCGGCGCGATCGTCACGATGATCCCGGACGACTGGCTGGGTGAGGATCCCCAGGTCGGCGGGCCGGATGCGCAGCGCGCGGCCTATCTCGCCTACTTCCGCGCGCGTCTGCAGGCGCCTCGCCCGTTCATCGCCGATGGCGAGCGCGCACGTACCTCCGCCGATGTCGGCGCGATCGATCCGGATCGCGCGACGCGAGGACGTCGCCGTGAGTAATCCGACGTCCAGCCCGTACATCTACGCTGTGCTTCGCCTCGTGCCGCGAGTCGAGCGCGAGGAGTTCTTCAATGTCGGCGTCGCACTCTTCTCGCGCCCGAAGCGCTTCCTCGGCGTGCGCGTGCATCTGAGCGATGCGAAGCTGCACGCGCTCGATCCCCGCTGCGATGTCGAGCTCGTGCGCGAGCACCTCGAGGGGATCGCGCAGGTCGCGGCGGGCGATCGCGATGCCGGGCCGATGGCGCAGCTCGATCTCTCCGAGCGCTTCCACTGGATCGCCGCGCCCAGCAACACGATGATCCAGGCGTCGCCGGTGCACACCGGGCTGACGACCGATCCGCAGGCGACGCTCGATCGCCTCTTCCGCCAGCTCGTTCACGACGGCGAGGCGTAGCCCACACGCCACACGGGGCGCGATCATCGCGCCCCTGACCCCCTCCCCCGGATCTTCTTTCTCGCAGGGAACCTCACGCCAGCGATCGTCGTCACCTCTGCACGACGACGTGATCGATGCTGCGTGAGGTGATGGCGTGTTCGGAATCCTTGAGCTCCTTGTCCCGATCTTCGAGGTAGTGCTGTCGTGGTTCGACGGGCGGAAGACGCGGTCGTCGGAGACGGCCGCGATCGAGCCGGCTCCGGCGTGGATGACGGCATCGGATCGCGAAGGAGCGGCGTGATGAATCGACGCACGCTGCTCCGCGCGAGCCTCGCATCCGTGATGATCCCCGCTGTCGCGCGGGCGCAGTCGACGCCGATCGCCGGATTGTCGCTCGACGCGTATCAGCTGGCGTGGGAGCAGCCGATCACCTCGCGCTATCCCTCCACGCCCGTGGTGTATGAGGATGAACTCCACGTCTCCAGCGATCGCGGGCTGGTGCAGCTCAACCTCGGGAACGGCGAGATCGCGCGGGAGATGGACCTCGGGTTCAATCCCGGCGCGCCGCTCATCGATGCGTACGGTCACACGATCATCGGCACCGGCATCACCCGTGAGGGGACGTATGTGCCGCCCTACGCGATCTCGCGCGAGGCATGGGACCTGACGTGGACCGCCGATGAGGCGGCGTACTTCTCGACGCCGGTGTCGTTCGGATTCGGCGTGGCCGTGCTCGGCGACGATGCGACCCTCCGCGTGCTCAACGCGGTGACCGGCGCGGTGGAGTGGACATATCCGCTCGAGAGCCATGCGAGGGGAATCGCCGTCGTGCCCCCGACCTCCGACCTGGAGGTTCCCCGGCGGCTGATCACCGCCAACGAGACCGGTCAGGTCTTCTCGTTCGTGTTCGCGGACGATGCGCTGTACGCGCTCGACTGGATGACCAATCTCCGCGTGGAGGAGCTGTGGTGGCCGGTGCTGTTCGGCGAAACACTCGTGGTCGGCAACGGCGATACCGTCTGGGCGCTCGATGTGGAGACCGGTGCGATCCGCTGGCAGCATCGGCACGACGCGCATCTCTATCACTCCCCGGCGATTGATGACACGCAGATCGTGCTCACCGCGGAGATCGACGGTCGCGGCGCGCTGATCGTGCTGGATGTCGGGACGGGCGACCAGATCGCGCAGGTCGATCTCCCCGCGTCGCCGTACTTCCTCTCGTCCGGGGCCGTGCCGGTGACGATCCACGGCGAACAACTCATCGCGACGCTGCCGCTTCATGGCGTGGTCGCGATCGATCGCACGCTCCACGAGATCACCGGAGAGCTCCGCACGGAGGAGGTCGCTCTGCGCACGCCGGCGGTGATCGCGGACGACCTGCTGATCCTGCGCGCGACTGACGGGCGTGTGTTCGCGTATCAGACACGCGCCTGACGTCCTCGACCGTTGCTTGAATCGGGAATGACGCTATCCTGACGATAGCAATGACCGCTCGCGCAACCCTCGTCGCCCTCGCGACCGGGCTGCCTCGCCAGGAGAACTCGCATGACCACCCGTCCCCAGGATGCCCTGATCGCCGACTTCCACGCGCGTGCCCTCGCCCTGCTCGATGCGGGCGACACGCCGGAGGCGCGGCAGGAGATCGCGCGGCAGCTGCAGGAGCTCGCGCGCGTCGAGGGTATCTTGCCGGAGGTCGAGCTGGCGCGTCTGCACGATGCTGGCTCCACGGCGACGATCCTGCATCAGGGCGAGGACGGACGTGGCGCGCTGATGCTGCTGCGCCTGCCACCCGAGCAGCCGACACCGGTGCACAACCACAACACGTGGGGTGTCGCCTGCGTGGTGCAGGGCGTGAATCGCTACTGGCGCTGGGAGCGGCTCGACGATCTGAGCGATCCCGATCGCGCCGAGGTGCGCCTCGCCGAGGTCTTCGAGCATGGCGTCGGCGAATACGTGCTGTGGGGTGATCCGCCGCACGATCTGCATGCGCAGCAGGGCGCCGATGAGGTCGCGTACGAGTTCGTCTTCTTCGGGCGGAATCCGAATCTCCAGCCGCGCGCCTACTTCGATCCGGAGACCGGTGCGATCACGTACGCCGTCGCGACGGACGCGCTCACCGATCCCGCCACGATGTGAGCGGCGACGCCTCGGCGTCGCCCCACAATCCCTCCCCGTCGGATGTTCGCCGAGACCCTGCAGGCAGCCAGGTTCACCAACTCGCCGGGGAGTCGCCTTCCGGATCGCGTGCCGAGGGTGACTCCTCCAGCTCCTCCGGGATGCGCCACTGCCCCCATCCCTTGAACACCTTCGCCACCACCTGCGCCTCAACCTCCACCACGCCCGGGATCTGCTCGACCGTCTCGTGCAGGAAGATCGCCAGATCCTCCGTCGAGCGCTCGCGCAGGATGCCCGAGATGCTCCATCGGCCCAGCACCTCCGACAGGTAGGTCGATTGCCAGTGCGTGGCCAGCGTCCGCGCCACCTCGCGCGTCTTCCCCTGCTCCGTCCGGATCGACACGATCGCCGAGGCCGGGAAGCCCACCTTCACCGGGTCTGGCAACGCCATGACCTGTAATCGCCCCTGCTCGAAGAGCGCGTTCATCCGACGACGGATCGTTGTATCACTCGCCCCCATCATCCGCGCAATCGTTGTGTACGACGCACGAGGATGCTCCTGCAACAAGTTGATGATCCGGGTATCCAGCTCGTCGCCGAGGTTCGGCACGTCTCGCTCCATGTGGTGGATTCCTCCGAATTGGTCATGTCGCACGACAGATATCGCTATCTGAACCGTATGCGATGCCGAATTTCGATGCTAACGTATTGTCAACGGAACGTCCAAAACGCTTGGATCGCGTTGCTGGCGCTGGTCGTCGCTGACCGGTGTATCCCCATATCCATCCCGTCACATCCTGTTGGTCATACTCGCTCGGTCTCCGTCGTCATCAGTCGGAAGGAGGTGTCGTCTCCTCGTCCAGGGGTCCCAGGATCTTCCGTGTACGCATCCCCGTTCTTCCCCGAACGGGTGTGAAGGAGATATCCATGGCGGAAACGTTGGAAACACAGGCTCATGATGTGATCGCCCGCAGTCCACTCCGGCAGTTCCACCTCACGCGCCGTCAGGCCCTCGGGGCCGCGGTCGGGGCGGCCGGCGCGATGACGATCGGCGCGACGGCGAATCCCCTCGCCGCGCTCGCCCAGGACGATGCCGCGCCCGTCAGCGGCGGCACCCTGATCTACGGGCTCAGCACCGATCCCCCGAATCTCGATCTGCGCGTCGGCTCCGGCTATGCGGCTGCCACCGTCAAGCAGCAGGTGTACAACTCCCTGATCCGCATCAACGAGAACTTCGAGTTTCTCCCCGAACTCGCGCTCTCCTGGGAGACCTCCGAGGATCGCCTGACGGTGACATTTACGCTGCGACCGGATGTCCTCTGGCACGACGGATCTCCGTTCACCGCCGAAGATGTCAAGTTTACCTTCGACAACCTGATGGCCGAGGAGAGCACCGCCAGCGTCAAGTCCGAACTCTTCACCATCGATTCGGTTGAGGTCGTCGACGATCTCACGGTGGCCTTCCACCTGAATCAGCCGGACGCCATGCTCTTCGCCGTGCTACAGGACAGTACCGCGATGATCTTCAGCAAGGCCGTCTTCGAGAGCGGGGCCGATCTCTCCACCACGCTCATCGGCACGGGGCCGTTCACATACGTCGGGCGCGAGACGGGCGTCTCGATCACGCTCGAGAAGAACCCGGATTTCTGGGAACCCGCCTACCTCGATGGCATCACCTTCCAGCCGATCCCGGACGACACCGCCCGCGTCAGCGCGCTGCAGAGCGGGCAGGTCAATCTCATCGATTATGTCCCGCAGATCGCGCAGACCGACTTCGAGAACAGCGACAGCCACAAGCTCTACGCCGATGTCGTGTTCACGCACATGTATCTGCTCATGAACCAGGGCACGGAGGCGCTCGCGAATCCGACCGTTCGTCAGGCGATCTCGTACGCGGTCGATCGCGACGCGATCCTGCAGGCGGTCTTCTACGGGCGCGGCAAGACGCTGACCGGGGGCGTCATCCCCGAGAACATCGGCGGCACCACCGAGCTCGATGGCTACTACACACGTGATGTCGAGAAGGCGAAGATGATGCTCGCCGAGGCCGGCTATCCCGATGGCCTCGATCTCGGGCTCACCGTGACCTCGACCTACGGTTTCCATCAGCGCACGGCGGAGGTCGTGCAGGCGACGCTCGCCGAGGCGAACATCCGCTGCACGCTCGAACTGCTCGAATGGGCGACGCTCCTCGAGCGCTTCAACAACGGCCCCTACGACCTGATGGTGCAGGGCGGTGGCTTCCCCTACCCGCATCCGGCCGCGATCGGCTCGTTCGTCGCCTCGAAGAATGTGGTCGTCAAGGCCTCGGGCTACGTCGACCCGGAGATGGATGCCCTCGTCGAGGAGGTGCGGCAGGCACCGGACGACGAGACTGCCGAGCTCGCCTACGAGATCGACCAGCGCATCCTGGAGCAGCTGCCGCGCGCGTTCCTCGTCGGGCGCTCGCAGGCGGAGGCATCCACCGCGAACGTCAACGGCTACACGCACATTCCGGGTGGGAGCTATTCGGGACTGAATCTCCGCGTCACCTGGCTGGAGGGATAGGACATGACCTGGCGGGTCGGCGTCGATGCAGGCGGCACATTCACGGATGTCTGCTTCTTCAATGAAGAGACCGGTGAGCTGGAGGTCACGAAGGTCTCGAGCACGCCCTCGGATCCCTCGCGCGCAGTGATCGCCGGGGTGACGAACGTGCTCGGCAGTGGCGCGCCGGACAAGGCGGTCACCTATTTCGCGCACGGAAGTACCGTCGCCACGAATGCGCTGATCCAGAAACGCGGCGTCGAGACCGGGCTGATCACCACGCAGGGATTCCGCGATCTGCTCGAGCTCGGACGCCAGAAGCGCCCGCATCTCTACGATCTGCAGGTCGACAAGCCGGAACCGCTCGTCCCGCGCGATCGCCGCCTCGAGGTCACGGAGCGTCTGCTCCACGACGGCACGATCGTCGACGCGCTGAACGAGGAGGAAGTGCGCGCGGCGGTGCGCCAACTCAAGGCACAGGGCGTGCAGTCGATCGCGATCTGCTTCCTCTACAGCTTCGTGAATGGCGATCACGAGCAGCGCGTCGAGCAGATCGTGAAGGAGGAGCATCCGGACGCCTTCGTCACCAGCTCGTACGCGGTGATGCCGGAGTTCCGCGAGTACGAGCGCCTCAGCACGGTGGTCGTGAATGCGTATCTCGGCCCGGTGATGAAGACGTATCTCGATCGCCTCGGTCCTGATCTGAAGGATGCCGGCATCGACGTGCATCCGCATATCAATCAGAGCAACGGCGGCGTCATCTCGTTCGACACCGCCGCCGACATGCCGGTCCGTACCGTTCTCTCCGGACCGAGCTCCGGCATCGTCGGGGCGACGTATGTCTCCGGACTCTCCGGCTTCGATGACCTCATCACCTTCGACATGGGCGGCACCTCGACCGATGTCTCGCTGATCCGGCAGGGACGTCCCGGCCTCTCGAGCGAGGCGGAAGTCGAGGGCTATCCCGTCAAGACGCCGATGCTCGACATCCGTGCCGTCGGCGCAGGTGGCGGCTCGATCGCCTGGATCGACTCGGGCGGGCACCTCAAGGTTGGCCCGCAGAGCGCCGGCGCGAATCCGGGACCGGTCTGCTATGGCCTCGGCAACGAGGAGCCGACCGTCACCGATGCGAACGTGGTGCTGCAGACGCTGAACCCGACGCACCTGCTGAACGGGCGGATGCCGATCGATCAGTCGGCCTCGATCGCCGCGATCGACAGGCTCGCCGATCGGCTCGGCCTCGACCGGATGACGACCGCGCAGGGAATCATCCGTGTGGTGGTCGCGAACATGGCGCGCGCCATCCGCGTGATCTCCGTGCAGCGCGGCTACGATCCGCGTGACTTCACGCTCGTCGCGTTCGGCGGGGCGGGTCCGCTGCATGCGAGTCTGCTCGCGAAGGAGCTCGAGATCCCGCGCGTGCTCGTGCCGGAGGTGCCGGGACTGCTCTGCGCGCTCGGGCTGCTCGTCTCCGATCTCCGCACCGACTACTCGATGACGCGCCTGCTCGATGCCGACGCATCCGCGATCCCGTTCGTGCGGGAGGTGATCGCCGATCTGAAGGGGCGCGCCGACAGCTGGTTCACGCTGGAGGAGATCCCGCTCAGTCAGCGGCAGTATCGCGTCGCCGTCGACATGCGTTACAAGGGCCAGAACTACGAGCTGCCGGTCGAGGTGCCGGCGGGTGAGGTGTCCGAGGCGCTGATCGCGGAACTGCGCGCCGGCTTCGACAAGGCGCACGAGCAGTTCTACGGCTACGCGGCGCCGGACGATCCCGTGCAGTTCGTCACCTTCCGCCTCGAGGCGGTCGGCATGGTCCGGAAGGCGGAGATGCGTCCGAGCCCGATGGCCGGACCTGATCCCGCCGCTGCGAAGACGGGCGAGCGCCCGGTTTACTTCCCGGACCTCGGCGGCTTCGTGGAGACCTCGCTCTACGACCGCGCGAAGCTCCAGCCAGGCAACGAACTCGTCGGCCCGGCGATCGTCGATCAGCTCGACGCGACGACGGTGATCCTGCCGGGGCAGACCGCCGTGGTCGATACCTACCGCAATCTCATCATCAGCACCGATTGACGCCGGCGCACCGGTGACCGGGGAGACGATCCCGTCGCCAGTGCCGCCACGGGGACACGATGCATCCGGGTGCATCGGGAAAGCGAGAACGGGTCCATGAGCGCAAGTGTCATTCAGGAGGAAGCCGGGCGTGTCGATATTGGACACACCGAGCTCGATCCGATCACCGTCGAGGTCATCAGCCACGCCGTCTCCTCGATCGTCGAGGAGATGGGCGAGACGCTGGTGAAGGCCTCGTACTCGAACAACATCAAGGAACGTCGCGACTGCTCGACCGCGCTCTTCGATGCGCAGGGGCGCACACTCGCGCAGGCGGAGCACATCCCGATCCACCTCGGCTCGCTGATGGGCATCGTCGACGAGATCCTGCGTCGCTACGATGTCGCCGATATCCACGAGGGCGATTCCTTCATCGGCAACGATGCCTACACCGGTGGTGGCACGCATCTGCCGGACATCGTGATCGCGACGCCGATCTTCTTCGATGGGCAGATCGTGGGCTGGACGAGCAATCTCGCGCATCACGCCGACTTCGTGGATCGTGGCGGGCAGCACATCTTCCAGGAGGGGTTGCGCATCCCGCCGATCAAGTTCCAGGAGAACGGGATCATCAATCAGGATATCCTCGACTTCATCCTGCTGAACTGCCAGCTGCCGGACGAGCGTCGCGGCGATCTCCGCGCGCAGGCGGCGGCGAATCGGCTCGGAGTCGTGCGCTTCCAGGGGCTCTGCGCGAAGTACGGTGTCGACATGGTCCGCGCGACCGGCGAGGCGCTGCTCGACTACGCCGAGCGCCAGACGCGCGCCGGCATCCTCCGCATCCCGGATGGCACCTACACCTTCTCCGACAAGCTCGACTCGACCGGCCTCGACGAGATCCTCGACATGCACGTCGCGATCACCGTGAAAGGTGACGAGATGTGGCTCGACTTCGCGGACAATCCGGCGCAGGTTCCGGGCGGACTCAACATGGTCTACACGGCGCTGCTCGCGACGGTGTACTACGCGGTGAAGACGGTGATCGATCCGGAAATCCTGCCGAACGCGGGACTCTACCGACCGATTCACGTCAGCGCGCCGGAGGGCACGATCGTGAACTGCGTGCCGCCGGCTGGCGTCGCCGGTCGCACGACGACCTGCCAGCGCGTGGTCGATCTCATCCTCGGGGCGTTCTCCGAGGCGATGCCGGATCGCGTGATCGCGGCCTGCAACGGCGAGAACAGCGGTCTCAACTTCCACGGCATCGATCCGCGAACGGGGCAGTTCTACTACTACATGGAATCGATGGGCGGCGGCTTCGGCGCGCGGGCGACGAAGGACGGCCTCGACGGCGTGCAGGTGCACATCACGAACACGAGCAACCTCCCGGTCGAATGCCTCGAGGTGGAGCATCCGCTGCTCGTTGAACGCTACGAGCTGGTCGATGACTCGGGAGGACCGGGGACGTGGCGCGGCGGGATGGGTATCCACCGGCGCGTGCGCGTGCTCGATCACGAGGCGGTCAGCGGCAAGGGTGGCACGCGCGAGCTGACCGCGCCGTGGGGACTCTTCGGCGGCAAGGAGGGTGGTCGCATGGAGATCACGTCTTCCGCCGGCGAGCCGATCAACGGGCGCTACTGGCAGCTGAAGCCGGGCGATGCCGTCTCGATGAAGACGCCGGGATCGGGCGGCTACGGGCCGCCGGAGCTGCGCGATCGCGATCTCGTGCGGCGCGATCTCCGCGAGGGGCGCATCTCGGAACAGGTTGCCCGCGAAGTGTACGGGCTCGTCGACTGATCGGCCGTCCCGCGGCACCCATCATGGGTGCCGCCACGAGGATGACGCAACGGATCGGAACGAACAGGTATGGACTGACGAGGCGCTCCGTTCGCACGCACAGGAGGTGCGCATGCAGGCCTTCATCATCAAACGGCTCATCACCACGGTGCTGCTGGCATGGGCTGTCTCGACCATCGTCTTTCTCTTCATGCGGATGATCCCTGGCGATCCCGCCGCGATCATCGCCGGCGAGACCGCGACGCCCGAGCAGATCGAGGCGATTCGCAGTCAACTCGGGACCAACGATTCGCTCGTCACGCAGTACACCACCTGGATGGGCAACCTCCTGCGCGGCGATCTCGGCACGTCGATCATCAGCAAGACCTCGATCGCGTCCGATCTCCTCGCGCAGCTGCCGCGCACGCTGGAACTCGCGCTCGTCGCGATCATCATCGCTGTCGTGATCGGCGTGCCGCTCGGCATCTGGGCGGCGGTGCGACGCGATCGCATGGCGGATCACGCGACGTCGTTCTTCGCGCTGCTCGGTCTCTCCGTGCCGGGGTTCGTGCTCGGTTCACTGCTCGTGCTGATCTTCGCGGTCAAGCTCGGCTGGCTCCCTGCCACCGGCTACACCGCCTTCAGCGACGATCCGGTCGCGCACCTGAAGCACCTGCTGCTGCCGGCGCTCTCGCTGGGTGTGCCGATGGCAGCGGTCTTCGTGCGCTACGCGCGCTCGTCCGTGCTCGATGTGCTGAATCGCGATTACGTGCGCACCGCCCGCGCGAAGGGCCTCAACCCGATGACCGTGCTCGTGCGGCACGCCGTGCGCAATGCACTGATCCCGGTGATCACGCTGCTCGGGCTCGAGATGGGCGGCCTGCTCGGCGGGACGGTCATCATCGAGTCGATCTTCAGCTGGCCGGGACTGAGCACGATGCTCTTCCGCGCGATCTCGCAGCGGGACTATCCCGTCGTGCAGAGCGTGGTGCTGCTCATCGCCCTGATCTTCATCTTCCTCAATCTGCTCGTCGATGTCGTGAACGGCCTGCTCGATCCGCGGATTCGCGCCTGAGGTGATCGCGCGCGGGGAAATCAGCCGGGAAAGGAGCTCGTCTCATGCAAGCCAGTCAGGCCAGCCAGGCCCTCGCGCCACCGGTGACCGTCGCCCAGAAGACGACCGCCTCACGACGCGCGATTCTCCGCTCCCCGGTGCTGCGCAACACGCGTGTGCGCCTGGGACTGCTTGGTGTCTTCGCGCTCGTGTTCGTCGCCCTCTTCGCGGGATGGATCGCGCCGAACGATCCGACGAAGATGGACTACATGCACGCCTATGCGAGTCCGGGGCAGAACGGTTTCATCCTCGGCTCGGATGAGTACGGGCGCGATGTCCTGAGTCGCCTCCTCTACGGGGCGCGCGTCTCGCTGCAATCCTCCGTGCTCGCGATCGTGCTGAGCACCGTGATCGGGGTCGGCCTCGGGCTGCTCGCCGGGTACTTCGGCGGCATCGTCGACGCGATCATCATGCGCGCGATGGACGTGCTGCTCTGCTTCCCGCCGATCCTGCTCGCGATCGCCCTGCTCACCTTCCTCGGCAACAGCCAGACGAATCTGATCATCGCGATGACGGCGCTCTTCGTGCCGGGCTTCGTGCGGGTGATCCACGCCAGCGTCCGGATGGTGCGGCACGAGGAGTATGTCGTCGCGGCGCGGTCACTGGGCGCGACCTCGACGCGGATCATCCTGACCGCGGTGCTGCCGAACATCCTCTCGCCGATCCTGATCCGCGCCTCGGCGACGCTCGGGGCGGCGATCCTGCTGGAGTCCGGCCTGAGCTTCCTCGGACTTGGCTCGGTGCCACCGACGCCGAGCTGGGGAATCATGCTCTCGAGCGGACGCACCTTCATGACGCACCAGATGTGGCTGCTGGTGTGGCCATCGGTGGCGGTTGCTTTCGCGATCCTCGTCGCGAATCTGCTGGGTGACGGGCTGCGCGATGCCCTCGATCCGCGCCTCCGCCGCTAGCGGAGTTCGGGCCACGTGGCCACCACGACGAATCTTTCGGGAATCACGGCGACACCCGCGAAGGGGACGCCTACAGGAAGGGGAGAGACATGGACGAACAGACCGATGTCGCGATCATCGGCGGAGGCATCGCGGGCATCGCCTCCGCCTACTACCTCGCCAGGGCGGGCGTGAAGGTGACGCTCTTCGAGAAGGGCGAGATCGCCAGCGAGCAGTCGAGTCGCGCGTGGGGATTCATCCGCCAGCAGCGGCGCGATCCCACCGAGATGCCGATGATGATGCATTCCAATCAGCTCTGGCAGCAGCTCGCGAAGGAGCTTGATGACTTCGAGTGGACGCAGGGGGGTGTTCTCGCGGCGCCGGGCGACGAACCGACCTGGGAGACCTTCAGCACGTGGGTCAAGGTCTCCGACGCGTTCGGCTTGGAGACGCGTCTGCTGACGAAGAGCCAGGTGCAGGAGATGCTCCCGAACTCGACCGGCAACTACCTCGGCGGTATCTACACGCCGAGCGACGGGCATGCCGAGCCCGGCAAGGCGACGCGCGCCATCGCGAAGGCCGCCGAGAAGGCGGGCGCCTGCATCAAGACCTTCCATCAGGTCGAGGGGATCGAGACCGCCGGCGGCAAGGTCGTCGGCGTCGTCACCGATCGCGGGCGCGTCGCCGCCTCGACCGTGCTGATCGCGGCCGGCGCGCACTCCGCGAAGGTCGCGCGGATGCTCGATCTTCGCCTGCCGATGCTCGCGATGCGCCCGACCGTCATCCAGACCACGCCGACGAAGCGCATCACGTACGCGGGGGTCTGGGCGCCGGACATCTCGATTCGCCAGAAGCCGGACGGCACGATCTACGTCGGCCGCAGCGGCGCGGCGAAATACGACGTGCGGCTCGACTCGCTGCGCTTCGCGAAGGAGTTCCTGCCGGTGCATGTGAAGAATCGGCAGATCCTGCAGGCGAAGCTCGGGCGCCCCCTGCTGAATGACCTCAAGTCGCTGGTGCCGGGAAGCGAGCTGCACGCGCATCCCTTCGCGGAGGCGGTCGGCATCGAGCCGCAGCCGACCGTCGCCGTCGCGTACGAAGGGCTGCGACGCCTGCATCGCCTCTTCCCGGAGACATCCGATCTGCGCATCCAGCGGATGTGGGCAGGCGTGATCGATCAGACGCCGGATCACGTGCCGGTGATCGGCCCGACCTCCGCCGTGAGCGGACTGCTCTTCGCGACCGGGCTCAGCGGCAAGGGCTTCGGGCTCGGCCCGGTGATCGGCGAGATCATCCGCGATCTCGTGCTGACGGGTGAGTCGCCGTTCGACATCACGCCGATGTCATTCGATCGCTTCGCGAACGGCGACCTCGCGACGATCACGCATCAGGGCGATCTCGCGGCCCGCGCGCAGGCGTGATGTTCGCGACTACGTCATTCCATACAACGCCGTGAAAGGCTGGTGATCGTGACCTCTCCCATCGCGCAGCGACTCTTCCCGCACTCGACCCGCCCGATGAGCATCGGGCTCATGATGCCGATGGCCGAGAACAGTGCCTTCGGCGGCGATCCCAGGTGGGACGACATCCAGGAGATGGCGACCGTCGCCGAGGATGTCGGCTTCGATGGCATCTCGTTCGCCGATCACTTCGTCTCGCGGCCGGATGATCCGGCGGGGGTGCGCGGCTTCTGGGAGGTGTTCACGATCATCACGGCGGTTGCCGCGACCACGAAGCGCGTGGTGCTCTCCCCGCTTGTGGCGTGCACCGCCTATCGGAATCCGTTCCTGCTCGCGAAGATCGCCGAGTCGATCGACGAGGTGAGTCACGGACGATTGCTGCTCGGGATCGGGGCGGGGTGGAGCAAGCCGGATTTCGACATGGCCGGCCTGCGGTTCGACTACCGCGTCAGCCGCTTCGAGGAGACGGTGCAGATCCTGTATCCGTTGCTCCGCGAGGGGCACGCCGAGTTCAGCGGCACGTACGTTTCCGCGACGGATGCGCGCAACATTCCGCGTGGTCCGCGCGCGGAGATCGGTGGCGTGCCGATCATGATGGGCACGAAAGGCGAGCGCATGATGGCGCTCACCGCGCAGTACGCCGATGCGTGGAACACGGTCTACCCGCGCGAGCCGCAGGAGATCGCGGATCTGCTGGCGAAGCTCGATGCCGCCTGCGTGGCGATTGGTCGCGATCCGAAGACGCTCATGAAGACGGTCGGCAGCAACATCGCGATGGATGGCTACCTCGGCTTCCGCCCGAATCCGATGCAAGGCACACCCGAGGAGATCGTCACGCAGATGCTCGCCTTCCGCGATGCCGGGATCGAGCATCTCGTCGCGAGCCTCGACCCGTGCACGCCGCAGACAATCGCGGCATTCGGGCGGATGCTCGAGCTCCTCGACGCGGCATAGGTTGCCCACTCACCGCTCATTCGATCAGGAGACCCACGCATGACCGACACCCTCGCGACCGCCCCCATCACGAACGCCTATTGGCCTGCCTCCCCGCATCAGACGAGCCTCGGGCTGATGGTGACGCTGGTCGAGGACTTCGCCTATCCGGGGACACCGCACTTCGACGACATGGTCGAGATCGCGCTCGCTGCGAAGGACGCCGGGTTCGAGGCGCTCTGGTTCGCCGATCACTTCACGTACGCTGCGGTCGATGGGTCGAACCCGGACGATCTCAAGGGGTGCTGGGAGGTCTGGACGCTGATGGCCGGCATCGCCGCGCGCGTCCCCGACCTGCAGATCGGCCCGCTCGTCGCGTGCACCGCCTATCGCAATCCGGGCGTGATCGCGAAGATGGCCGAGATGATCGATGACATCAGTGGCGGCCGCTTCATCCTCGGCCTCGGCGCCGGTTGGAATGCGCGGGAGTATCGCGAGTTCGGCTACGAGTTCGAGCCGCGTGTCTCCAAATTCGAGGAGGCGCTGCAGATCATCCACGCGCTGCTCCGAACGGGAGAATCGACGTTCGCCGGCACGCACTACACGACCGATGGCGGGCTCAACCGACCGCGTGGTCCACGCCCATCCGGGCCGCCGATCCTGATCGGCTCGACCGGGCCGCGCATGTTGCGGAATCTCGCGCAGTACGGCGATGCCTGGAACTCCTGGTTCCACGGCTCGTTCGACGGCATGGAGGAGCTCGTCGCGAAGGTCGATGCTGCGTGCGTCGAGGTCGGGCGCGATCCCGCGGAGATCGTGAAGACGGCCGCCGTCAGCATCGCGCGGGAGGGGTACACGCACACGCGGCCGAAGGTCTTTGCTGGCAGTGACGAGGAGATCGTCGGGGTCTTCGAGACGTTGCGCGGCGCGGGATTCCGCCACGTGATCGTCGGGCCGGACCCGTGCACGCCGGAGGCGGTCGCGGGATTCGCGCCGGTCATCGACGCATTTCACGCAGGTGAGGCGTAGCGCAGGCAGTGCGAGGGGGCGGTCATCATGACCGCCCCCTCTGCGTGATGCATCTCCTATGGAAGACGGACCTCAGTCGCCGAGCGCGGCGTCGGACAGATCCGAGTGATGCGAGAGTCCCGCCCGGTCGACGATCCGCTTGATCGGGGCCGGCGACCACCAGTTCCAGCGGCCCATCAGCCGCATCGTCGCCGGGACGAGCAGGCCGCGCACGATCGTCGCATCGATCAGCACCGCGAACGCG
>Ga0164243_10004723_pt1 | contig 21180 bp, 12 predicted proteins | sample OricompcompostOP_FD_108781 | JGI IMG/M metagenome (GOLD analysis project Ga0164243, IMG submission 108781) | Organic Plus compost microbial communities from Emeryville, California, USA - Original compost - Organic plus compost (OP) | ecosystem: Engineered > Solid waste > Mixed feedstock >...
AAAGGAGTCAAGGACAGATGGCAGGTAGAATGTGGCAGATGGAATGTGGCAGATGCCAGATGCCAGATGCCAGATGCCAGATGCCAGATGCCAGACTGCAGACGACAGACCAACAACAACCGTCAATTGCATTTACCCCAGGAAATTTATTAGTTGGGGACCCTGAGTTGGGAACTTGGAAGCCTGGGATCAAGACAACGAACGGTTGAGAGTTCCCCGTAAACAACACCTCACCTCAATATCAATTGATCCAGCAACATCTTTACCCCGTCCCGTCTGCAATTCTCCAACATTTCACTCTCACTGTAGCCTTGTAACCGCCGTAAAAAAGAGCAAGCAACCGCACACCTTCAAACCCTCACCATTTTCCACCGCCCCCAAATGGCTCAAACAACAGAAGAAAGGAAAGCCGACCTTGGCAAAGTCCTCGTCATCGGCGGCAACGGCTTCCTAGGCCACCACATTGTCAAGCTCCTCCTCACCTCCTGGGTCGCCACCGTTTCCGTCATCGACCTCAAGTGCGTGCGCAACCGCCTCGACGGTCCCTCCTACCACGAGGCCGACATCACCGATGCTGCGGCCGTCCAGTCCATCTTCGACGAGGTCCGCCCGGACATCGTCATACACACCGCCTCTCCTGCGCCCCAGGCTGAGGGCAAGATTGCCAATGCTCTGTTCCAGAAGGTCAATGTTGAGGGTACCAAGACTATTGTTGATGCCTGCCTCAAGAGTGGTGTCAAGGCCCTCGTGTATACTAGCTCCGCGAGCGTCATGTCGGATAACAAGAGCGATCTGCGGAATGCCACAGAGGACTTTCCCATAATCAGGGGTGTTCACCAGACCGAATACTACTCCGAGACCAAGGTATAACGCCCCTTTGCCTTTCTATTCATTCTCTACTCCCCTACTTGATGAGATCATTGTCCACTAAAACAAACGCCCATCCGCAGGCCGAAGCCGAAGACATCGTCCTCAAAGCAAACCGCACCGGCTCCCACAACCTCCTCACAGCCGCCATCCGCCCCGCTGGCATCTTCGGCGAAGGCGACACCATGACCCTCAGGCACATGATCCAAGTCTACATCGACGGCCGCACCAACGTGCAAGTCGGCGACAACAACAACCTCTTCGACTTCACCTACGTCGTCAACGTCGCCCACGCACACCTCCTCGCCGCCCTGCGCCTCCTCGCCACCCACCGCCTCATTCCCACGATCCCCCTCGACACCGAGCGCGTCGACGGCGAGGCCTTCATTATTACCAATGATAGCCCCGTGTACTTTTGGGACTTTGCTAGGGCTATATGGAAGGCTGCTGGGAACGATAAGGGGCTTGAGGGTGTTTGGAAGCTGCCTACCGATGTTGGCATCTTTTTGGGGCTGCTGAGCGAGATTGCTTTTGGTATTATTGGCAAGCCTCCTACTTTTAACCGCCAGCGCATCATCTACTCGTCTATGACAAGGTACTACAACATCTCCAAGGCGAAGCAGAGGCTTGCCTACAGGCCGATTGTGCCTCTTGGCGAAGGTATCGAGAGGGGCGTCAAGTGGTGTCTTGAGACGAATAAGGAGCTCGGCGCTGCTGTTGCCGCCTTGAAGAAGAACAAGGCGCAATAAGGTTCCGAGAAAAGGGTAGAATTGGCGAAGGAGGGTGGTGGACTGGTGGTACGAGTTCTTTGAACTATCTTAAGAGGGGTTTGTGTTTTCTTGGGCTGTATATCACGTCTCATTCTAGGATATATTTTTGTTGGGCGTTTCTGTTCGGCGGCTCTCCCGCCGTTTATTTGCTTCAGAATATCTTTCGAACCGTAATATACATTCTAATTAATGGCAAAACAACACAATTGTATAAACATGCAGGCATAAGCAAAATCGGGTGCAAGTCTCAAACTGGCTGCATGTCCCAAAGAATAGAGACATGTTCGAAACGGTCGAGTTCCCAAGCGCGTTTACAGATGTCGTTCACTTGCACAGACAAAAAGCAATACTTCTTGTTCTTTGTATCCAAGATCAGCCCTACCTACTCCAACAACGAAAGATCCCTAGAAAAGGAGCAGCAACATCACCAAGATAGATGGCTTCATAGGCCCAGGCCCAGTCAGAGAGACCAGCCCCATTGTAGAAACAAAGACGAAAAAAAGGTTACGAATTTTTTTTTTGTTTTCATGACTTTCCTAAGCTACCATTCCTTGCTCAACATCATTCGCCATTTAATGTATGAGTTTGCCCCTCTCCATCTGTACTTCGCGGCTGGGTGTCGGGATATATGAGAAAGGAAGAGAACAAAAAGGGGAATTAGAAACAGACAAAAAAAGGGATTTGCAAATGCGCAGGTCAGATAGAAGAAATGAGAGGAAAACCTGCTTCTCATCATAAAATGTAACAAGAAGCCCACCAAAAATAGCTGCAGAAGTCCAAGCCCAGATAGAGCGGAAGTCAAGAAGATAGAGAGACGAAACTAAAAGAAGAGAAAAGAGGGGGAAAAAATCGAAAAGGAAAAAACCATCATGGTCCCCCCCAAAAAAGCACGCTCATTCATTCCAGAGGTCATCAGAATCAGCCAAGATAAAGGTATTGTGCGTTTGCGAAGAAGAAGCGAGCAAAAAACAAAGACAACATCAAAAGGCTTTTGGTTGCTTCTGTGAAGGTCAAGAAAACTCCGTAAACAATGCAAGAGGCGTCAACTACGAGCGGTAGGGTATTCGACTCCATTCGGCTCCACAAGCGCAGGGTCATATTGGATATAGGTGGGAACTAGGAGAACGAGAGGGTTCGTTGTAGTCATTAGGCGAGAGAGGCGTGCTTGACTTGGCTCATATCGGGCGCATACGACAGCTCATTCATGCGAGTTTGTGGAGAGCTGAGAGAAAATAGACCGGGGTTAGTTGCCCATCGCCACTCCGCTGCCCTGTCTGCCCCATCCCGAGTTGCGCCACTCCCTTCCTTGGTTGAGATCATGGTTAGGGGGGCTAAGCTGTGGCTCGGAGTGATCAAGCTTCTGCGCATACGGGGACATATGCGTATGGCCAGGTTCTTCGCGGCCCCGCCACGCATCCGCCGATGGGGTTGCCGGGCCAGAGTTGGGGTACGTGAATGAGGGTTCTTGCATCGGTCGCGCGCTGCTCTCTTGCTGCCAAAGCGAAGGGTCCGTATCCACCCTCCTAGGTGGTGGCCGCGTTGACATGTCTTGCCTATTGTATACCTCCTTGATATCCGAAATGGCTGGGTTGGGACGTTGGCCTTGCAGCTCTTGGAATCTCTTTAGGATTTCCTTTGTGGTGATTTCCCCATTTCCACCGAAGAGGTAGGGGTCGCTGGCAAGGCTCGCAAGTTCATCGGGCACCTGGTTTATTGTTAGCGATTAAGGACTTGGAAACGGGAAGCAAGGAAAATAAGGACGGTGACGGCAGAGAAGGGGTGAAAAAGAAAATCACATACCAGACACATTTCCTCAAGATAGTTGATTAGGGTCTCGACAGCCACAATGGCAAACATGTGGTCGCTGTCCAAAGCCGGAGCTTTATCGTTGGCAAAGAGAATGTTGGGGGCGATGACAGTAGCCAGATTCTTAATATCCATCTTAGAACCCGACTCGTCATCTACCTGATGGAAGGAGCCGGCCCATTTGAGGAAACAAAACAAGATCTCGAGCGCGTCGCGGTGACATTTTGGCAGCAGACAGCAGGCCAAATGAAGGCATTGCCTCCTCTTGTCGTCATCGGGGATCTTGGCGGCCGCGATCCACAACCTGTACAGTTTGTATGTCATCAACGGATCGGGAAGTTCACGGAGATATCGTTTCAACAAGGCCGCCACCTGCACCACGGGTTGTTCCATGAAGTTGACAGCATCAGATCCATCCCTATCAATGATATCGCGGAGTTCTCCCAACTTCTTGATGTTCCCGTTCTTGCGGAAGACTCCCTCCACCGATAGATCCATCTTCCTCATTGAGCTTATCAAGTCGTCGAGGACCGCAGGGATTCGGAGGGCACCGGGACCAACGCCGTCCGTTGAATCGGCCCCGTCGCGCTCGATTATCAGCTCGAGCGGCACACCAAAGACACCCTTCTTCTTCACGGGCTTCTTGTCGTTCTTGAATGCCTTGCTCAGGTTCTTCCAAAAGGTCGTGGGTTTCCGCGATTCGATAAAGCTCAAAAGTTCCTCCAGCGGGAATTCATCGCCAAGCATCGGTTGCATAGTCAAGACGGCCAAATGCCGAACGATGAAGTACTCCAGTCCAGAGAGTTCCGAGAAGAATCGCCTTCCGCCTCGCTGAGGTATCGCGTCACTCATGCCTCTATCCTCGTCTCTTCCAGCGGATAGAGATCTTTGGTGGCTTCCTCCTGGCCTTCCGACGGCCGCGCTGGCCGACCTGAAGAGACCTTGTTGCGTGGGTTTTGCCTTTTCCCGGACTTGCTCGGCGGCGACTATCCTAGGGATGTCGTCGAGCGTGAGTGCATCATTATTTCCGAACATCGTATCCGTCGTTCCGGCGTCGTTGGCATTCCGATCCTCGACGATATGAAACTGCTGGCCAGGCCGGCTCTGTTCGTCTCCGCCAGCTGATCCAGGTCGGACGCTGCGACCCTCGGGGCCGTCCATGATCCTCGACGTCCTAGCCTTCCTAAAACTTGACGAGAGATGCTTGTCGAGACGTGTACTGCGCAATCGCCTAACGTCGTTCAGGGTGTTTTCGTAGGTTGATTCGCGATTCCTATCTTTCTCCCCGGCTCCGGGATATGTTCTCGACCTCTGTTCTAGTGGGGTCCTCTGGACCGCTCCAGTCTGTTCCGAAGGTGTCGAAGCACCATACCCGTCCGACACACCATGGCCATTCGCTCCAAGACCCTCCGCAGGGGGGATGACGCCTGAACTTCGAAGCATGTCTAGAAGTCTCGCTAGCGCGACCTTGAGAAGGAAAACGTATTGTTGCAACTTGGTAATATGCTCAAAAGGTGGCATCTCCTCAGTGTTGATAGCAATGCAGTTGCTACAGTATGTCATCTTATCGAAGGCGTTGAACCGGGCCTCCTGCAGTCTCCGTCCGAGATCCTTTCCGCATCGAGTGCATCCAACGCAGGCAATGTGCCATCGCAAGTTTCCGTTCAGGGCGCACTCGTCTTCGACCGACTTTCCGCACAGCGCGCAGTGATCCGAGTCCTTGGCGGAAAGTTTTGAGGATCCGTTAAGGACCTGGAGGGAGTTGTCTTCTAGCCTGAGAGACTCGAGGTCGCTAAGGTCGTCGAGAAACTGGTAGAGACCGTCCGAAGAACGCGATTCCTGTTCTAATCTTAGTGCACCCTGGAGGCATATGCGGATAAGAAGTTTAAGATAATGAGCCAGGCCAGTGACCAGAGACAACAACTCTTGCGTCACGCCGACCTTCTTAGCTTCGGCATCTTGAGCTTTTGATAGAAGAGAGAAGAAGGCAACGATCTTCTTGCAGAGCAGTTTTGCTTCTCTGCCATATGACATTGCTAGAAGAGTGTTAACTTGCCGAGGGCGAGAAAGGGTCGAAAAGAAGGGGGGGGGGTGGGAGTTGATGTAAGAGGCGAATACATCGAGATTGACGAGGTACTTACGTTTGACGTTAAGATTGTTCATATTGGCATTCAAGCGATCCATGGAACGGAACAACACCTCGACGTGGGAGATGAAGCGCTTGGCTACGAGAACACCGTCCAAGAAAGCGCCGTTACTCACGTGTAGAAGCATATCCGATATGCAGGCGGCTGAAGACTCTTCAAAGGCTGAGAGCACACTCCAAATGCGATACACCTTTTCCTCCATGCGTTCCTCCTCTTCCTTGACCAGGTCACGACCCATGTTATCCTCGGGAGCCTGGAGGGTTTTCGGGGGGTGGCTCGATTCGCTCAAACGCACGTTCCAAAACTTATGGATCATGTAACATTCCGGATGCCAATGCTGGTTCTGGCCGTTCCGGAAGATTTCGACAAACTGCTTGAGGATGGCTGTCTGGCAGCCATTACACCGCTGGGCAAACTGGGTCGAATAATGGTAGTGGCAATAGACCTGGCCATCGTGTTCGTAGTAGCTGTCCGACGCGCCAAATACTGTTGGACACACCGAACAGGTAAAGTGGTCGACATGGTATTTGCGGTCGAGAGCAGTGATGTAGGATGCACGAAGAGCTTGGCCGCACTGGTAGCAGAGGAGACCCAGGCGTCGGAAGTAATCCGTCTCGCAAAGGGGGTACTGGCCGTTGCCATTCTCATCGTCGACGGGGAAGAATTTCGAGGCGACAATCTGTCCACAGTCCTATACCGGGGAAGCGAGACAGACGCCTGAAGTTAGTAAATCAAATCACATGTAGACCAATACGGACAAGGGAAAGGAGGGTCGAGTTGCTGATCGTGATTGAGAGAGAGGCTGGAGTAGTGGGGAGAAGGGGGGGGAAGGGGGCGATTTCCCAGTCAGGGGGGAAATAGGTTTCCAAGACTCCACATACACGACATTTGAAGCAATCTAGATGATATGTGCCTTCGAGAGCGCGAACGAACTGGCCGGTCAATTGTAGACCGCATTTTTCGCATATTCGGACCTGGCCGCTCGCTGACCGCGTGGATCTCTGTCGGGGTGGGTGGGTTCGGTTGGCGACTTGACGGTCTTCTGTGTTCCAGTCACGGGCTGGAGGGCCGGGCTGGTTGTTTGTGTTTGGCTTGGGCGAAAGGGTGGGCGAGGCCATAGACCTGTCCGGCGTGTGGTGGCCGCTCTGTTGCCAATTCCTGTCGTCTGGGTACCCGACATCCAAGCTGGGAGGAGGAGGAGGACCACCGTGATACCGATCGGCAGGGGCGCCAGAGCCGTACCCCGAAGCCATCGTGATGCGGTCAACTCAATTGAGTTGATGTAGGGAGATAGTTCTATCAGCCAAGAGAACTAAGCCGGGGCAGAGGGGAACGCTGGTCGAGGACGATGGGGTTCGGGCTCCGTTCTAGCCACACGTATCGAGAATGTGGCTACGAAGTGGTCGACAGTTCGGCATGAGCTGGGGCTCGACGAGAAACAACTTCGGGTGCAAGGGCAAAGAGGGGTGGGAGTAAGGGATGGGAAGGGACGAAAAGAGGGGCCAGCTCCAGTGGGATGGAGAAACGTTTCTCGAGTTAGGTCGTTGTCGACGTCTTTGTGTTTTTGGGGGGGCAGAGAAGCGTGCAATGATTTCAGCCCCCGAAATACGACGTCTGGTTCGGGTATTTGGAGGAGCGAGCGAGAGTCGGGTCGGGGGGGTGGGTGGCACGGTGGCACGGATAGAGACGATAGTGAATGGCGAGTTGGAGAACGGGCTGCAGCAGGATTGATGGAAGTCGGCGCAGCAGGCAGGTTCCAGCAAGGAGAGACCTCAAAAAGAGGCACGACTGGCGGAGCCACCTATTTTTGGGTAAAGTTGGTGAGCTGGCGGACTGAAGAGGGCTTGGCCTTGGGCTGAGCTGGCTGGGCTGAGATTGGGGGAGGGGAGGTTGTCGGAAATGGGGAAAGCCGTTGAATTAGAGGAAAAATAAAATGAGAATGAACATGAGGGTGGATCGAGAGGGAGAGAGAACGGAGACAACAATGAATCAATCAACAAGGGGTTGATCGAGCATTGGAAGCCAAGGCACAGTAGAGGCAAGGAACATCAAATCAATCTGAAGTCTGGCGTGCGCTAAAGGCAGGAAAACCTGTCAATTGGGGCGATCATTGACACTGACTGAATGTTGGCGGTGGCGCTGTAAGCAGTGCTGGCAAGAGGAAAGAGAGACTTGAGCATTTGATGGAGCGCGAAAGGGAGCACTGGGCACTGAGACCAGACAAGGTACCTCCTCGCCTGGGCTTGTTGATGTGCTCTGATTTAATATTACAGGACCCTGGAACGGGTGTTCTGTGGTTGTACTTCGTACTTCGTACTTGTGGTCTCGGTCGCGACTGGTTGATCTCGATGTATCACTTGTACACTATCCTCTTGTTCCTTCCCCTTCCCTTCCTTACTCCATCCTAAGGAAGTCTTGGAACCCGCCGTTTCTGAGACCTCGACTTTTCTTCGCGCTTTAGACTAATATCGGGATTAAAATTAACCAAAGGACTGGATTGCTCGCCAACACCAAAACAACATTTGGTACGAAGTATGCGTACAAAGTATGGACTATTCTACGATTCTCCTCCGTTCTCTGCTCTCGCATCTGGGATTGATTCCCTCTTGAGGGAGATGCAGGATTAAAAGAGAGTCAAACTCACCATCGCAGGTCACTTGGACTTGGGATGGTTCTGGTAACCACACTACATCGCGCCTTGGTTTCCATGGCCAAAAACCTGCCAGAAGTCTCGATTCACCAACTGCAACACTTCGAAGAGAGAGCATTGAAGACAGGACCATGCTAACTATGATTATTGCAACGCAGGTCTAATACAAGTCAGGACGGCCAGGTAGCCTAGCCTGGGAGGGAACGGAGTGTAATTAACATTATTATTACACTTCAGAAATCTTCAAAATGTTCGAAGTTACTTTTTTTATCCTCGCATGAACAACTTTATGTACCAGTACGAAGTACAAGGGGCACATTTAGACCCAGAGATTGATGAAGTGTCTCACTTACAACTAGTTTAATACTTCGTACTTCGTGGTGGTAATGTATTAATTAGGGGGCTGCGCCGCCAGCCGTTAGAAGAAAGAGGCCGTTAAGAAACCAGCGACAAAAACGGTTTTAGCCGCTGATCTACGCTAAGCAAAGCGCAAAGCCTCGACGACGTACCCTAACGCCTCAAACCTCCAAATTACTTCAGAGGGGCTGCCAGCCTTGGCTACAAAGTAGTTTCACCGATTACTGAATTAAGATCAAGGTTCCTCAAGCTAGTGCAGCTAAGCAACTGTAAATTTGGAAGACCCGAGGCGAGAGAGAAAATAGATGAGTTCGCAGACCGTTTTATTCTTTATCTTCACGTCTTCCCTCAATGTCCCTGGCCCCCTCGTCCAACCAAGGTTGGGGGAAACTGCAACTGACGATCTCTCTCACTGGCGAAGCAAAACCCGTTTTTTTTGTGGGTTGCTCGAACGCGGGGTCTTGTCAACCCCTGACTACAATTGTACTTGCACCTGAGGTACAATTGTACTTTGTACTTCAGTACATTGATGTTCGCAGTCTTATACTGTCTCTGTCTGGCCTCCGCGCTTCCACGAAGGCAACTTCCGACTTTCATTCCGCCACCAAAATCCGAGAGAATCAAAACGATTTGATATCGAGTTCAGGGGAGACCGTTTGCGTCATAATTATCCAATTGCCAATTGCGAACAAGGAATCTCATCTCACTGGCACACTCACATCTAGAACTCTCTACTATTATTCTCAAAGTCTCAAACAGACCTCGAGATAGGGCAACCCAAAGAGAGGGACCAGCCGTCCGGTCGCGCACCAAATCATTGTGATCCATTGTGGACCATTGTTCTTGTTTCCTGTTGCTTGTTGCTTATTGCTTGTTGCTTATTGCTTGTCTGTCTGCTTGTGGCTTGTGGGGCTTTAAAGCTTCCGCGAACAAAAGCAATGGAAACCAGACGTCCCCTTTTCGCTCTCATCTGTTGCTTGGAGGACGAAGTAGCACTTCCTCTGCATACCTAACCCATCATTACTTCGTACATGATGAGCTGTCCGACCTAATGCGCCAAGAAACGAACATCTCGAGCCTTGCCTTGGAAATGCAACAACCAAGGATGCCAAACAGGATCCTCCCAACGTACTTTTGCACTTGGATTACCACAAACATTCCGGAATGCCTATCACAATGAGCACATATTTGTGATTTGTGACGTTGAAGTAGCCCTGGCTACAGAAAGATCGCCCCGTGTCACGTGATATATTCATTTCAACTGGGACTGTTTTCTGGTTCTTGATAGTTTGCTGATCGCAGGCGGCAGAGTGGCACAGGAGGGAAGGTCATATTGAGCCCTGTACTTAAACGAGGATTCGCAGGGAGGACCAAAGAGGAAACCATCATGAACCTCTGTAGCAGAGCAGTAGAAGGCTGGGGAATAGATGTCCCCGGTCTTAGCGTAAGCGGCTTTAAGAAATCCATGTTGGCTTTTCTTTTTCCTTTTTTGAGTTGGGTTGTGGTTCGGAGTAGCTCTCTAGATCAGGGCAAAATACGAGCTTGGCATGGCAGATCCGGACACGATACACCGACAGTTTTCGGCAGGCTGAGAGGATGTCGGCGGATCTCCAGCTGAGATCCGGATGTATTCATAGTGGCATCAAGATTGAAGGAACTGATCGTCGTATAGGCCATGAACATCGGCTGCAACTATCGTTGCAATGGTGTGCACGTCTGGGACATATTTCTCCGATGGCCCAAAGCTTTCATGGAGTTCATTGCGTGCAAATTCAGTGAGGCATGGGGAAACATTTCTTCTCTTCACAGTTCTTGAAACCCCGAAGATGAGCATCCTTGATGTCATTGTGGAGTTTCACTTTCTTGCCCCAAACGATTCCTCGTGACCAAGATCTAAACTTAGACAATCTTTGTCCAAAGCGAGGATAGATTCTCACCGAACCCGAGATAAAAGGTAATGGTCGGGCTAAAGCGCTAGTTCGCGGGTCGATCGAAACTTTGAACAGATCGGAATGACGTAGAAGGCATTGGATCGATTCCGGGGATGGAAGGGTTGATGTAAGTGCCAAGGAATGACGATGTTAGACGAAGTTATGAAGCACCTGATAAAATGGGGCAAATACTCCATGAGGTTGGGATCCTCATCCCAATCGCCCACATTCAATCGAACATTACCCTGATTTCATTCTCCTCGGGAGAGATATTGGATGCAAGTTCTAGGAAATAAATCTGGGATTTAATCGTTGCTCAGCACGATTTCCCGGCGTCCACAACATCTACATCTTCGAGACGAACTCGGCCCTTTACAGTGCAGAAATAACCATTCAACAAGATGCCGACTCTCTGGGGTAATCCGAGGGATAGCGATCAAAGCGACAGGAGATCCGAAGATGGCGGCTCAACTAACGAGAGAACGCGCCTGCTGGAGAACCGCCGCGAGGCCACACCGGCCCTATTGACTCCCGATGACCCTGCCGTACGGTTTTCTCGTGGCACAGGCGCACCGCTTCCTCTGCCGAAAGCTGACGCAAAGAAGCGTTAACCGAACTAACTCGAAAGATAGGTGTCGCCGTATAATCTCTGGACGGTTCGCATGTTCAGACACATAACCGTCATCCTAACCCTCATTACGGCGGTTTGGTGGATCATATTGTTGATCTCGACCTTTATCACACCTCCCGGATTCCACATGCGAGGATCTGGATTCTTCGCTTTTAGTAATACGACCGTCGCTCTGTTGGTTTTGATACTCGACTTGGCCTTTTTTCGCACGCCCTCCCAGTCGGCGCGGATCTTGTGCGCTTGTATGGCGGTACGTTCTCTTGGTCAGCCCCAACCCTCTCCAAGATTGTCTTCCTGATCCTGCCCCGACGAATGAATCAAGAAAACCACTAATGACAGTGCGCGCCAAGCTTGCGTTACTCGTTAATACGATCCTCACGTTGGCCGTGCAGATGGTAAGATATGAGGAGGGATGGGTCGGCGTCACCAGCATTTCGTGGGTCCTCCTCATAAGCCTATGGGTGCTAGCGGCAGCCCGAACGGTAGAATGGGGCAAGGCCGAGGAGGAGGAGCGGCTCACTGGACGGCCAGAAACCAGACGATCCCTCGGCGAGTGGTCCAAAGTGCTCACGTCGACCGTCGGTCTCTTCGCGTTGTGCCTCGCCGTCATTTTGATGACATTGACCCTGATCCTGCGATCTCTGGACGCTGGGGTCGCACCGCCGGGGAACCTGTACTGGGTAGACGGCGGACATTACAGGATGCACGTGTACTGCTCACCCAACGTCCCAGATTCGCCGGGGCGCGACCGGCAGCTGCCGACGGTTCTTTTCGAGGGCGGTGAGTATGCCGTGGAGCATGGGCTCGCCGACCTGGCCCACAACGCGGTGCGCAACGGGTCCATCTCTAGATACTGCTACGTCGATCGGCCGGGCTACGCGTGGAGCGATACGGCGCCCTCTCCTCTCTCGGCGGGGATGGAAGCCGTCATCATGAGCGAGGCTCTTGCGCAGGCCGGGGAGAGAGGACCTTGGGTCGTCGCCAGCGCTGGCGTGGGATCGTACTACTCGCGGATATTCGCGTCTCAGCACGGCGCCGAGGTTAAAGGCCTGCTCCTCATCGACCCTTTGCACGACGCTGATCTCGACAGGCTGGGGTCGCCCAAACGCGGCATCTTGCTGTGGCTTTGGGGTATCATTTCGCCTTTAGGCCTGGATACACTGCCCGGGGCCATCTTTAGGGGTAGGAAGAGCGCGGACCGCATCTGGGGCGTCTCGTCCAAGCACAACCCTAGGCACATCTTCGCGCGGCTGCAGGAAAGCTTGGTGGCTAGCTCGTTAACGAAACGCGAGGTGCTCAGCAGTCGAAATATCATGAAGAATGACACGGCGCTGACGGTGATCACTTCTGGGTTGGAGGTGAGGCGCCATGTGGCGTGGGAGGGGAAGCAGCGGGACCTTACAAAGTTGACCTCGAACCTGAAGCACTGGGACGTTGTTGATGATGCGCCGCATGAGGTATGGAGGACATTTGAGGGGAGAGAGATGATTGAAAAGCGGCTTAGCAGCCTAGTCCGCGGGCGTTAGGGCGTTAGAGCGTTAGGACCGTCGACTGTCGACTAACAAGACTGGATGAGTGTGTAAGTAGAAGTGTAGGTAGAAAGAGTATATATGTAACAATATTTAATCCCTTTCTTCTGTGGATTCCGAGGGACATTTCTAGAGTACTTCGATCTGGAAATGGATTGCAAAAAATGGAATCGAAAGAACCGGACTCGAAGCTTGGTGAACTTTGTTGCCATCAGCCAGGACTAACCGATCCGAGGCATTGGATCTCAATCGTAAATTTATAGGGGCTTGCCATTGCCACCAAGGCGCCCGAAGCCTTTAATTCTTTAATCAAGTTCAATGAAATGAACCGATCCAAGAACACTAGATCCAGCAAATCAGGAGGGTGAAACTTAATTGGAACGAACTTGACCCTTTTCAGAAGCCAGCGCCGGGACCCTTTCAGCAATGTTGGGCTCAGACGCTCAGACAGGGAAGGCCATGAACTCTATTCCGCTGCATCCGTACTTTGATGGTCTGGTCGAAATTGATGGTGGAAGTCGATTGATCCGTTAGCATTGGGATCCAGCACGGTCAGAGGAGGCATTGAGCAAGGCATTTTGGGGTGAGCGTAGGCCATGGAGTGGTTGCACGAGGTTATATGTGGCACGCTTAAGTCCGCTGGATTTAAGGATTTGATTTGATCAGTTGATTTCTCGTCGCGATCAATCAATCAAGTCTCACATCATTGGTATCACACGAAGCACCACTTTTCAATTTGGACCCCTGATCTGATGATGGAAGACATCAAAGTTGCTCTCACCTCCTGAGTCTAGGAGATTGATCGCTCTAGAACTGTACCCCATTAACCCGTTGTCAGTGGGTCAGGCCAGCCACTGAACTGCGAAGTCGTGTACCGAACCACAGGTCCTTTGGTAGACCGGACGGATCGATCCATTGATTCTTGTTCCATTGATCCAGCCAGTCCAGTCCAGTCTTATCCCTTGGCAGACGCCCCAGAAAGACGTCAGTAATCGCTTGAATAACCCACTTCCGCTAGAACACAATCATTCCATAATACCTGCCCAGCTCCTCCCCCTTGTCCGATTGGATTTCATCCGATCTTCCCATTGCCAGCATCTGCTCCATTTCGCGCACCTGATCTTGATCTCTCCTCTACTTTCTCAGTCTATGTTCAATATGCCTCTTAGGAATCCCTTTGGCAGACGCTCCAACACGAGCGTCGCTCTCGTCCAGGACGAAAACCTGCCACCCTCCGACCCGAATGCTTGCAATGGGAATGGCAATGGCGCCTCCAACCCACCCAAGTTCGAGCGTGTCGACACCGTCGGGTCCAAGGCTTCGTCGATCCTGAGCATCAAGACCCCGCGCGACACCGGCGAGTACAAGATGAGTGGTTAGTATCTCGATCTCTAGTCCTCGCGTTCTCGTTCCCTTCTCCTCTTAGTGCCATCTACACTATTATTCCTCATCCGGTCGCACGGGACAGGCTTCCCCGCCTTTTGGGAAGGGCATGGGGCAGCGGGCAGTGTTGAAAGCCCCGCCACTAGATCAGGAACAGCCATCGTCACACCTTCAATTGCCCAGTTCGATCCTTTGTTCGTTGTCGCACTGCTAATCTTCAGCCGTCGCCCGCCTTGCTGTTCAGTCGTCAACGATAGTGGCGTATACCTCCCGGTACGTGACGAAACTACTGTCAAACCTCTTGTCATCAAGCGATATGTTATGCTATATGCTACGCGGGTCGAACTAATCACTCTACTCGGCCCTGCTCTAGCCGTCGCCCACGGAGAATCCGGAGAGGAGTCCTTGGTCGAGACGCTATCATGCCTCCCGGACGTCATGTGAGATATCGAATAGCAACGGAGACATTGAGGCTTTTTCGATCTCTCGAGAGTCATTCGACTCGTACAGACGGTCATTTGTAAGTCTTTTCCTGTCTAGTCGCCTGCATCCTGCACCTGTGTCTGCACCTACCCTGCAGCTGCACACTGTCAATCCACCCTCCACGCACTGAGCACCCTCCAGCTCATCCCTGATGAAGATTGTTGTGGCCCGAGACTACTTCGTACAAAACTATTGAGGCCACTAGCCCAACACTGAACTTTTCTTCCACAGGACATCTGCGCCAAGTCCCCCATCGTGAACCAAATCCCCGCCCGCCAGAGTCTCGACTCCGCCCGTCTTCCCCACCCACCCCGCTCCTCGCTTTCAGGCCGCAATCGCAATGGTGGCGCGAGGCAACCAGCGACCGAGGAAGAGTCGGACGCCTCCTTCGAGGACGTACGCCTCGACGATCCGGCGGCGTCGCAGCATCCCGCATCATCGAAGCGCCGTGGCCTCTTCGGCATGTTTTCCGAGAACCAGGAGCCCGGAACGACCGCGCAGCCCACCGTTTCGCGATTCCTGCCGGGAAGGAGGAGGCGGGGCCACAGCGGACAGGGGGCCGAGTTGGGAAGTATGGAGAGGCCCGGGTCCCGGGGGGAGATAGAGCAGGTGGCTTGAGAGGATGCGCCGACTCTAGTGTTCTAGTTCTCTGGTACTCTGTTTCAGGGCCACTTCTCCAACCTCTTTTGTTGGTACTCTTTTCTTCCGCCTTTTCTCGTCCTTTTTCCCATGTTATTTTTTATTATTATTATCACCTTTCACGGCCAAGGATAGATATGCTTGGATGGCTTCTCTTGTTTACGACAGATAATGGTCCGATTGAGGGTTTGCAGGATCAGTCTGGTGTTGGAGAGAGTCTTAGTTTTGGCCTAAATAGGTCCATTGCAGTGAGAGGAAATCACGGGGCATGGGTATACGAATACAATGTTATGAGATCAGTGTTCCATCACTCTTTCATCAGGCAAGGCAGGGTTGGGTCAGTTCAGGCGTCGAGCGAGGCTCAAGACAGGGTGCGGCTCCGCATCTTCCGACAAACACAATACGGACTCGCGGCTTTTTTTTAGAGGAATCAGGAGACGCCGGAGGCTTGGAAATATCCAGTGTATACAGTATATAATGTTAATGAGTTATTGATGTCGAAATTGAAATTCATCCGGCGGCCATTAATAAAAGAAAATACTCGTCAAGAAATCCGAGTTAAAAATGGACCAGTCCTGTTGTTCCATTTGTGTGCTGGCGTGAGTTCTCCGATTTCCGGCATTGGATACCGATGTAATCCGGAGGGCGTTCGGCGTCCACTCACCACGCCCACGGTGCCACGGTGCCACGCCTTTCCCAGCTGCATTTGCACCTGAACCTGTAGTGTACTTTGCGCTTGTCTTTGGCCCTGGCACTAGTACGTAGATTAGCGCGCCATCGATTCGTTCCGGCTTTCAGTTTAGGCCGAGTCGGAGCCACGTCAAAACTCACCGCCGTCACACTTCCTTGAGAAAGACAAGGATCAAACGGCAAACCAAAGAATGGCGACATCACACGTTCCCCACCTTAAATTCTTATCGCTCCAAGTCCAGGTCCGTTGAGAAGATACGTGGAGAACACACATTCAGACACACATATATCTGTCCATCCCCGACCCAAAGAATCCAAAGGATTTCTAGATTCCTACCTTGGCCAATTGCCCGTTATTGGTACCGAATCCGCACCGTCGTTGTCGGCTAAGACGAAATCGCAAAGTGCATCTCCGCGGGGAGCCATCTTGAACCTCTCATCTCAAGCGTGCGGTTCCATTCGATCCGATATAGGGAATCTCAACTCACCTCACTTCTTTTTTCGTTTTCTTTTTCCTTCTTCCTTCGTACGAAGAAAACTGGGAACAACGCGCACCGATTTCTTCCTTCCGCAAACACTGCAAGATTGACACCGAACCATGACTGCCACGGAGAACGCCAATGGTGCAGCGAGTGGCGCCTCAAACGGCTCCTCGAACAGCGCGCAAACCGGCGGCGTACACGATCTTGCACTCGCCTCGTTAGCCATCCACGCCGATGATGGTTTTAGCATCCACCGCGCTGTGGCGCCCGCGATGCATGTGTCCACGACGTATCGATACTCGAGGAATCCGGAAGACCTGATCCCCATGGAGAACATTGATGTCCGTCTCTCTCTTCGTCCACCGCATCCATTGACCCTATCAATCCCCAATCGCGCATAGGTGAAAAGAAGAACCTCACTAACAGGGAAACTGACATGTATACAGCCTAACGCCCCCGCCGACTCCCACATGTACTCCCGCCTCTCCTCGCCCAACATCTCCCGCCTCGAAACCCTTCTAACAGCCATCCTCCACGGCCCCTCACTAACCTACTCCTCCGGCCTCTCCGCCTTCCACGCCATGATTGTCCACCTCAACCCGCGCCGCGTCGCCATAGGCGAAGGCTACCACGGCTGCCACGGCGTCCTCAAGATCCTAACCCGCCTCACGGGCCTCGAAGTCCTGCCCCTCGACTGCCCCGCCTCCGACCTCGGACCCGGCGACGTCATCCACGTCGAGACGCCGCTCAACCCCACGGGCGAAGCGCGCGATCTGGAATTCTACTCCCGAAAGGCCAAGGAAGTCGGCGCCTACCTTACCGTCGACGCTACGTTTGCGCCCCCGCCGCTGCAGGACCCGTTCCTGCATGGCGCCGACATAGTCATGCACAGCGGTACTAAATACTTCGGTGGCCACTCCGATCTCCTTTGCGGTGTGCTCGCCGTGAACCCTAAGCGCGCTGCCGAAGAAGGCTGGGACTCGGCCCTCCTCGCCGATCGCGTCTTCCTGGGCTCCGTCATGGGCAACTTCGAAGGCTGGCTTGGCCTCCGAAGCCTGCGCACCCTCGAACTCCGCGTCGAGCGCCAGAGCGCCAACGCCACGAACCTCGTCGCCTGGCTCGCCGCCCAAGTCGCCGACGAGTCCACCACGGCGTCTAAGCTCGTCGAGCGCGTCCAGCACGCGAGTCTGCAGAAGGAAGCTAGCGAGAAGGGCTCCTGGCTGAGGAAGCAGATGCCTCGCGGCTTCGGCCCCGTCTTCTCCATCTGGCTGCGCGAGGAGGGCGACGCTAGGGCGCTGCCGAGCACGTTGCGCTTGTTCCACCATGCTACGAGTCTTGGGGGTGTGGAGAGCTTGATTGAGTGGCGCGCTATGACGGACGCGACGGTTGATAGGAGGTTGTTGAGGGTGAGTGTGGGGGTTGAGTCTTGGGAGGATTTGAGGGATGATTTGAACGCTGGGTTCGAGGCCCTTTTGGCGAAGAAGAAGGCTTAGTTCAACTGATAAGTGCAAGCCGAAAGGGAAAGAGAGAGAAAAAGAGAAAAAGAGAAAAAGAGAAAAAGAAAAAGAAAGATCAGAGAGCCAAAGCAATCCATATGCAGAGACCGAATCATGAATGATAGACACAAGACTAATAGATACATAAACGTTTATATCTTCTATCATGAGCCTTGATACTTTCCCAGGTACCCTCGTACGCCAATTGCTCCCAATGCATGTAGATAGATCCAATAAGTCGGTTGTCCCCCGGTCTTTCAGTATGTTTTACAAAACAGTTCACACGAAATGCTCGCTTCAATACGGCCTGAATCCACCCTTCTTCCTCACAACCTTCCGCACAGCGCCTCGCTGCACAATCTTCCGGTCCTCCCCACCGCCGCCACCCGATCTCCCCGTCTTCCTCTTCGGCTCGTCACCGCCATCTCCGTCCGCGGCCCACCGCTTATCCCCGGTCCGCCGCTCCTCTGCTTCCTCGGCGCGTCTCTTATCCTCGGCCATCTTGGCCTCGATCTCCATCTTCCTATTAAACTCCGTCTCGATCATCTTCTTCTGCGCCGCCGAGTATCCCTTCTCCTTGATCGAGTAGAAGACGCCACCAAGGTCAGCGAGCCAGTGCGGGTCCACGGCGGTGACTGTCGACACGTACACCTTCGCCGTGAGGATGAGTTCGTGGTAAACGATGTAATCAGGCGGATGACTCGCGTACAGAGAGCTCGTCGGGTGGAGCTGCACGGCAATGTTCGTGCGCAGATTGATGTACTCGCCCGAACCCTTGTACTTGGCCGCCTGGTGGTAGTAGCCCGAGCAGATGCACTTGCGGATGATGTCCCAGTCCGTGCCACAGCTCATGAGCTCCATCTTCTGCATGTTCATGATGTCGACGAGCTGCTCGCGGATCTCCTTGGCTCGTCGCAGCGACTTGCCATGGAGGAAGTGCTTCACGCACCATCCGTCCGAGTACCGGTTCGACTTCCACGCCGAGTAGACCTGGAGGTACGTGAGGTGGTCCGACTCGTGCACCCAGAACTTCTCGCGCTGCGCGTCGGCTTCCTCCTGCCTTTCCTTGGGGCGGTAGAAAACGTTGGGGACAGATAGCATGGAGACGATAGTAATCATCTCCTCGCTGCATCCGTACTCGACCGACGTGATGAGCAGTTTCGAAAGCGATGGCTCCATGGGAAACGCGCTCATCTTGCGTCCGAGTTCGGTGAGGTCTCCGAGATTGTCCAAAGCTCCAAGCGCCCATAAGTCGTACATGGATGTGGTCATGGTGTCCTGCGGGGGAGGATCCATAAAATCAAAGTCCAGAAGATCTCTCACCCCGAGCGACTTGAGCATGAGCACGGTGTTGCTCAAGTTCGTCCTTTGGATTTCGGGAATTGTCTGCAGGTAGAGCTCCTCCTTGAACGACTTTTCAGTGAATAGGTGGTATGCCTTGCCGGGTCCTGTTCGGCCGGCACGGCCAGCTCTTTGCGACGCGTTGGCCTGCGAGATAGGTGTAATTTGGAGGGTATCCATGCCGATCTTGGGATTGTACACCTTGAGCTTGGAGAACCCTGCATCGACGACGTACTTGATACCATCGACTGTCAAACTGGTTTCTGCGATGTTCGTCGCCACGATGCACTTGCGCACTCCTGGCGGCGCTCGATCGAAGATCTTAGCCTGCAGGTCTGCAGGCATCTGACTGTAGATGGGCAGGATGCTCAGCTTTGGCGGATCGTTCAACGCGTCTAGCCTCTTTTGTACCAGTTCGCAAGTGACCTCGATATCTTCCTGTCCAGTCATGAAGACGAGAATATCTCCCGCATCCTGCGACACGTGGATGCTCAGCACCTGCTGCACCGCCTGGTCCACATAATCTTCGACGGGGGATTTGTGGAACATGACATCGACGGGGAAAGTTCGTCCGGGAATGAAGAACTCGGGCGCACCTCCAAAGAAGTCAGAAAAGCGCTTCGAGTTCATGGTGGCAGATGTTACGATGAGTTTCAAGTCCCGTCGGCGTTGAAGGATCTTCTTGAATAGTCCCAGGAGGATGTCGGTGTTCAAAGCTCTCTCGTGAGCCTCGTCCATGATGATGCAAGAGTATTTGTCAAGCTGCGAATCGGCCATCGATTCTCTCAGCAAGATACCGTCGGTTAAATACTTGATGATCGTGTCTTTGCTCGTACAATCCTCGAAACGGATGGCATAGCCGACAGTAGAGCCCAGGGGCACCTCCATCTCCTCGCTCACACGCTTAGCAACACTCATCGCTGCCACACGTCTGGGCTGAGTGCAACCGATCATTCCGTATTGGCCATAGCCCTCTTCGTAAAGATATTGCGTGAGCTGCGTGGTCTTTCCAGAGCCGGTCTCACCGACCACAATGACGACCTGGTTCTCACGGATGACCCGTAGAATATCTTCCCTCACCGAGAAGGCGGGCAGAAATTCTCGCTGCTCTCTCAGCGTCTTCGACTGACTAAAACTGCTGGCCCCGCTCTTAGTCTTGTCATCCTTCGGCTTCATGCTGACCCTGACCTTCTTGCTATCCTGCCCCGTTCCACCAACCATGGCGCTATCGGCGTCATCATCCTCATCCCTGACACCCATCACTTTTCCAAGCATGGTGCCCGCCATACTTGTCGCTTGCTGCGCCTGCCGTTGTCGTTCCCGTTGCTGCCTCGCCTCCCTAACAACCTTGCTTCCCTTCCGGCTGGCAACAGCCATGTGGCCCTGAGGATCGCGGATGGCTGACACAGGTTCCTGCTGCCGTGTGAAAATAGTCTTTCCCTCCAAAAACGGCGGCCGTAATTCGTGCGTTAATAGGTGTACTCGTGTGGTATCCTCGTCGTCGAAATCCGCGGCCCAGTCCCGTCTTTGCGCCACTCCGGACACGACCATCCGGTTCATCTCCCATGCCTCATTATCTCTCTGGCGCTGCTCCCTCTGTGCATCAAAACGCCCCGTAGTCTTTTGCGCCCGCGCCGAGGCCTCCTGCGCTTTGAATTCCCACGATGTCTCATCATATGAGCCGAAAGGGTTATAGAAGTCGTCACCTAACGCATGTCCACCACCATCATCTCCACCGTACCAATCCCGATCAAGAGCCTGGTCATCTTGATCTTCTTGCATGTTGATGGGCGTCGTTTCGCGTCGCGAGCTGTCCCTTGTGGTTTCATCGCCCCTGCCTTGGAAGCTTCGAGACGACGCGCTCTCGGATCTGTTTTGCCCCCGCCTCGCGCCGCCGTATCGAGGCTTGGGCTTATACCCAGAATACTCAGTATCGTCCATTTTTATCCAGAATTCCTCCTTCCACGCGATTTTGTGT
>Ga0164243_10004726_pt1 | contig 21174 bp, 18 predicted proteins | sample OricompcompostOP_FD_108781 | JGI IMG/M metagenome (GOLD analysis project Ga0164243, IMG submission 108781) | Organic Plus compost microbial communities from Emeryville, California, USA - Original compost - Organic plus compost (OP) | ecosystem: Engineered > Solid waste > Mixed feedstock >...
ACGGGCGTCCGCGACCGCGTCGCCGTCTTCTTCGGGCGCGAGCTGGCCGACGCGCTGCTGTGGGTCGAGAGTCGGATCGAGTCGACGCACCTCTGGGGCTACGTGGCGCACCCGTCGCAGAGCCGGTCGAGCAACAAGGGGCAGTTCCTTTTCATCGGCGGCCGGTACGTCCGCGACCGTTCGCTCGCCCACGCCCTGGCCGAGGCTTACCGCGGTCTCCTGATGGTCGGGCGCTCCCCGGTCGCGTTCCTCCACCTGGAGATGCCCCCGGAGGAGGTGGACGTGAACGTCCACCCGACCAAGATTGAAGTCCGATTCCGCGACAGCCAGAGGATTTACAGTCAGCTTCTGTCGACGGTGCGTCAGACGTTCCTCGCCAGCGACCTCCATTCCCGGCTCCAAGCGACCGAGGCGTTCGGCCAGTCGACTTCGGAAGCATCGGCGGTTCCCGAACGCCCGGTTTCGGAGTCTCCTTTCTCATTGAAGGAGTCCGATGCCCGCAAGCAGGAGGTGACGTCCTGGTTCGATTCGAACCGGCCGGCGCAGTTCTCGGCGTTCCCGGCGCCGGGGTACGCCGGCGGGAAACCGGAAGACGATTGGATGGGGCGGTTGGCCACCGTCGCGTCCGTCGGCCAGTCCCCCGCGTTCGACGAGTTCGCCGAGTCGTCGCCGCCGTCCACCACGGTCGCGACGCCGTCCGTGACGGGGGACGCCGTTGAGACCATGACGGCCTCCGCGCCCGTCTCCGAACCGGGGCCGATCGCGGACCCTCCGGCCGCGACGAGCCGGACGCCCCTCAAGGCGCTCCAGGTCCACGACAGCTATCTGATCGCCGAGACCGCCGACGGGATGATGGTGATCGACCAGCACGCGCTCCACGAGCGTATCCTGTTCGAGGAGTTGAAAAACCGGGTCGAGCGGGGGGGGGTGGAGTCGCAGCGCCTGCTCGTGCCGGAGCCGGTCCACGTGAGCGCATCGGAGGCGTCGGCGGTCGTCGAGCAACAGGAGACGTTGCGCCGGCTCGGGATCGACGTCGAGCCGTTCAGCGGCGACACGGTCCTCGTCACGAGCACCCCGGCCATGCTCCCGGGGGTCTCGGCGGATCGGCTCTTGCGCGACCTGGCCGAACACCTGAGCAGCCGGTCCTTGCCGCCGACGCGCGACGCCCTGCTCGCCGACCTCCTGCACATGATCGCCTGCAAGGCGGCCGTGAAGGCGGGCCAGAAGCTCACGCCGGAGGAAGTCGCGGCCCTGTTGGAGCGCCGCCACCTGGTCGCCGACTCGCACCACTGTCCGCACGGCAGGCCGACGGCGCTCGTTTTCACAAAGTCGGAACTGGAACGCCAGTTCGGCCGGATCTGAGCGGCCCGGACCTTCACCTTTCCCCTTCCGTGACGACGCCCGCTCGACGTAGAATCCTAGCGGGTCGCAGCGACGCAACACGGGGTCGTGTCGGGACGGGACCGAGGGTGGGAGGGTGACGATGATCTGCGTCACGATCGGGCGGGGCCGGCACGCGTCGCTCGCCGAAGAATGGAAGGCCGCGGCGGACGCCGGAGCCGAACTGGTTGAGTTGCGGATCGACTGCCTCCGGCGCGACCCCGACCTGAAGCGCATCCTGGCCCATCGCCATACCCCGATCGTTTTTACCATCCGCCGCTCGGCCGACGGCGGCCTCTGGCGCGGCAACGAGGAGAAGCGTCAGCAACTCCTCCGCGAGGCGATCGCGTCGGGCGTCGACTACGTCGACCTCGAAATGGACGTCGCCCCGAAGATCCGCCGGTTCGGAAAGACCAAGCGGATCGTCAGTTACCACAACCTGAAGGGGACCCCCGCCGAGATCCAGGACATCGCCGAGCAGTGCGACGAGATGGACGCCGACGTCGTCAAGGTGGCGACCCTCGCCCAGTCCTTCTCCGACGCCGCCCGCGTGCTCGAACTCGGCACGAAGGCGGTGGTGCCCACGGTCGCGATCGCGATGGGGGAGGTCGGCTTCTTCACCCGGGTCCTGGGCCGCAAGTTCGGCGCCCCCTTCACGTACGCCGGTTTTAACCCCGAGCGCACGTTCGCCCCGGGCATGCCGGTCTTTCAAAACCTCCGCCGCGATTACCATTACGAGAAGATCGACGCCCAGACCGAGGTTTACGCCGTCGTCGGCGACCCGATCGGCCATAGCCTCAGCCCGGCGATCCACAACGCGTCCTTCCGGCACCTCGGGCTGAACAAGGTCCTGGTCCCCCTCCTCATGCCCGCGGGGGGGCTGGAAACGTCCCTGAAGGCCATTTCGTGGCTCGACCTGAAGGGCTTCAGCGTGACGATCCCCCATAAGGAGGCGATCGTCCCCCTGCTGGCATCGAAGGACGGGGCGGTCGAGAAGACCCAATCGTGCAACACCGTCGTGATCAAGGACGGTAAAAGGATCGGCTACAACACCGACTACCGCGCGGCGATGATCACCCTGGAGGAGGCGCTCGGCGGGCACTCCGAGAACGACGAATCCAGTCCGCTGCTCGACAAGCCGGTCCTGATCCTCGGGGCCGGGGGGGTGGCGCGGGCGATCGCGTTCGGGCTGGCCCGCCGCGGGGCGAACCTCACCATCACCAACCGCCACGAGGAGCGGGCGACGCAACTCGCGGAAGAAGTCCGCTGCCGGACCGTGAACTGGAGCCAGCGCGCGAGCACCCTGGCCGACATCTTGATCAACTGCACCCCGGTCGGCATGCACCCGAACGTCGACGACACCCCGGTCCCCCCCGGCGCGTTCTCAAGGGAGGGGATGCTCGCCTTCGACACGGTTTACCACCCCGAGAACACCATGTTCTTGAAGCTCGCCCGCGAGCGCGGGGCGAAGACGGTGACGGGCGTCGACATGTTCGTCCACCAGGCGGCCGCTCAGTTCCAACTGTACACGGGTCAAGACGCCCCCACGGACGTCATGCGCGACGTGATCCGCCGAAAGCTCGGCCCGATCCGCGAATGAGTTCATCGACTCCGGCCCCGCGCGGGGTCGTCCTGGTGGGTTACCGCGGGACCGGCAAGTCGACGGTCGGCCGGATCGTCGCCGCGCGGCTGGGGCGCCCCTTCGTCGACGCCGATAACGCCCTGGAGGCCCGCGTCGGCCGGTCGATCCGGTCGATCTTCGAGGAGGACGGGGAGGCGGCCTTCCGCGACCACGAAGAGGCGGTACTGGCCGACCTGACTTCCCGGCCGGGGCACGTCCTTGCGACGGGAGGGGGGGCCGTGCTCCGGGAGGCCAACCGCGCCGCGCTCAAGCGGTTCGGCCTGGTCGTCTGGCTCAAGGCCGATCCCGACGTTCTGGCCGGCCGCCTCCGCCAGAACCAGTCCGGCGTGTCGACCCGCCCCGCGCTCACGGCCGCCGGCACGCTCGGCGAGATCGCCGAGGTGTTGCGGGTCCGAACGCCTTTCTATCGCGACGTGGCCGACGTCGAGGTCGCCACAGACGGGTCGACGCCCGAGCAGGTCGCCGAGGCCGTCCTTTCGGCCCTCGACCGTCAATGAACCGGGCGAAGCGGCGAATGGCTTTCCGGGGGTGATGCGGTGGTAGCGTACTGGCAGGTCCACGCGATCTTGATCCTGGGGCTGTTCGCCGTCGGCGCGGTCGTCGGCAGCTTCCTGAACGTCTGCATCTACCGCATCCCCTGGCAAAAGAGCGTGATCTGGCCGGCCTCGCACTGCCCGAGGTGCCTCACGGCGATCGCGCCGCGGGACAACGTCCCGATCGTAAGCTGGGTGGCCCTGCGCGGCGAGTGCCGCAACTGCGGGCTCCCGATCGCGCCGCGCTACCCGCTGATCGAGGCCCTCGTCGGCCTCCTCTTCGCCGCCGTATACGTCACGACCGTCGTCTACGGCCGGCCGATCCCCTGGGGCGCCCTCCCCGTGTCGATCCCGGTCGGGCTCGGGTACCACCTCGTGCTCGTCGCGCTCCTCGTCGTCGCGACGTTTATCGACTACGACCTCTGGATCATCCCCGACGAGGTGACGGTCCCCGGGATGATCATCGGGGTCGCGGTGGGGACGCTCTTCCCGGACATCCGCCCCGAGCCCGCGACCGCGGCCACGCACTGGGACGGGTTTCGGGTCGGCATTACGGGGCTCCTCGTCGGGGGGGGGCTGACCCAGACCGTCCGGATCATCGCCTCGATCGCCACGCGGCGGGAGGCGATGGGGTTCGGCGACGTGACCCTTATGGCGATGATCGGCGCGTTCCTCGGCTGGGAGGTCGCCGTGTTAACGTTTTTCCTGGCGCCCTTCTTCGGCCTGACGCACGCCCTCTGGAAGTTGATCAAGTTCGTCGGTAAGCGCCTCGCCGGCCGGAAGACGTCGAGCGCGGACCGCGAACTGCCGTTCGGGCCCTATTTGAGCATGGCGGCACTGGCGTTGCTGCTTTCCTGGCCGTGGTTCTGGCCGGGGTGGGCGCTGCCACGGTTCACGATGATCCGCGGATTGTTCCTCGGCGTCGTTTGCGTGATATGATTCCCGACGTGCAGGGTTCACGCGCCCCCGCGCGCCGCCGACGGCACGAGGGGTGAAGGGCGAAGCGGAGTCGCGGCCGGGCGCGTCGCCGGTCGGGAGCAGGGAAAGGTCATCCCATGGCGTCCCCGTACAAGCGTCGCAGACCGTCGATCGTGCGCAACTTCTGGATCTACCGGCGCCTCGTCGGCTTGGCGATGGTGCTCGGTCTCTTGCTGTGGTTCATCTGGGTCAATAACGCCCCGGTCACGGTGGCGTTCCCGTTCGGGCTCGGCACGTGGAAGAGTACGATCGGGCTGGTCATCCTGGTGAGCGCCCTGGTCGGTTCGGTGTCGACGGCCCTTTTGATGACCGTCGTTTACGCCTGGCGCCGGGTCCACTCGTCCGGGTTCCGAACCCCCGACGACGAGAGCGCCCTCCCGGACGACCGCCCGCCGGCCGACTATGCCGCGAAAGCGTCGGAGACGCCCCCCGAAACGAACTGGCCCTGAGTCTTGTCCGAAAGGAACGGAGCCGTACGTCACGCCGGCCCCTCGACCGCCGAGATCGGCAAGGTCAGCCTATGCCTTCCGTTCGACCTCTCTGGTTCATCGCCGGCTTTCTCGTGACGTTGAGCGGCTGCGCGCAATCGGGTTCCCTCCTTTCGCAGCGAACGACCGTGGGGTCGCTCAAGGCCAGCCTGAGCCACCTGGATTACGAGAACCAGCAACTCCGGCGCGAAGTCGCCTCCCTGAAGAATGAGAACCGCGAGTTCGAAAACCGGCTCGTCCAAGAAGAAGCCATCAACGGCGACCTGAGCGCCCGGCTGGATGACGCCCGTTCCGTCCTCGCCCAACGGGGCCTCGACGGGGGAAGCAGCTCCAACCTGGACAGCCTCGACCCCGTTCCCCGGAAGACGCTCCCCACCGGGCAGTCGAACCGGAAACGTCGGAAACCCCCCTTCGCCCAGATCCCCGGCCGGATCGACGTCCTTCCCCCGTCCTCGGACGACTCGACGTCGTCGCCGGGGTGGGGTAAGTCGGCCGACCCCGCGCACGACGACCCGGGGCCGACCAGCGGCCTCGACCGGTCGTCACTCTGGCTGCCCGTGGCCCGGGGCGCGACAGAACCCCCTAACCCGCGACGTTGAGCGGTCTTGTGCCCGGAGCGTTGGGGAGGGGCTCGGTCGGCTCGTGGTGCCGATGAATCCCAGAACGTCCTGGATTTTTTTGAAGCCGTCGCCGCGGGCCGACCGATAAATTTTTCCAGACCTGACGGTCTTCCAGGGTTGATTTCGAATGGGCGTCGGCGGACCTGGCGGACCGCCGACGCTTTTTCGCATTCAGGGCGGGGCTCAGGGGGCCGTTGCGACGCCGGGGCCGTTGGCGGGCGGGTCGACTTTCAGGGTATAGGTCCGGCTGTGCTCGTTCAGGGCCTTGAACCGGCCGGTGACGACCGAGACTTTCCCGGCGTGTTTGATCCGGACTTTCCAGCGGGTCGGCTTCGGGGCGCCGCCGAACCCGCCGTAATAGACGACGAACCAGCGGTATTCGCCGGGGGGGCCGGGGCCTTTGACCTTGCCCCCGCCCGCCTCGTCGTCTTTGAGCCAGTAGACGTTTTCGGGGCCGAAGCCTTTGGTGTTATCGACGTCGAGTTCGCCGCCGAACTTGCCCTTGGGCGTCTCCCAGAAGATCTCCTGACCGCCGGGTTCAATGACGTGCAGGTCGAGGTCGGCCTCGCTGTCCCAAAGGAGGGTGAACTGTGGGTCGCCGACCTTGACCTCGACGCCCCGGATGTTTTCACCCCCTTCGCCGAACCGCGCCAGGCCGAAGCCGTCGCCGTTGCCCGCCCCCGGGTTGAGGTTGGCGATGCCGCCGCCGGCGCTCGGTTTCGAGGCGTCGGCGAGTCCCGCGAGGCTCGGCGCGAGTTCCTCGATTTCGAGCGGCTTGAACACCGAGGCGTCCGGACCCGGGAGTGGGGGCGTCGCCGACGCGAGTTCGATCGGCGTGTTCATCCCGCCCGTGGCCGACATCCCCTCGTCGACCCCCATCTCTGACCCGCCCAACCGCGTGTCGAACACCTGCGGCGGAGCCTTGGGCGAAAAGTACCAAAGCGCCATGACGAGCAAGATCACGCCGTGGAGGCTCAACGACGTCGTCCAGCCTTTGAGGGTGACCGGCGTGAACCAGGGCGCCGGGGCCGGCTCGTCGTCCCCGGCCGTTGAAAGGGCGCTCAGGGCGGGGCTCGCCGGCCGGGCGATCGGGACCGTGTGGCGAACGGCCCTGGACGGGGTCGGGGGCATGGCGCGGGCCTCCGGGCGGAACGGCGCGGGATCACCCTCGTGTGGGACGACGCCTCGGGCCGTCCTATTCGATGGCGCGGCGCCCTGTTGATCGATCCTAGCAGACCGGCGATCCCGCGGGAAAGGTCGCGGGCGGAGCCCACTTTACAAACGACGTGTGTCGCGTAAACAATAGCGGTTTGGTCGTCGCCGCTTGGAGAGGAGTGGGGGGCTGGACGTGCACGAAGAAGCGATCCGCAAGGCGGACGTCCTGATCGAGGCTCTCGGTTACATCCGAAAGTTCCACGGACGGTTCACCGTCATCAAGCTCGGCGGCTCGGTGATGGAGGACCCCGAAGCCCTCCGCGCGTTGCTGGTGGACGTGGTCTTCATGCAGACCGTCGGCATGCGGCCGGTGGTCGTCCACGGAGGCGGAAAGGCGATCACGCTGGCGATGGAACGCGCCGGACTCCAGGCCCGCTTCGTGCAGGGGCGTAGGTACACCGACGACGCGACGCTCGACATCGTCGCCCGGGTCCTCGCCGAAGAGATCAACGTCGACATCGAGCGCCACATCAAGAAGTACGGCGGGCGCGCGCAGGGCCTCCACCACAAGACCACTCAGTGCCTGTACGGCCGGCGGCTCAGCCTGCCGGGCCCCGACGGCGAGCCGATCGACCTGGGGCGGGTCGGCGAAGTGACCGAGGTGGAGGTCTCCCCGATCGAGAACCTCTGTCTCGCCGGGGTGGTCCCCGTGCTCCCGTCGCTCGCGGAAGACCTCGACGACGAAGAGAAGCTCCTCAACGTGAACGCGGACACCGCCGCCTCGGCCGTCGCCGTCGAGCTCCAGGCCGAGAAGCTCGTCTTCCTGACCGACACCCCGGGCATCCTCCTCGACCGGAACGAACCCTCCAGCCTGATCCGGGGTCTGACCCCGGACGGGTGCCAGGATTTGATCCGGCGCGGCGTGATCGATAAGGGGATGATCCCGAAGGTCGAGGCCTGCCTGGCGAGCCTCGAAGCCGGGGTGAAGAAGACCCACATCATCGACGGCCGCTTGAGGCACTCGCTGCTGCTTGAGATGTTCACCGACACCGGGATCGGGACCGAGATCGTCCTGCCGAACGCCTCGAACCACCAAGAGCAACGCCGTTCCGTCTCCGCCCGCCACTGAGGCGCGGAGGCGTCACCCCGCCGGACCGCCGACGTCCCCGCCGGTGCCACGGCTGCGGCCCCAACCCGGACGTCCAGAGACTCGCCGGCCGGGCGACCGGGCCGGATTTTACGGGAGCACCAAACTTTGGCGCAAGTCGCTCGTCAGAGTTCGTCGGACATCATGGCCCAGTTCGGCCAGTACGTCGTGCCGAACTACCGCCGGTACCCGGTCTGTCTCGTCCGGGGCGAGGGGTCGTGGGTCTGGGACGCCGAGGGGAACCGCTACCTCGACTTCTTCCCGGGCTGGGGGTGTAACCTCCTGGGGCACTGCCCGCCCCGGGTGGTCGAGGCGGTCCGCGAACAGGTCGGCCAACTCATCCACGTCCCCAACACCTGGTACATCGAGGCCCAGGGGGCGTTCGCCCAGGCCCTCTCCGAGCGCTCGTTCGGCGGCCAGTGCTTCTTCTGCAACAGCGGGGCGGAGGCGAACGAGGCGGCGATCAAGCTGGCCCGGGCCCACGGCGCGGCCTCCGGGCGTTACAAAATCGTCACGGCGGAAGGGGGCTTCCACGGGCGGACCTACGCCGCGTTGACGGCCACCGCCCAGCCGAAGTACCACGCCGGGTTCGAGCCGATGGTCCCCGGCTTCGCCTACGTCCCTTATAACGACCTCGACGCCGTGGCCCGCGTGCTCGACGCGGAGACCGCCGCCGTGATGGTCGAGCCGATCCAGGGCGAGGGCGGGATCAACGTCCCCTCGCCTGACTACCTGTCCGGCCTCCGTTCGCTCTGCGACGAGAAGGGCGTGCTCCTGATCCTCGACGAGGTCCAGACGGGGATGGGGCGGACCGGCAAGTGGTTCGCGTATCAGCACACGCCCATTACCCCCGACATCCTGACCTGCGCCAAGGCCCTCGCGGCCGGCGTCGCGGCGGGGGTCATGGCGGCGAAGGCCGAGGTCGCCGCCGCGTTCAAGCCGGGGATGCACGCGAGCACGTTCGGCGGCAACCCGATCGCCTGCCGCGCGGGCCTCGCGACGGTCGAGACGATCGAACGGGACGGCCTGCTCGAACGCGGCCGCGCGATCGGCGAGCGGTTCCGCGGGCATTTCGAGGCGATCCGGGCCGCCCGGCCCGACCTGGTCAAGGAGATCCGCATCCTCGGGACGATGGTCGGCCTCGACCTGACGACCGACGCCACCGGCGTGGTCTCGGCCTGCCTCGAACGCCGGCTCCTGATCAACGCCACGCACGGGCACGTCGTCCGCCTGCTCCCGGCGTTGACCATCTCCGACGAACAGATTGACGAAGGCTGCGCACTGCTCGCCGACGTCCTCCAACAGACGGCCGCGGGCTGAGGCGGGGGGATTGAAGTCCATGGTCCGTCATTTCGTCGACCTGTTCGACCTTTCCGCGGACGACGCCCGCGAACTCCTCCGGCGGGCGTCGCAACTGAAGCGCGAGTTCTCCGACGGCCTGCGGACCCCGTACCTCCCCGGGCGGACCCTCGGCCTGGTCTTCGAGAAGCCGTCGCTCCGCACCCGCGTCAGCTTCGAGGCGGCGATCACCCAACTCGGCGGCAACGCGGTCTTCCTGCGGGACGACGACGTCGGCATGGGCCGGCGCGAGAGCATCGCCGACTTCGCCCGGGTGATCAGCCAGTACGTCGACGCCCTCGCCGTGCGCACCTTCGCACACGCGACCGTCGAGGAACTCGCCCGGTTCGCGACGGTCCCGATCGTGAACGCCCTCTCCGACACCTCCCACCCGTGTCAGGCGATGGCCGACATGCTGACGATCTCCGAGGCGTTCGGCCGGCTCGAAGGGCTGAACCTCGTCTTCGTCGGCGACGGCAACAACGTGGCCCGTTCCCTGGCCCTGGCCTCGGGCCTGCTCGGCGTTCAGTTCGTCCTCGCCGCGCCGCCGGGGTACGAGTTCCCCGAGGACTTCCGCGCGGCCTTCCGCAAGAAGTTCGGCAAGCTCCCCCTGGTCGTCGACCACGACCCGGCCAACGCCCTGATCGGCGCCGACGTCGTTTACACCGACGTCTGGGCGAGCATGGGGCAGGAGCACGAGGCCGAGGCGCGTCGCCTGGCGTTCGAACCGTTCCAGGTGAACGAGACGCTGATGAGTCTGGCCCGGCCCGGGGCCGTCTTCCTGCACTGCCTCCCCGCGCACCGCGGCGAGGAGGTGACGGCGGGCGTCCTCGACGGCCCGAAGAGCCTGGTCATCCCGCAGGCGGCCAACCGGCTTCATTTCCAGAAGGCCCTCCTCCTCTGGTTGATGCTGGACGGCTGGCCGGAGACGCTCGGGAGTGCGGAGTGAGTTGCGGGGAGCGACCCCGCCCGCGTTGACGTCGACGACCGATCTCCCCCGAGGTCTCTTCATGGCCAGACACGACGGACGGGTGAATGACGAGTTGCGCCCCGTGGCGATCGAGCGGGGCTTCGTCCGCAACAGCCCGGGGAGCGTGCTTTACCGGTCGGGCGCGACGACCGTTTTGGTCACGGCCCAAATTTCCGACAAGGTCCCCCCGTTCCTCGAAGGGAAGGGGGTCGGCTGGCTGACGGCCGAATACTCCATGCTCCCCGGGAGCACGCCGACGCGGAAGTCGCGCGGGGCCGACGGGCGCTCGACCGAGATCCAGCGGCTGATCGGCCGGAGCCTCCGGGCCGTCATCGACACGAAGGCGCTCGGCCCGTGGACGGTCCACGTCGACGCCGACGTGATCGAGGCGGACGGCGGGACCCGCACGGCGGCCATCACGGCGGCGTTCGTCGCCGTCGCCGACGCCCTGAGGAACCGGTTCGGGGACGCCGCCCGGGGCGTGCTCCGGGACAGCGTGGCGGCCGTGAGCGTCGGGGTCGTCGCGGGGGAGGCCGTGCTCGACCTCGATTACGTCGAGGATTCGAAGGCCGAAGTGGACATGAACGTGGTCCGGCTCGGCCGGGGCGGGTTCGTCGAGGTCCAGGGGACCGGCGAGTCCGGCGTCTTCTCCCGCGCGGAACTCGACCGCCTCATGGACCTCGCCGACGCGGGGATCGACCGCCTCCGGCGCCTCCAGCGCGGCAGCCTGGGGGACGCCTGGCCGTTCGCCGATTAAGCGGTCCAATCGGGCTGGGCAGATGGAAGGGCTTCTGCTAAAGTCCCGGCCGCCTCTTGCCGGGAATGGATTCCCCACCCTGTCGCCACGTCAAACCCCCCGGCGCGAACCGAACCAGGCCCCGACCGGGGGCGGTACGTCGTCGTCCGCCGCGATCGCCGGGAAGGGATGAACTGCGAACCCGTCAGGATGGGGGATCGCCCATGAGATCGCCGATCGCCGCTTGCGGCCTCACCTTCTTGCTCGCCGTTCCCGCCGCGTACGCCCAGGACGGGCCGCGGTTCGGGAGCCGCATTTCGTCCGCCCTGAGGGGCCAAAAATCCGCCCCGGCCCCGGCCCCAGCGGCCCCCCCGGCCCCGGCCGAGGTCCGTCCGCCGGCCGGGGCGGCCGCCGCGGCGAGCGAAAAGGCCGACCCGAAGGTCTTCCCCGCGATGTCGGCGCTACCGACGCCGACGCCCCCCGACCAGATCAAGCCGGCGACCCTCGCCCTCCCGACGGACCCGATCGAACCCTATCTGCTCACGAAAGATAACGGCCCGTTCATGGTCATGGCCCGGACCTTCCGCGGGCCGGAGGCCGAACGCTACGCCCTCGCCCTGGTGCAGGAACTCCGCCACGAGTACGCCCTCCCCGCGTACATCCTCCGGTCCAAGGATTTCCCCAACCACAGCGTGATGCGCAACGTCCCCCCGCTCGCCCCGGAGGGCGTGCGGCGGGCGCACCTGAGCGACCCCGAGCGGGTGCGCTCGTACGACGAGGCCGCCGTCCTCGTGGGCAACTGCAAGACCCTCGACGAGTCCGAGGCCCTCTGGCACCGCGTGAAGAAGCTGAAGCCGAAGTGCCTCAATGAGATCCCCAGCATCTTCGGCTGGCGCTCCGGGCTCAGCACGGCGACGCGGACGACCAACCCGTACGTCCCGACCCAGAACATCTACCCCGGTCGGGGCAAGCGCGACCACCTGATCAGCCAGATGAACGGCGGCCCCAGGAGCATCTATAACTGCCCCGGGCGGTACACCCTCCAGGTCGCCGAGTTCGGCGGGCGCGCCGTGTTCAACCCCGACCAGAAGACCGCCGGCGTCTTCGGCAACGACTGGCTCCGCAAGAGCCCCCTGGTGACCGCGGCCGACGACGCCGAACGCCTCGCCGAAGCGATCGCCAAGGACCCGGAGATCCAACGCACCGGCTTCCAACCGTACGTCTACCACGACCGGACCTCCAGCAAGGTGATGGTCGGCGCGTTCTACAACGCGAACGACCCCGCCGCCGCGAAGCTCCGGGAAACCCTCCTCCGGCAGGCCATCCCTCTCACGCAGAAGCAGCGGGGCGTGGTGATCGCCCCCGCGAACCAGTTGACCGACCTGGAAGACCCGAACCGCCCCATCAAGGTGGCGCAAGCCAAGTAAGTTTCGGGCATCCGGCGTGCGGCCTCCGGGGAACGCCCCGGGGCCGTGCCGCCCGATGCGGGAATCGACTGAACCCCACCCTGCGACCCCACCCGCCATGTCCCCGATTGACACCCCTTTGACTCTGATCCTCGGGACCCGCAACAAGAAAAAAGGGCTCGAACTCGCCCAACTCCTGAACCCGCCCTGGGAGCCGAACCCCCGCCTCGGCCGTCTCACCGTCCGCCCCCTCGGCGACGTCGACGCCGTGATCGAGGTCGACGAGGACGCCGACACGTTCGCGGGCAACGCCCGGAAGAAGGCGTCGGAAACGGCCCGCGCGCTGGGCCGGTGGGTCCTCGCCGACGATTCGGGCCTGACCGTCGACGCACTCGACGGCGCGCCGGGGGTGTTCTCCGCACGCTTCGCGGGGGTCCACGGCGACGACGAGGCGAACAACGACAAACTCCTCGCCGCCCTCGCCGACGTCCCCGACGAACGCCGCGGGGCCGCGTTCGTGTGCGCCCTCGCCGTGGCCGACCCGACGGGGGCCGTGCGGCTGGAGGCGTCGGGGGCCTGTCGGGGGCGGATCACCCGGGAGCGCCGGGGCGCCCACGGGTTCGGCTACGACCCCCTCTTCCTGATCCCCGAGTACCACCGGACGTTCGGCGAACTCTCGGCCCTCGTCAAGAACCAGTTGAGCCACCGCGCCCGCGCCTTTACGGGCCTGCGTCCCGGGCTCGAACGGCTGGTGGCGCTCGGCGCGTTCGAGCCGTCGGGCGCCTGACCCGGCCTTCGAAATGCGAACGCCCCCGGGGTGACCGGAGGCGTTCGCGGCGTCGTGGACGTCTCGGCGGGGTGTTCAGAACCTGCGGACCAGGCCCCCGAAGATCGGGTGCTTCTTGTCGCAAGGGTCGCACGCCGGGAGCGTCGTGACGGGGATGCCCCCTTGCGGGGAGGCCACCACGCTCTGCGCCGACGGCAGGACGGCCGGCGGGCAGTGCATGACGACGGGCACCTTCACGCAGACCTCGACGGGGACCTGCTTGCAGACCGTCTTCGGCACGCAGACGTTCTTCACCTCGGTGACCTGACGCTTCACGGTCACCGGGCAGCAGACGGTGGTCGTCACCGGGACCTGCTTGCAGATCGTGTACGGCTCCTTGCGGACGCACTGAACGGTCTGCATCTCGCAAACGGTCTCGGCCACGCACTTCGTCCGCTGTTCGCTCACCGTCTCGCAGATCGTTTCGGGGACCTGCCGGGTGCAGACCTCCTGGACCATCCGGCAGGTGGTCACCGGCACCTGCTTGACGCAGGTCTCGGGGACCATCCGGCAGGTGGTGACGGGGATCTGCTTGACGCACTGCGTGGTCACCAGCCGGCAGGTGGTCACCGGGACCCGCTTCACGACGGTCTCCCGGACCGTCCGGGTGACGGTGCAGGGGACCTGGCGGTAGGCGGTCTCGCGGACCATCCGGGTGACGGTGTACGGCACCTGCTTGACGCAGGTCTCGGGCACCATCTGGGTGACCGTGTACGCCTCCTGGCGGAACTGGGTCCGGTTGCACATCTTGGTGACGGTCACCGGCACCCGCCGCATGCAGGTGCGGGTCACCGTCGTGCAGTAGGTGTAGGGGACCGTCTTGTAGCAGGTTTCCTGCACGGTCTTGCAGACCGTGACCGGGACCTGCTTGACGCACTCGGTGGCGACCGTCTCACAGACCGTCTCGGGGACCTGCTTGGTGCAGACCTCCTGGACCATCCGGCAGGTGGTCACCGGCACCTGCTTGACGCACTCCTCCTGCACCATCTGGCAGGTCGTCACGGGGACCTGCTTGGTCACGCAGTAGGGGACCTGCTTGCAGACCGTGTACGGGACCTGCTTGCGGACCGTCTGACGCTCGTAGACCGTGCAGCAGACGTTTTCGACCACGGTCTGGGGGCACCAGACCTTCTTGGTGCAGTACGTGCCCGGGCACTGGATGAGCTGGCCGTTGCAGCAGATGGTCTTGCCGGGGACGTAGATCTGCTGCGTCACCCACTGTCCGCACTCGCGGGTGACCTGCTTGGTGACCGTCCGGGGGACGCAGACCGTCTCGCAGACCTCCTTGTAGGCGGTCTCCGTGACGTTCCGGTAACAGGTCTCCGTCACCGTCTGCATCGTCGTCGTTTGGACGGGGCGGCAGACGGTGTAGCGGCACTCCTTCATCACCGTTTCTTTCACCGGCCGGCAGACGGTGTAGTTGACGGTCCGCATGACGGTCCGCCGCACCGGCGTCTGCACGGTGTACCGGCAGGTCTGCCAGACCGTCTCTTTGACGGGCCGGTTGACCGTGTAGGCGACCTGCTTGTAGGCGCACTGCGTCACCGGCACCTGGACGGTGTACGGCTGGCACTGCATCACCGTCTCCTGCACCGGCACCTGCACGGTGTAGGGCACGCTCCGGTAGCAGACCTTCGGCACGGGGCGGCAGACGGTGTACGTGCAGGTCTTGTAGGCCGTTTCCTGGACCGGCCGGCAGACGGTGTAGGGGACGGTCTTCATGATCGTCTCATGGACCGGCCGGCACACCGTGTAGGAGCAGTCCTTGTACGACACCTCGCGCACGGGCGTGGTTACGTTATAAACGCAACTCTTCAAGACGGTTTCCTTCACCGGCCGGGAAACCGTGTAGGTGCGCGTTTCGAGGCGTGTCTCTTTCACGGGGCGGCAGACGGTGTACGCCTGCGTCTTCCAGACCGTGCGGGTCACGGGCCGCTGCACCGTGTAGGGCACCTCGCGGTACACCGTCCGGTACGTCGGCTTCTGGACCGTGTAGGGCACCTCGCGGCACCCGGTCTCGGCGACGGTCTTGATCGTGGTGATGGTCCTGGGCTGCATCACCGTTTCACAGACGTCGCGGACGCTCGTCACTTGCTGCGTCTCGTAGACGGTCTCCGGGACGTTCTGGATGACCGTCTGACGCTGAAGCTGATATTGAATGTGCCCGCCACACTCCTGGGGCACGGGGCAACAACGGGTCGAGGCCGCACCAGCGTAGCTGGCCGCCTCCGCCGGGTGCGCGGCCGCCCAAAGCCCACCGACCAGGGCCATGAGCGTCACCGACAGAAGGTTCCGAATCATCAGACGCTCCTCAGCATCACTCCCGACCTAGGCGCTGATTCACGGTGTCCGCTCGCGAGCCTCCGCCCGGGGCGCGGGACCGCCACTTCAGGGAATAGCTTCGGTCGCGTCATATGTCCGGCTTCAGCAGGACTCGCCAAATTCCCTAACACCCCTGTCTTCGCAAAACTCAAGACTCTCACAGTCGTTACGTCGAGACTTTTGGGCCGCCGGAGACTTTTCGTAGGCCGTAACGTCGGAGTAAGGGCGAACCTTTAGCTACCCGGAAAAGTCTTCGGGACAGGAAGGGTCGAGGGGCGAAAATCGCGCGGGTCTTGGAGCCGGCCGGGGGGACTTCGGTTAGACTCAGGGGCGTGCGAACGGGGCCGCTGCCCTTCGTCGGGAGCCGGCGGGGCGGCGGGGGGTGAACTCACGATCGGATAGAGGGGTCGGCGCGATGAGCGGTGGGGAGGGTCTTTTCATCCCGAACGGGTTTCGGGCGGCGGCGACGCGGGCGGGCATCAAGCCGTCGGGGGGGCTGGACCTGATGGTTCTCGTCGCCGACGGCCCGTGCGCGGCGGCCGGAACCTACACGACCAACCGCGTCTGTGCCGCGCCGGTGCAGTGGGACCGGGCGCAAACGCCGTCCGACCGCGTCCGCGCGGTCGTGGTCAACGCCGGGAACGCGAACGCGGCCACGGGGGCGGCCGGCGTGGCGAACGTCCGGCGGACCGCGGCGGTCGCTGCGGAGCGGATCGGCTGCCGGCCGGAGGACGTGCTCATCGCCTCGACCGGCGTGATCGGCCACCAACTGCCGATGGACCGCGTCGAGGCCGGGGTACGCACCGTGCTCGACCGGGTCTCGACCGGCGAGGAGAGTTTTCAGGAGGCCGCGCAGGCGATCCTCACGACCGACACGCGGCCGAAGGTGGTTTCGAGCCGGGAAACGATCGACGGGGAACCCGTCACGCTCCTCGGTCTGGCCAAGGGGGCCGCGATGATCGGCCCCCGGATGGCGACGATGCTCGGCTTTCTCCTCACCGACGCGGCCGTCCGCCCCAACGACCTACAAGCGATCCTGTCGGAGGCGGTTGAGCAGTCGTTCAACTGCATCTCCGTAGAAGGTCACACCAGCACCAACGACACCGTGCTCCTGCTGGCGGGAGGGGCGTCGGCCGGCCGGTCGCCGCTGTCGGGTGAATCGCTGGCACGGTTCGCCGCGATGGTCAACTCGGCCTGCACCGACCTCGCCCGCATGATCCCGGACGACGGCGAAGGGGCGACCCACCGGATCACGATCGACGTGGAAGGGTGCCGCGACCGGGAGGAGGCCCGGACGGTCGCGCGGGCGGTGGCCGATAGCCCGCTCGTCAAGACGGCGGTCCACGGCGCCGACCCGAACTGGGGCCGGATCGTGTCCGCCGCCGGCTACTCCGGCGTCGCGTTCGACGAATCCGACCTCTCGCTTTTCCTCAACGGCGTCGAGCTTTACCGCGACGGCGTCCCGTTGGCGTTCGACGCCACGGCCGTCTCGGAGGGGCTTCGGCGCGAGCGGGACGTTCACGTCCGGCTCGTCTTCAAGCTCGGTTCGGGCTCGATCCGCTTCTGGACCTGCGACCTCACCGCCGAATACGTCCGGCTCAACGCCGACTACACCACCTGAGAGGCGAGGGCCGAAACCGGCCCCGACTTCGGCGGGGTGAAGACGATGCACGTCCCGGGGTTTGAACCCGCTCGGAGCGGGTTCAGCCCTCGGGCTTGCGGACCGCCGCGGCGAGCGGGCGGAGCACGGCGAGCATCGTGTTGAGGTGGGCGAGACGGGGGCCGAAGCGGTCGACGAAATCGGTCAGGGCGAACTCGCCGTCGACCAGGTTCTCGTGGTTTTCGCTGACGTAGTTGGCCAACTCCCCCATCAGGGAGGCGTGGACCTGTTCGAGGTTCGTCAACGACTCCCGGCAGTGGTCGAGGACCGATTCGTGGCCGCTCTGCCAGCGTTCGAGTTCGGCGACCTGGCGGGCCCGCTGTTCGCGGCTCACCTGGGCCGCCTCGCGCGACAGTTCCAGTTGCTGGCGCTGAACTTCGAGGCTCTGGCGCTGAAGTTCGAGGGTCTGGGACTGGAGGTTGACGAGCAGGTGGAGTAGGGCGATCGGGTCGTTGGGGTTGTTGGCGACCGGGGAAGGTCCCTGACCCGTGGGAGACACTTCCATCCGGTACGTCCAGTAAGGCGACGAAGGGTTCTCTTGCGAAGACACCCCGACCTCCTTTTCTCGCCCGCCGGGCAGAACCCGGCGGACGACACGCGCGTTCGCTTCCGGCTCGGATTCACAGCCCAATAGGCAAATATAACCAACGCCTTCCGAGGGGGACAGGTCAAGCGCGGTCGAATCCCCATTTCCGAACCCTTTCCGCACCATCGTTCCCCGGGGTTTAAACGGAGAAGGGTGGTGCCGAACGGGTTGCTCCGGTCGTGGGGGTTATCCGGGGAGGTGGTAGAAGGCGTCGGGGAGGGAATCGACGACGTCGCCGGCGATCATCCCGACCTCGCCGTTCTGGTCGCGGGCGATGTCTCCGGCGAGCCCGTGGGCGTAGACGCCGAGCTGGGCGGCTTCGAACGCGGGGAGTTTCTGGCCGAGGACGCCGGCGATCACGCCGGTCAGGACGTCGCCGACGCCGGCGCTGGCCATGCCGGGGTTGCCGGTGGCGTTGACGTAGACGCGTCGGCCGTCGGTGACGACGGTCCCGGCCCCCTTCAGGACGACGACCAGGGGTTCGGCCGCCGAGGCCAGTTCCGCGGCCGACCCTTCGCGGTCGGCCTGCACGTCGGCCGTCGTCTTCCCGGTCAGGCGTGCGAATTCGCCCGGGTGCGGGGTGACGACGAGGGGCCGCTTCAGGCTACGCAGGATCTCGGTCTGGCCGGCCAGGCCGTTCAGGCCGTCGGCGTCGAGGACGGTCGGGATCTCGACCGATTCGACCACCCAGCGGATGAACCGGCGGACGTCGTCCGACTGGCCCAGGCCGGGGCCGACGGCCAGGACGTCGGCCTTGGAGAGCAGGGGGAGGAGCGCGTCGCGGGCGGCCTCGAAGCGGAGGAGCCCGTGGCCGTCGTCGGGAAGGGGGTAGGTCATGTAAGACGGTTCGAAGGTCGCGACGGTCGGCTGGACTTCGGCCGGGGAGGCGACCCGGACGAGCCCCGCGCCGGAGCGGAGGCACGACGCGCCGCAGAGCGCGGCGGCGCCGGCCATCCCCCGGCTACCGGCGACGACCAGGACCGAGCCGAACCGGCCCTTGTGGCTGTCGGCGGGGCGTTTCGGCAGGGTGGGGATGGTTTCAACGCGTTCAAGAGCCATGGCGAACTCCAGGGGACGGGGACGGTGTGTGCGACGCCGCTTGCCGCGCCTGGCCGGCGCGGCGGGCGATCAGGCCCGCGACGTGTCCGCCGTTGAAGCCCGCGTCAATGTTCACGGCAACAACATTCGAGGCGCAACTGTTGAGCATCGACAGCAGCGCCGAGATTCCGCCGAAATTGGCGCCGTAGCCGATGCTGGTGGGGACGGCGATCACGGGGCAATCGACCAGCCCCCCGACGACGCTCGGGAGGGCCCCCTCCATTCCGGCAACGACCACCAGGGCGTCGGCCCCGTTGAGGACGGGGAGTTGGTTCAAGAGCCGGTGCAGGCCGGCGACGCCCACGTCGGCGATCAGCAGGACGTCGCAGTTCCACGCCTCGGCGGTCACCCGCGCCTCCTCGGCGACGGGGAGGTCGCTGGTCCCGGCGGTCACGACGACCACGCGGCCGACTTTGGGCCCGGGTTCGGTCTCCCGCGCGACGCGGAACGTCCGGGCGACCGGGTTGTATTCCCCTTCGGGGAACGCCCGGCCCAAATGCTCGGCCGCGTCGGGGGCGAGCCTGGTGACGAGTCCCCCTTCGCCGTGCCCGAGCATGACGCGAAGGATCGCCTCGATCTGCTCGGGCGTCTTGCCCTGGCCGAAGATGACTTCGGGGAACCCGCAACGGACGCGCCGGTGGATGTCGACCTTGGCGAAGCCGCCGGCCTCCTCGTAGGGGGCCGTCTTGATCTTCAGGGCGGCGTCGGCGGGCGTCACCGATCCGTTGCGGACCGATTCGAGCAGCACGCGGAGTTCGTGGGCGTCCATGGGAGTTCCGGCGGGTGGGGCGGTGCAGGCTGATCGCGCTCGAACCGCTCTCTTTGTAACCCGCGTGGGCTTCAAAGGCAATCGTATCAGGCGATCCAGGGGGAACCTGATGGTCCCTGGCGGCGTCTCGGACCGCGTCCGGACCGGCGCCGCGGTCGTGCGTTTTGTTGAACGGGTTGACGACGATCGATTACACTGGTGTTTGACGAGGCGTTTTCACAAGGTCCACTTTCGATGGCCGTTGCGAACGAAGATCCGTCCGTTTCTCGGGGCGCGGACGCCGCCCTCCGCGACAGGGACGTCGACGCGATACCGGACCCTCGCCCCGGACGGGGCGCCCGCCCGGCCCCCTCCCTGGGGCCTTATCAGCGATTGGTCGCCAACCCGTTCCTCGCCGTGTTCGGGACGGTCGTCTGGTTCGCGGCGCTCAGGGCGACGGTGCAGGCGAAGCGTCTGGACCTTTTTTTCGCGTCGCTGCTCGGCGGCTTGTTGATCCCGTGCCTTTTCCAGTTCCACTGCCTCGACTGCGGGAGGACGGGGCACGTCGCGCGTTACGGCCGCCACGCGTGCGCTCACGTCGAGGCGCGTCGACAGGCCGGGACGCCCCGGCGTTTCCGGGGGCCGACCCCGATGACGCAGACGAAGCTCTGGATCGTCGTTCTCGCCGCGACGGTCTTCTTTGCCCTTTGCCTGGGGTGACGCGCCGACCCCGGGTGGTCCGGGCCCCGGGGTACGTCGACTTCGCTTGACATCCTTGCGCAAACTGAAAGATAATCCGTTCTTGTCCGGAGCAAGCCTTACGGCCCGCGGCGAGGATCCGCGGGCCTGACACCGCCCCTCCCCGTGGGCCGCAAACGGGTGTCGATTTTCGGCGCGATGTGTTCCGGTCCGCGGGACGAACGAGACCGGCCCCGCCTCGACGTTCGCTATTTTCCCCGGAACGTCCGCCGTGACGACGTTGCGCCGGTGATCGCCGGGTCCGCCCGGCCCGATGACGGCAACGCGATCGTCTACCAAACCGTGGCGACGAATAATCTACGAACCGTTGGTCCTTTCGGTAACGCGCCCATGATGCCACAGCACGGTCAGGGACGGGACGGTTTGAACGACCGTCTGGAGGAAATCCTCTCCGAGCGCATCCTGGTTCTGGACGGCGCGATGGGCTCGATGATCTACGCCCATCAGCCCAAGGAAGAGGACTACCGCGGGACGCGGTTCGCCCGGCATTCCGTGCTGCTCAAGAATTGCACCGAGGTCCTGGCCCTCACCCAGCCCAAGATGATCGAGGACATCCACCGCGCCTATCTGGAGGCGGGGGCGGACGTCATCGAGACCGACACGTTCAACAGCAACCGGATCTCGATGGCCGAGTTCGGCCTGAGCGAACACGTCGTCGAGTTGAACACGGCGGCCGTCGCGATCGCGCGCCGGGCCGCCGACGACTACACCCGGCGCAACCCCGGCAAGCCCCGGTTCGTGGCCGGGAGCATCGGGCCGACGAACAAGAGCCTCTCGCTCGG
>Ga0164243_10004727_pt1 | contig 21174 bp, 17 predicted proteins | sample OricompcompostOP_FD_108781 | JGI IMG/M metagenome (GOLD analysis project Ga0164243, IMG submission 108781) | Organic Plus compost microbial communities from Emeryville, California, USA - Original compost - Organic plus compost (OP) | ecosystem: Engineered > Solid waste > Mixed feedstock >...
CGCAGTGACTGCGAGCGCGACGGCAGTTGCATCGAAGTCGAGCGCGCCGCAGGTGTCCGTCGACTTCAAGGACCTCGATCTGTCGAAGCAAAGCGACGCGAAGCGCCTGTATCAACGCCTGCGCCTCGCCGCGAGCGAAGTGTGCGTGGGCTTTGCACACTCGACGAGCGCGCTGCGCAAGAACACGCCGCGTGCACGCTGTGAGAACGCAGCGGTGACGAATGCAGTGGAAACGATCGGCGATGCGAACTTGACGGCGCTGCACGAGGCGAAGTCGGACGTGAAGCTTGCGCAGAGCCGGCGGAAGATGGAATCGAATACGTAGCGGTCATCGCGAGGGAGCTTCGCTGCGATCCCGTCATCCCCTACCGTCATCCCGACGGAAGTCGGGATCGCAATCCGGCAACGCTGCCGAATGCGGTCCCGACTTTCGTCGGGACGAGGGGGTAATAGGCGGGGCTATTCCCCGACCCGCTCCGTCCGGGCCGGCAGCGCCTGCGGCACGCCGAGCCGGCTTTCGCGAACCGTGATGTACAGGGTCGAAGCGATCACGATGCCGGCGCCCGCGAGCGTCGGCATGTTGGGAATCTCCCCGAATCCGAGATATCCGATCGCGATCGCGAACACGAGCCGCGTGTAATCGATCGGCGCCATCACCATCGCGTCACCTTCGGCCATGCCTTTGATGTAGCACGCCTGCGTGATCGTGCCGAGCACGCCCATCGCGGCGAGCAGCAGCAGGTCCACGAACGTCGGCCAGCGCCACACGAACAACGCAGGCGGAATCGACAGCACGAAGCCGAGCCCGGCCGCCCAGGCCATCAGCGTCATGGTCGTGTGATCGCGCGTCATGATCTTCATGCCCGTGATCGTCATCGCGAGCAGGAATGCCGCAGCCAGCGCGGCGAGCGCCGGCAGGCTCAAATATTCGCCTTCCGCGCCGCTCGGCTGCAGCATCAAGAGCGCGCCCAGGAAGCCGATCGCGGTGGCGGCGATGCGCCGCGGCCCAACCCGTTCGTTCAGGAACACGGCCGCGAGCGGCACGACCCATAGCGTGCGCGTGAACGAGAGCGCATTCGCGTCGGCGAGCGGCATCGATTGGTACGCATAGAACGACAGGATCATGCCCGCGGTGCTGCCGAGCGCGCGGAACAACAGAATGCCAGGCCGGGTCGTGCGAAACGCGGCGCGCGGATCGGGCAGGATCATCGGCAGCAACACGAGCGCGCCGGCGGCCTGGCGATAGAACGTCTGCAGCGCCGCCGGATAATTCGCGCCGAGCAGCTTGATCAGCGTCGTCATGACGGTGAACGAGATGGCGGACAGAAGCATCCAGACCGCGCCGCGTGCGTTGCGCGGCAGCTGGGTGTAGGCGGCGGTGAGCGTTCTCAAGCGAGGGGAAAGAAGCGCCGTCTCCCTAGATCAGCCCGATGATGCCGATCAGGATGAGATAGATCGCAACGATGTAATTCAGCAGCCGCGGCATGATGAGGATCAGGATGCCGGCGATGAGCGAGATCAGCGGGCCGAGACTCAGGTGGATGTTCATTCGAGTTTTCCTTGCAAGCCAAAGACAGGACGTCGGATCAGGGTTCTTGCGCGCTCAAGCGCTGCTGCAGCCAGCGTGAGATGTCCTGGATCTCCTCGAGGCACACCGAGTGCTGCATCGGATAGCTGCGCCACTCGACTCGATACCCGAGCTGCGCCAAAAGATCGCGCGACCACTCTCCCAACTGCGGCGCGACGACGCCGTCCTGAGTGCCGTGACACATGAGAATCGGGATGGCGCGGTTCGCGGCGCTCGCTTCGGCGGGCAGCGATGCGCGCAGCGGCAGATAAGTCGATAACGCCATTACGCCTGCGAGCGGCGCGTCGTAGCGCAGCGCCGTCTGCAGCGCGATCGCGCCGCCCTGGGAGAAACCGGCGATGACGACGCTTGAGGCGGGGATGCCTTTCGCGGCCTCGGCTTCGATATAGCGGCGCACGACCTGCTCGGAGCCGCGAATGCCGGCATCGTCCTCCGCGCCTTCGCGATTCAGGCCCTTGATGTCATACCACGCGCGCATCACGAAGCCGTTGTTGATCGTGACCGGCCGCGGCTCGGCGTGCGGGAACACGAAGCGCACCGCGAGCGCTGCCGGTAATTTGAGCTCATCGACGATGGGCACGAAGTCATAGCCATCGGCGCCGAGCCCATGCAGCCAGATGACGGCTGCCGTGGCTGGGTTCGCGGGCTCGAGGGTGACGGCGGCTTGGGTTTCGTTGACGGCGTAGGTCATGGCGGGGCGCATTATGCCGGATCGCGCGCCAAAGCTCGTGTCACCGCTTCCATGAGCTCGGCGATCGCGAACGGCTTGCGCAGCATGCGCGCCTCACCGAGCACCTCTTCCAATGCGGCGCTGTTCGCATAGCCCGACACGATCAAGACGCGCAGATCCGGCTGCAGCGTGCGCGCCTGACGCGCGAGCTCCGCGCCGTTCATGCCCGGCATCGCGAAATCGGCGACGAGCAGATCGAAGCGGCCCTCGCGTAACGCTGCAAGCCCCGCTTCGCCGCTCGAGACGTCGGTCACCGCAAAACCTTGCGTGCGCAGCGACTCGGCCATGAAACGCCGCACCTGGCGCTCGTCGTCGACGACCAGAATGCTCGTCGCGGGCTGCGTGCTCGGCGAGGGAATCGTCGGCGAGGCGGGCGCGTCTTCGCGGCTCACCGCGGCAACCGGCGGCGCCGCCGGCAGGATCATGCGCACCGTCGTGCCTTCGTTCGGCATGCTCTCGATGACGAGCGTGCCGCCGGACTCGCGCACGATTCCGTAGACCTGCGACAGCCCGAGCCCGGTGCCCTGGCCGACCGGCTTCGTCGTGAAGAACGGCTCGATCGCGCGGGAACGCACGCTTTCCGTCATGCCCGCGCCCGAATCTCGCACCGCGACTTCCACGTACGGCCGCTTCTGCAGTCCGCGCACGTGCCGATGCGACGCGGGCCGCACGTCGATCGCGAGCGTGCCGCCGTCGGGCATCGCATCACGCGCATTCACCGCGAGATTGAGCAGCGCTAGCTCGAGCTGATTGGCATCGCTCATGACGGCGTCCGCCTCGGGATCGATGTGCGTCGAGATTCTCACGGCGGGCCCGACGGACTGCGCCAGCAGATCGCCCATGCCGCCCAGAAGCTGCGTCAACGACAGCGGCGCGACTTGCAGCCGTTGATTGCGCGAGAACGCGAGCAATTGCGCGGCGAGCTTCGCACCCCGCCGCGCCGCTTCGAGCGCGTTTTCAGCGAGCCGTTGCAGCCGCTCGTTGCCGGCGGCGCGCGTGCGGATCAGATCGACGTTGCCGATGATCGCCGTCAGCAGATTGTTGAAGTCGTGCGCGATGCCGCCGGTCAGCTGTCCGATCGCTTCCATCTTCTGGGATTGCCGCAGCGTTTCCTCCGCGCGCCGCCGCTCTGACATGTCGCGCAATACGAGCACGACCAGAACGCCGCCGAGGATCAGTCCGCCGAGCGCCGCACCGGTCGCGACGACGAGCGACCAGGAGATCGGCGCATCGATCAAGCTCGAGGCGATCGAAATGTGCGTCGACCATCCCGACCAGGGCGAAACGAAATACGCGCTGTAATTGCGCATGCCCTCGTGGGTGCGGCTGGCGTAAATGCCCTGCGGGCCTTTCACGATGGCGCCGCGCGCGAGCTCCGTCGCAGGTTGTCCGATTCTGAGCGTCGGATTGAGCGAGCGTGCGACGAACACGCCGCGCCGATCGAGGAGCGATGCGACGCTGCGCTGACTGCCCTGTCGTTGAATCAGATCCTGCAGATGGCTCGGGCGAACCGCGGCGGCGAGGACGAAGGGGATCGTGCCGTCGCGCACGACGGGCACATATACATACGCGAGCGGCTCGGATTCGACGCGCAGATCGCCGATGACGGGCTGCTTCGTACGCTGCAGCTCCTGCCAGGCCCACGGATCGATCGGCGCGGCCGTGCCCGCCGGCTGGCGCAGATCGATGATGGCCTGCCCTGTGCGCGCGTCGTAGAGAAGAATCGTGGCCCAATGCGGCGTCGTCGCGCGCACCCGCGCCAGGCGCCGCGAAAATTCCGGCCAGTCATGAGTTTCGAGATAGACGGCGCCGGAGAGAATGTTCAGCGCGGTCACATCGCCGCGCAGCTGCGAGTCGGCGAGCGTCGCGACCAGCTGCGCGCGCTCGAGGGCTTCGCTCTCGATGCGGCGGCTTTCGCTTCGCAGCAGGATGAACGCGCCGACTGCGAGGGACACGACGGTCGGTAGAGTTGCCGCCACGCCGAGCGCAATGAGCGAGCGTCGGAAGAATCTCATTGTTGTGTCGCGTTCCTGCGAGTCACGGCAGTCGGTGATCGTCTCACTTTGACTCGCGGTTCGCCAACTCGTGCATGCGCGCTGTAGGTGAAGGACGACAGCTCGGGCGGCGCCTCCCTTTGGACGAACGCTGCAACGGCGGCTTTCTCGATAGACTTCACGGAAACACTCGGCGGCGTGCGATGAGATCGCGCGCCTCGCACACGGGAAGTCACATGCACTCACGCAGAATCCACGCGCTCGGCGCGTGCGGCATCTTTTTTGGTATCGCCCAGTTGTATGCGCTCATGACCCAGCGGCCGCTCGATCACTGGCGCGTCTTGTTGTGGAGCGCGGCCGGCGTCGGCGTGTACGTCGCCTTGTGCCACGTGTTCGGCTTCGATCCGCATCGCACGAAGCTCGCGGCGTTCGCCTCGCCGCTCAAGCACTACATCGATCGTTGGGAATTGCGGCTCGGACAGGCGACGCTCGCGATGCTCGGCTGCGTCGTGATCGCCGCGCGCTACATCGATCCGAAGAACTTCGTGATGGCGGTGGTCTGCGGCACGCTGGCGGCGTGGACGTATTTCGCGCTGCGTCTGTATCGCGGCGGCTACAGGACCGCGCGCGATCAGTGAGCGATCTGTTCGAGGAGGTTCAGCTCGTAGGCGACGAGCGTCAGATAGCCGAGAACGATCACGCCCAGCAGGATCTCGCCCGGGATCGTGCGGAACAGCTTCATCCGGCTGCACGCGACGAGCACGAGTGAGCCGATGCTCGTCAGGCCCAGCTTGATCGCGGCGAACCAGCCGAGCGAATTCGGCACGAACAGCGCCATGAACGGATTCACTTCGATCGCGCCGTGCGACATCAAGAGCACCGTCAACACGCCGTCGCACACGCACAGCAGCAGGATCGCGAGCGCGGCCGCGAAGATGCGGGGCGAATACCAATCGACGATCGGGTAGTACGCATCGTCGGCGCGACGCCCGCCGAGCCGGCGGGGATTGCGCGCGCCGTGCCAGTACGCCTTGAGCGTTCTACTGCGGCGATCGACGCCTGAGCGCCGTTCAACGAAACCGGTCTGCATGCGTCCGACTATGCACGAACGAAATTGTGCGGGGTGCCTCACTTAACCAATATCACCGCAAAGAAGTCGCGGCGATCCGGTGCGGGGGCAAAGAGAAAAATCACTCCGGGAGCCGACGTCCATGCCAGCACTCAAGCTCAGGGGGATCGAGTCAAGCGCGCATCCCGGAGTGATGAAGAAAACGGATGGGGAAGTGGGTCCCGTCCCGCCTTGCGGCGGGACGTTCAGAGTCGAACTGCCAAACTCAACGCGAAACTCAACGCGACAGGGCGAGCGAGGCGACCGCGCCGGTCGGACGGCCGTTCACCGCGACGATCGTGCCCTTCGAATCGGCATCGCAGACGACGCGGGCGAGTTCCTTGCCGCTCTCACGGCCCTTCGCCACGAGCTCGATCTTGTAGGCGCCCGAGAGCGACAGCAGTTGCGGCTTCGGGTCCACGTTCTTGTGCACGGTGACCTTGCGGTCCTTGGCGATATCGGATTTCAGAAATGCGGCCAGGCACGCATCCATCGCCGAGGCCGACGAATCGGCAAAGCTGGCGACGGGGGCGGCAAGAATGAGCGCGGCAACGGTCAGGCGGGCGAGGCGGGACATGTTCATCTCCTTGAGGGGTGACCTTGGATGGCACCGATGGGTCACACTCTGGAGGTCTTTTTGCACTGCGGCAAACGAGCAAAATTGAGGCTGGCCTCAATCGATTTCATGCCCTCCCCGGCGAACTCGACGGCGAAATCGCGGTCGGCGTCACATCGAACACATAACTACACGTTCGCTGCACGATTGCTGTCATTCGTGCATCAAATGGACGCAAGCGACGCCGGGCAGCGCCCTAAAGAGAGGCGAGTTTTGGGATCAACCGGCGACGGCTTGCTTGAAGCTCGTGGGAGCGCTCGATGCGTCTGCTTTGAACTCCGCCAGGATCCACTCCGTGAGCGCCCGGATGTCAGGGCGGGCGGCGTCTTCGGGGCGCACCAATAAGAAGTAGCTCTCGCCGGTCTGCAGCTCGGTATCGAACAGCTTCACGAGCGAGCCTTGCTGGAACCGCTCGCTGCCCAGGCGCGAGGACACCAGCGCGACCCCGACGCCATGTTCCGCCGCCTGGGCGGCCGCCGACATGGTGTCGAAGCGAATGACGTTCTTCGGGCGCAGCTCGGTGCCGAGCGCTTCGGCCCATCGATCCCAGCCGTCGCGGCGCGCGTCGTGCACGATCAGGGTGTGCCGGTTCAGATCGGCGACCGTACGGATCGGATTGCGCGCCAGGAGCTGCGGCGAGCACGCGGGCACGAATGACTGGGAGAACAGCTTGTAACAGGCCAGGCCCTCTTCCGGCACGGCGTTCACGACGATCGAGACGTCCGCATCGGCCGGATGGGACTCGAGCGCCTGCACCGTGTTGATGTGAACGTCCGTTTCCGGCTGCGCCGCCATCAGCGAATTCAGTTTCGGCAGCAGCATCTCGGTCGCGAAGAACGGCGTGACGTGGAGGCGAACGACGCCGCGTCCATAACGGGCGCGCAGCTGCTCCGTGACGAGCTCCAGGCGCGAGAACATCGACTCCATGTGCTGCAGGTAATTGCGGCCCGCTTCCGTGAGCGTGAGCGAATGCGCACCACGATCGAACAAGGCGACGCCGAGCTGCTCCTCGAGCGTCTTGATCTGATGGCTGACGGCGGAGGGCGTGATGAACAGCTCCTCGGCGGCCGCCTTGAAGCTCAGCCGCGCCGCGGCCACCTGAAAAGTCTTCAAAAACTTGAGAGAAGGTAAGCGCATGGTCCTTACGCTTGCGGCGATTCCGAGGTCGGCAAGGTATCCACTTCGGGCATCGACGCGAACGGACGTATCAGCATGAGCACATGCTCGACGGATAGGGGAGCAAGGAACGTGCCGCCGGCGCCGTCGCGACTCTGGTCGTCGTTCGTGAGCTGCGGGCCGTGCGGACTGCGGTCCCGACTTTCGTCGGGACGACGGCAGCCGAGCGTCATTCAGACACGTGCAGATGACAATCGTGCGATCGGCCTCGATGCGGCTCAGTCTCTTGAGCCGCCATCACATCCGTGAGGAACGGGCGCAAGGAATTCCGAAAAGATGTGTGAACGCGGTGTTCGCCCGGAGCGGGCGCCGCGCGTAACACATATCGAGACGCGAGAGATGCTCGCGCTATTTGCCGGAAGAGGTCTTCGGGTAACTCAACGGTACCGCGGCTTCCGGCGCGAGCACACGGAAGGTAAAGCTCTCCTGCAGATACAGCAGCACCGACGTGAGCGTGTGATCGAGATACCCGATCGAAAAATCCTGGCCCACGACCAGCTCGAAATCACCGCCGCGCATGCTCATCACGATTGCGCCGTCCGCGGCCGGCGCCCAGACGATCGGTCCGTCGACGAGCTTGCGGACGTGATCGATGATCGGGTACCCGCGCGCCGTGCTGCGCGTGAGCCCGGTGTAGCAGCGCGGTCCGAGCGCGATTCCATACGGTCCGCGCACGCCCTCGCTGCGCAAGCGATGCGTTGCCTCGGCAACGACATCCGGATACAGCTCGTATTGATCTGGGATCTGCAGGCCCAATGGCGCCGACGCGGCGAAGATGCCTTCGATGCCGGCCGCTTCATATCCCTGAAACACCGCGCGGTCTTCCGCGATCGCGGCCGCGTGCGCCGCATTGCGTACGGTGTCCAGATCGGCGTCCTCGGCGCCGCGGCCGATCGCTTCGAGCTCCGCGCGCGAGACTTCGAACGGGATGCGAATCTCGACGAGCGGCTGCACGCGCCGGATGCGCGAGACGACGCCTTCGTGCAACGCCGTCGTGAGCGTCTCGATGCGGCCGTTCGGAATCGCCGCGGCCTCCCAGCCGAGCGGCCCTTTGAAATCGACGAAGCGGCGCGCGGCCAGCAGCACCTCGAGCGTGCGCTTCGCCTCCGCATCGATCTGTTCCCAGCCCGCTGCCGAAATGGGCGCATGTTCGCGTAACAGATCATTCATCGCTGCATCCTCGGTGCATCGCGCAGGCTCCCGATTCCGAGCGAGCCGTCGCCGTCCTTCGCGCGCGCCTGCGCGGCTCCGCTCGCCTCATCGCCGCCGTGCTCGGCCTCGGCTTCGATCGCGAGAATGTCCCCTTTCGTGAACAGGTACGTCCGCAAATGCTCGTCGAGCTTCGGATCGTGGCGCCGCAGCCATTCGAGCGTCATCGCCGCGTGCTCCTTTTCCTCGTCGCGATTGTGCGCAAGGATCGCGGCGAGCTCCGGATCGCCGGTCGCATCGACCCGCTGGTCATACCAGTCGACCGCCTCGAGCTCCTCCATGATCGAGGCGACGGCGCGGTGCCGGTCGATCGTTTCCGGTTTCAGTTGATCGCGGCTTTCGTGTAAGCCGGCGCTGCTGTCGGTCATGGGATGTCCCGCATCGTTGTCGGAAGGGCCGGCTCATGAGCGCGGCGTGCGCGCTGCCGGACGATGCTCTACGCGCGAAACCAGACGTGCGTTCCCAGCGCGACCAAGTTCCGCGGCGGGAGTTCCAGGATCGCGCGAGAAAAGCATTCGCCGCCTCCGTTCATCGACGACAGCGCCGCGACGGAATTTCGCAATAAGCATCCGGTGCAACTCGCGCGTTCGCGGTTGCAAGCGCGCGCTCCCGCGCTTGACGCAATCTTTGCAAGATCCTGCTTGCCTACGTCCACGCCATGGCCTATTAGTGAACGGTGTTCGAGGCTCTGTTCACTCATCCCCTCTGGGCTTACCGCACCGGCACGTTCGCATTCGCGAGCCAATGGCCGCTTTGGCTGTTGGTCGTAGCGATCGGCGTCGGCCTTGCGCTCATTGCGTTCACGCTGTGGCGTCGTCATCGGCCGGAGGGTCAGAAATCCACGGCGCGATTGAGCACCGGGCAGCTCATTCTGTTAGGCAGTCTGCAGGCGATCTTCGTCACCGCGATCCTGTGCTTGCTGTGGCGGCCCGTGCTCAACGTCGAGCGCGTGCGTGATCGCGAGAACGTGCTCGCCGTCGTGCTCGATGCGTCCGCGAGCATGGCGTACGGCGAACAGCAGCAGTCGCGTTTGCAGCAGGCGGTGGCGGCGCTGCGGGGCGCGCCGCTCGACGCATTGCAAAAAGTATTCGATGTGCAGCTCTACAGCTTTGCGCATCAGGCACAGCCGATTCCGACGCTGGAATCCGTGCCGCCGCCGGGCACGCAGACGCGCATCGGCGATTCACTCATACAAGTGCTGCAAACGGCGGGAAGCGCGCCGCTCGCGGGCGTCGTGCTGTTGAGCGACGGCGCCGAGAACGGCAATTCGTTGAGCGAGCAGCGCCTGACCGAGATCGCATCGTACGGCGTGCCGATTCACACCGTGGGGCTCGGGCCGGAAACGAACACCAACGATCTCGAGCTCGAGCGCGTTGACATTGCATCGGCCGCGCCCGCGGGCGCGACCGTCGCGGCACAGGTCGGAATTCGACACGACGGTGCAAGCAAGACGCGCCTGCGTGTCTACGATCGGGACAAGCTCGTCGTCGCGCGCGACGTCGACTTGCCGGCGGAAGGGACGACGACCACCGTCGGCTTCGAAGTCCCGGCGGGCGAGCCGGGCACGCACGAGCTCAGGTTCGCGCTCGATCCGATCGAAGGCGAGCGCAATGTGATCAACAACGAGCGCTCGCACGTCATGGACGTCGCGGCAGGCAAGCGCTCGATACTGTATGTCGAGGGCGAGCCGCGCTGGGAGTACAAGTTCCTGCGGCGGGCGACGGACGGCGATCGCGCGCTGCGCCTCGTGAGTCTCGTGCGCACGACGCCGAACAAGCATTTCCGCCAGGGCGTGAATTCGGAAGCCGAGCTGCGCGACGGCTTTCCGTCGACCGCCGCCGAGCTCTTCGCCTATGACGCCGTGATCATCGGCAGCTACGAATCGACGACGCTGAATCAGGAACAGCATCGGCTGCTCAAGGAATTCGTCGACAAGCGCGGCGGAAGCCTCTTGATGCTGGCCGGACGCAAGGGCCTCTCGGCCGGCGGCTGGTTCAACAGCCCGATTGCACAGACGTTGCCGACGCATCTGCCGTCGAAGCAGGGCGTCACCTACGTGCAGCGCACGGGCAAGGCGCAGCCGACGCTGTACGGCTCCGAGTACGCGGTGACGCGCCTGGACGTCGATCCGCGCCGTAACGCCGAAGCCTGGAAGACGCTGCCGCCGCTCGCGGATTATCAGGACCTCGGCCGTACCAAGCCGGGTGCGATCGTGCTGCTCGAAGCGGTCGGCGACACGAACCGCGAGCCCTTGCTCGTGTGGCAGCGCTACGGGCGCGGCGCGACCTATCTGCTCGGAACTTCCAGCACGATGCGTTGGCAAATGCAGCTGCCCCCGGAGGATCAGCGTCACGAAATGTTCTGGCGTCAATTCCTACATGCGCTCGCCGATACCACGCCGCGCCGCGCGACGCTCACGAGCGAACGCACGGTTTACAACGACGAGCGCACCATGACGCTCGAGGCCGAGATCTATGACGAGCAGTTCGCGCCCGTGAGCGACGCGGAAGTCGAGCTGCTCGTGGCGCCGGAGCGCGATGCGCCGTTCACGCAGGTCATGCGTCCATCGGGCAACGGCGACGGGCGCTACGTCGCGCAGGTCGATGCTCCGTCTGCCGGCCTGTATCGAATCGATATGAGCGCGCAGCGTCATGGCGCACCGGTCGCGAGCGCGACGACGCACGTACGCCGCACCGACGGCGTCGTCGAGCATTTCGCCACGCGCCAGAATCGTCCGGTGCTCGAGCGCCTCGCGGCGATGACGGGCGGGCGCTATTGGTCGGTCGACGATCTGCAAGGGCTCGCCGCGGCCATTCCCTTCTCGAAGGCGGGCATCGTCGAGCGGCAGACGCTCGATCTATGGAACCTGCCGATCGTGTTTCTCATGCTGTTGCTCGTGAAGCTCGGCGAATGGCTGTTGCGGCTGTGGTGGGGTCGATTGTGAGCGCGCGCCGCTGGCTCGCATCCATCGCGTGTGCCGCTTGCGTCGTGCCGACGCTCGCTCGCGCGGACACGTACGCGCTCATCGTCGCGGGTCTGGGCGGCGAAAAACAATATGAGCAGCGCTTTCGCACTCAGGCGGCCTCGCTCGGACAGGCGGCCGAAAAGCTCACGGGCGACAAATCGCATGTCACCGTGCTCAGCGCGGAGAAGGCCGATCGGGAATCCGTGCGCCGCGAGCTGCGCACGCTCGCGGGAAAAGTGAAGCGCGACGATGCGATGCTCGTCGTGCTGATCGGTCACGGGACCTTTGACGGCGATGAGTATCGCTTCAACCTGCCGGGCCCTGATCTCACCGCGAGCGAGCTCGGTGCGCTGTTCGATCAAGTGCCGGCGCGCGATCAGTTGATCGTCAATGCGACGAGCGCGAGCGGCGCGGCCGTCGATCGCTGGAAGCGCGACAACCGCGTCGTGATCAGCTCGACGAAGAGCGGCGGCGAGCGCACCGCGACGCGCTTCGCGCAATACTGGCTCGAGGCGGTGTCGACGAATGCGGCGGATACGAACCGTGACGACGTCGTCACCGCGGCCGAGGCGTTCGAGTTCGCGAACCGCCGCGTTGCCGAATCGTTCAAGGCCGATGTCTCGCTTGCGACCGAGCATGCGCGCCTCGACGGCAAAGGCGCCGAGCGTTTCCAGGTCGCGCGATTCGGGAATGCGGTGTTGGCGACGTCCGATGCGGCGTTGAGCGCGCTCTACACGCAGCGCGTCGGCGTCGAGCGCGAGCTCGATGCGGTGAAAGAGCGCAAGGCGTCACTGCAGGCGGACGCGTACTACGACCAGCTCGAGGACGTGCTCGTACGGCTCGCGAGACTGCAGCAGCAGATCGATGCGCGGCAGATGACGCTGCGGGGAGGGAGGGAATGAGCAGGTTTGCTTTGTTCCGCGCGTTGCCTTTCGCGCTTCGCGCGCGCTCTTTCATCTGCTCATCACTGTTCCTGCTCGTCTCCCTGCCAGCCTTCCAATCCCACGCCGACATCATCGACTACGACCCGCGCCGCGCGACCGAGCTGCGTGAATGCGACGAGCCGCGCTACCGCGGCCGGGTACAGGAAGCCCGCGATTGTTATCGCCGCCTGCTCGAAGACTCCGGCAACGTGATCACGCAAGCCGAAGCCGCGTGGGCGCTCGGCGATACGCAGCGCGCGAACACGCTGTTCCGCGAAGCCGCGAACGCGAACGAGCGCTCCTCGCAGCCGCGCGTGCGCTGGGGCTGGCTGTTCCTGTACACCCACCAGCATCGCGAGGCGATGGAGCTGTTTCAGGAAGCCCAGCAGCGCTCGCAGAACGACGTGTACGCGAAGCTCGGCGCCGCGCATGTATTCGCGGAGCAGTTCGAAGGCCAGGCGCGCACGCTCGTCGATGAAGCGCTGAAGCAGGACGACACGCTCATCGACGCGCATCTGCTCAAGGCGCGCATGGATCTCGAAGAAGGCAAGCTCGACGCCGTCGATGCCACGCTCGACCGTGCACAGCAGCTCGCCGAAAAGCAGCGCCAGCCGCCGCTCGAAGTGTTCACGCTGCGCGCCGTGCTCGATCAACTCCAGGAAGGCAAGAAGCGCGACGGCTGGATCGAGAAGGCGCTCGCGTACAACCCGCGCTACGGCAGCATCTACGAGCAGCTTGCGCACTTCGAGATCATGCGGCGGCGTTATCGCGAGGCGACGGTGCTGCTGAAGCGCGCCGTGGAAGTGCAGCCCGATCTGTGGTCCGCGCAAGCAGAGCTGGGCGCGAACCTCTTGCGGGAAGGCGACTTCGCGCAGGCGCGCGTGCATCTTCAGGCTGCGTACTCCGGCGATCCCTACAGCGCGACGACCGTGAATACGCTGCGTCTGCTCGATCGTGTCGACAACTTCGAAGTGACGTCGACCACGATCATGGTGCCCGCGCTGAGCGGCGGCGAGCGTCCGGTGGAAGTGCGCGTGCGCCTCGATCGGAAAGAAGCCGAAGCGATGCGCCCCTATGTGCAGCAGCTCGCCGGCGAGAGCATTGCGACGTTCATCCGCCGCTATCAATTCGAGCCGCGCCAGCCGATCACCTTGGAGCTCTATCCCGAGCACGACGACTTTGCGGTGCGCGTCGCCGCGCTGCCCGGCATCGGCCTGCTCGGCGTGACGTTCGGCTATCTCGTCGCGATGGACAGCCCCTCGGGCCGCTCGACGGGTGAATTCCATTGGGGTTCGACGCTGTGGCACGAGATGGCGCACGTGTTCACGCTCGAGGCGACCGATCATCGCGTGCCGCGCTGGTTGAGCGAAGGCCTGTCGGTGTTCGAGGAATGGCGCACGGGGCCGACGCCCGGCGTCGTCGTGACGCCCGAGACGATCGCCGCGCTGCAGGCGAAGCGCCTGCTGCCGATCGCCGATCTCGATTCCGGCTTCATCCGGCCGACGTATCCGAACCAGGTCCAAGTCTCGTACATGCAGGCCGGACTCATCTGCCTGTTCGTCGAGCAGCGCTTCGGCTTCGACAAGCTCGTCGCGCTGCTCAAGCAATTCACGAAAGAGACGACGACCAAGAAGGCCGTCGAGGACACGTTCAAGATCTCGAGCGAGGAGTTCGACAAGCAGTTCGATGCCTTCGCGCGCGAGCGTTATGCGGCCCTCATCGCCGATCTGCCAGGGTGGGAAGCGCTGTATCAGCAGGCTTCGAAGGCGTTCGAAGAATCGCGCTGGCGCGACGTCGTGGAGCCCGCGCGCAAGGCGATCGCCCTGTACCCGGAGCACAGCGGTCCGGACAGCCCGTATCTCCTGCTCGCGCGCGCGCTCGACAAATCGGGTGATCGCGGCGGCGCAGTGCAGACGCTCCTCGACTATCGCAAAGCTGGCGGCTGGGATCCGGGCGCGTTGCGTGAGCTCGCGACGTGGCTCGATGAGGCTGGCCGCAGCGCCGAGGCCCTCGAGCTGTTCGCCGCGATCAACTACGTCGATCCGCTCAATGGCAATCAGCACACGTTGCTCGGCGAGCGCCTGCTCGCGAGCGGCAAGAACGAAGATGCGCTGCGCGAATTCCGCGTGCAGCTCTCGTTGAGCCCGCACGATCCGGCGCCCGGCCACTTCGGCATGGCGCGTGCGTTGCGCGCGCTCGGCGATCGCGAAGCATCGCGCCGTCATCTCTTGGACGCGCTGGAAACGGCGCCGCACTACAAACCCGCGCAGGCCTTGCTGCTGCAAACGATCGAGGAGCGAAAACGCAATGAATGATTCCGTCCCAGAGGCGCTCGCCGGCAACGATACGCGCGCGCTCGTGTCGACGTTCCAGGAGCGGATCATGACGATCCGTTCGCGCGTGCGCACGATCATCGTCGGGCAGGACGAGGTCGTCGATCACTTGCTGCTCACGCTGCTGGTCGGCGGCCACTGCCTGATCACGGGCATGCCCGGCACGGCGAAGACGCTGCTCGTGCGCACGCTCGCGACGGCGCTCGGCCTGTCGTTCAAGCGCATTCAATTCACGCCCGACTTGATGCCGACCGACGTCACCGGCACCGACATCATCGAGGAAGACATCACGACGGGTCATCGCAAATGGACGTTCGTGCCCGGTCCGCTCTTCGCGCACGTCGTGCTCGCGGACGAAATCAATCGCACGCCGCCGAAGACGCAAGCCGCGCTGCTCGAAGCGATGCAGGAGCATTCCGTCACGGTGCGCGGCACGACGCACAAGCTCGCGCCGCCGTTCTTCGTGCTCGCGACCCAGAATCCGATCGAGCTCGAAGGCACCTATCCGCTCCCCGAAGCGCAGCTCGACCGCTTCCTGTTCAACGTGCTGCTCGATTACCTGAGCGCGGACGACGAGTCGACGGTCGTCGATCGCAACACCTCGCGCATGAGCCTTCCCGACATTCAGCCGTGCACGAATGCCGAAGAGATCATCAAGTTTCAATGGCTCGTGCGGCAGGTGCCGATCGCCGAGCAGATCCGCCGCGCCGCCGTCGATCTCGTGCGCGCGACGCGTCCCGCGGAAGCGAGCGCGCCCGAAGCCGTGCGCAAATACGTGCGCTACGGGGCGAGCGTGCGCGCGACTCAATTCCTCTGTCTTGCCGCCAAGGCGCGCGCGCTGATGGAAGGCCGCTATCACGTCACGATCGAGGATCTGCACGTGCTCGCGCCGTCCGTGCTGCGGCATCGCGTGTTGACGAATTATCAGGCGGAGTCGGACGGGAAGACCGTCGATGACGTGTTGAGGGAGGTTATTAACAGATGAGCGAGGTTTGGGCTTCCGTGTCCTCCCGCTCCACGCTCAACCCACTCCCATGACCTCTTCCCCGCTCCAACGCCTCCTTCCTCCCACGACGCTCGCGAGTCTCGCGAATCTCGAGCTCATCGCGCGCACGGCCGTGGAGGGATTTCTCACCGGCCTGCATCGCTCGCCGCGCTTCGGCTTCAGCCAGGAGTTCAAGGAATATCGCGCCTACGTCGAAGGCGACGATCCGCGCTTCGTCGACTGGAACGTGTTCGCGCGCACCGAGCGCACCTACATTCGCCGCTACGAAGGCGAGACGAACACGCGCCTGATGCTGCTCGTCGATGCGAGCGCCTCGATGGGCTACACCTCGCATTCGATCACGAAGCTTGCGTACGCAAAATTCATCGCGGCGGCGTTCGCGTATCTCGCCACGCGGCAGCACGATCCGGTCGGGCTCATCGTGTTCGATGAGAAGCTGCGGCAGTATCGTCCGCCGACGAGCCGCGCGGGCAGCCTGCACGGCTTGCTGCACGCGCTCGATGAAGTGACGGCCGGCGGACGCACGGATCTCGCGGGCTGCTTCGCGAGCTTCCGCGAGCATTTGACGCGCCGCGGCCTCGTCGTCGTCATTTCCGATCTCTACTGCGATCCGGCCGCGATGACGCGCGCGGTGCAGCCTCTCGGTTATCACGGACACGACATCATGATCGTGCAGGTGCTCGATCCGCAGGAGCTCGCGCCCGCGTGGAACGAATCGGTCGTGCTCAAGGATGTCGAAACCGAGGAGCTGGTGAACGTGTCGCCCGATTACCTCGAAGGCAAGTACCGCGAGCGGATGACGGCGCATCTGGATGCACTGCGGGCATCGGCCGCGAGCGTCGGCGCACAGCAGATGTTGATCACGACGAGGGATCCTTTGGACGATGCCCTGCGTCGTTATCTAGCGTTTCGCCAGGGACGGAACTGATGGGCAGGCGTCGAGCCTCGTGACGAACCGCCAACCGCAACCGCGAATCACCCACCACCAGCCCTATGTTCCTCGCCCCGCTCTTTCTTGCCGGACTGCTCGCCATCGGAGTGCCGATCTGGCTGCATCGGGTCGCGCGCGCGAATCCGACGCAGCATCCGTTCGCGTCGCTCATGTTCCTGGAGCCGAGCGAGACACAGCGAACCGCGAAGCGCACGTTGCGCTACTTGCTGCTGCTCGCCGCGCGCATCCTGCTGCTGCTGTTGTTGGTGTTCGCGTTTGCGGGTCCGCTCGTGTCGCCGAACGTCGTGCCGGAACGCGCGGGCAATGCGCGCCTGCACGCAATCGTCATCGACGGCTCGATGTCGATGCAGCACACCGATCGCTGGCAGCGCGCCGTGGCCGAAGCCGAATCGATTCTCGAGAGTGCACATTCCGGCGATCGCGTGATGCTGGTGTCGGCCTCCGGCCGGCGCATTCAAGTCATTCAGGAGCCGATACCCGCGAACGATGCAGGCGCGTTGCGCGCGCAGTTGCGTACGCTGAAACCGGGCGTCGAGCGTCTCGACTACGGTCACTTGATGTCCACGTCGAAGGGTTGGCTCGGCGAGCCGCGGATGCCGACGCAGCTGCATCTCATCTCGGATCTGCAGCAATCGGCGAGCCCGCTGCGATTCGCGGATCTCGAGCCGCCGCCGAACAGCGAGCTCGTGATCCACGATGTCGCGCGGGACGTCGCGTTCGACGCCAACGTCAATACATTCGTCAGCAGCGCCGCCATCGCGACGAACGATGCGCGCAAGCTCATCGCGAGAATTGCGACGAACTCGCCGCGCGCCGAGCGCCGCGAGGCCGTGCTTACAGTCGATGCGAAAGAAGTGGCGCGGCGGCCGGTGGAGTTTCTCGCCGCGCCAGCAGCGCTTTCGCCGGCACAACAGGGTAGCGAAGGCGGCGCGATCGAGACGCCGGCGCAGGCGCCCGCGATCCGCACGACCGAGATCGAGTTCCCCGATCTCACGCTCGGCGCGGGCGCGCATCGCATCGAGCTTGCGCTCGAGCCCGCGGATGCGATCGCGAGCGACGATCGCTATTTCGCCGTGCTACAGAATTCCGACCCCAAGGTGCTGCTGCTCGCGCGTGACACCTCGAGCGACGAAAGCGCGTACTTCGGCGCGGCCATCGAGTCGCTGACGGCGCCGCGGCTGGTCGTCGACAAGCAGGCGGCAGCGGCGGCGGACGGGCTGCAGCTCGCGAATTACGCGATGATCGTGATCGCGGACGTGAACGCGCTGTCGAGCACGGCGCAGGCGCGCATCAAGGATTACGTCGCGGGCGGCGGCCGGATTCTGATGGCCGTCACGCCGGGCATCGCCCGACAAAAACCCGCGCTGCTCGAAGACGTGAACCTCGGCGAGGTCATCACGCGCGCCGCGCAGGTGGGGGCAGTGCAGAGCAGCCATCCGATCCTGCGCAATGCGAGCGACTGGCATCGCGTGCGTTTCTTCCGCTATCTGCAGGTGCGGCCGGGCGAGCACGACAAGGTCCTGGTCGCGCTGGAGGACGGCACGCCGGTGTTGATGGAGCGTCAACAGGGCAACGGCCGCGAGCTTTTGCTGACAGCCCCGCTCGATCGCGCCTGGAATGATCTGCCGATTCATCCCTTGTTCGTACAGTTCATTGCGGACTCCGCGCGTTATCTGGTCGAGCAGGATTCGACGACACAAACGGCGCGGGTCGGGGCTCCCATCCTCACCGGATTGACCGCTGCCAGCGGCGGGCAGATATTCGATCCGCAGGGCCGCCGCGTGCTGGCCTTGGGTGAAGCGGCCGCGGTCGATCGGTTCATTCCCGACCAGGCGGGCTTTTACGAGATTCGCGGGGCCGGCGGCCAGAAGTGGCTCGCCGTCAATGTCGACCCGCGGGAATCCGACGTGACGCGGCTGCCCGAATCCCAGGTGCAACGCTGGCAGTCGCTGAAGGCGCCGCCGCCCGAAGCCGGCCCGGCCGCCGCGGCCGACAACGGCGGGCCGTTGAAACGATCGATCGGTTACTTGGTCTTGGTGATAGCTGCCCTTTTCGTCGTAGTGGAGCTGCTGATGGCGAATCACTACTTGGCGGTCCGACGCGAGGTTGCCCAATGAAGAATTGGCTTCAGCCGACTTCCCCGCTCCCGCACGGGCGGCAGAGCGGGGGGAATTCCGCGAGCACCCGCCTCGAGACTTATCTCAGTGAGCTGCGAGCCCGGATTCGGGCGCTGATCTATATGCGCACAGCCGCGGTCGCGGTGGGCGGCGCGCTCGTGCTCACGGTCGCATTCGTCGCATGGCTCGCGGCCTCCGACTACGCAGATTCGATCGCATGGGCCGGCCGTATCGCGATCGGCGCATTGATCCTCATCGCCCTCGCTGCATTGTTGTGGTGGCCGCTGCGCAAGCTCGCAATCGCGGACGGCTCGCAGGAGTTCGAACGCCGCCTGCCCGAGCAGCGCGGCCGCATCCAGACCTACCTCGACATCCGCCGCCGCGAAGCCGAAGTCGGCGCCTCGCCATTGACCGATCTGCTCGCCGAAGATGCGGCGAGCCTCGCCGAAAAGACGCCCGTCGAAACCGTCATCCCGAAGCCGCACCTGATGATTCCAGGGGCGATCGCGGCCGTGGCGCTCGTTGCGCTCGCGTTTTTGATCACGCTCGCGCCGGGCTATTGGGGATTCGGCAGCCGGCATCTCTTGTTCGGCGCGGATCTGCCGCGCAACGCCGTGCCCGTGCGCACGATCACCGTGAGCCCCGGCGACGCCGTCGTTCGCCGCAACAGCGATTTCTCGATTCGCGCCACCACGGACGGCTTCGATCCGGAGACGGCAACCGTCTACGTCCGTTTCGATGACGAGCAGGAATGGCAGCGCGCGCCCATGCAGGCCGTCTCGGACGCGAAACACGGCCGCACGTTCCAATTCAAGCTCTACGCGCTGCGCGGCCCGTTGCATTACTACGTGACGGCGGAGAACACGAAGAGCACCGAGCACGGCGTGTCCGTCGCGGATCTGCCGCGCGTCGACAAGGTGCGGCTGACGTACTCGTATCCGAAATGGACCGGCCTTGCGCCGATGACCGAAGAAACGCTGCGCGACATTCGCGCGGTCGCCGAGACCCAGGTCAAGGTCGAAGTGTTCTCGAACGTGCCGCTCGATGCGCCCGCGCTCGTCGTCGATGGCACGGCGGCTCCCCTCGCCAACGAAGGCGACGCGAACGTCGGCAGCATCGAGGTGAAAAAGGCCGGCCGATATCACATCGGCGCACGCGTCGCGAACGAGTTCGTCGCGCTGACCGAGGATTATCCGATCGAGATCGTCGTCGATGAGAAGCCGACGATTCAGATCGCAAAGCCGGGACGGGACTGGCGCGCGACGAGCATCGAGGAAGTGCCGGTCAAGGTGACGGCGCAGGATGATTTCCGCGTTCAGAACCTCGAGCTGCGTTATGCCGTGAACGGCGGCAAGTGGCAGACCGTGCCGCTCGGCAGCGCCGAGAAGGAAATCAATTCGGATTCGCTGCTCCGGCTCGAAGAGCTTGGCGCGGCGCAAGCGAAGGATACGGGCGGTCTGCTCGAGCCGGGCGACGTGGTCTCGTACTACGCGGTCGCGAAGGATCGCAACAAATCCGTGCAGACCGATTTGTTCATGGTGACGGTGCAGCCGTTCGAGCGTCGATTCACGCAAGGCAGCGGCGGGGGCGGTGGTGGCGGCGGCGGTGCCGGGGACGAGCAAGGCGCGATCTCCGAACGCCAGCGTGAAATTCTGCTCGCCACCTGGAATCTGCAACGCACCGATCAGCGCGAATCGCGCTCGCCCGAACAGATCAAAGAGAACGCGAAGATGCTCGCGGACATGCAATCGACGCTTGCAGAGCAGGCACGCACGGTCGCCGAGCGTACGCGCGCGCGTATGTCCGTGGACGGGGACGAGCGCATCAAGGCGTTCGTCGAAAGCATGGAGAAGGCTGCGAACACGATGGACCCGGCCGCGAAGCATCTGCGCGAGTTCAAGCTCGAGGAAGCCGTGCCGGTCGAGCAGCAGGCGCTGCAGCAGCTGTTGCGCGCCGAATCGGCGTTCCGCGAAGTGCAGGTGTCGATGCAGCGCCAGAACGGCGGCGCAGGCGGGCAGCAGGCGGCGCGCAATTTCACCGAAATGTTCGAGCTGGAGATGGATGTCCAGAAGAACCAGTACGAATCGCAGTCGCAGCTGTCGATGGAAAACAAGCAGCAGGAGATCGACGAGGCGCTGCGCAAATTGAAGGAGCTCGCCGCGCGGCAGGAGAAGCTCGCGGAGGAAGCGCAACGCAAAGCGATGACGCAGCAGGAACAGCGCTGGCGCCAGGAACAGCTGCGCCGCGAAGCGGAAGATCTGCGCCGTCGGCTCGCGGAGCTCGCGCGGCAGGAGAACGGCCAGCAGCAGCAGGCATCGAATCAGCAGCAGCAAGGGCAGCAGCAGGGTCAGCAGTCGAATCAGCAATCCGGCCAGCAGTCGGATCAACAGCAGCCCGGGCAGCAATCGAATCAGCAGCGGTCGGGGCAGCAGTCGGGGCAACAGTCAGATCAGCAGC
>Ga0164243_10004728_pt1 | contig 21172 bp, 23 predicted proteins | sample OricompcompostOP_FD_108781 | JGI IMG/M metagenome (GOLD analysis project Ga0164243, IMG submission 108781) | Organic Plus compost microbial communities from Emeryville, California, USA - Original compost - Organic plus compost (OP) | ecosystem: Engineered > Solid waste > Mixed feedstock >...
CCAGCGCCGATGGTACTGCACCCGGCAGGGTGTGGGAGAGTAGGACACTGCCGGCAATATTCAGTTGGGGGTGGGGCGGAAACAACCTTGATGGTTGTTTCCGCCCCACCCCCCTTTTTTTTTATGCGCACACGCGGGCGTGCGCGGTGTGGGCGCGGGTGTGGTGGTCCCCTGAGTCGGAAACTCAGGGGACTTTTCTGTATCTGAGCCGTGAGGGCCTTGTGGCCCGGTCAGTCGCCGCGGCGGCGGAGGAGTTCGAAGCACAGCACGGCGGCCGCGCTGGCGACGTTGAGCGATTCGACGCCTCCGCGCATCGGGATGGCGAGACGCTGGGCGATCCGCGTCTGGACCTCTTCGGAGAGGCCGGCGGTTTCGCTGCCGAGGACGAAGGCGGCGCGGTTGCCGAAGTCGGCCTCGAACAGGCTCTCCGAGCCTTGCGCTTCGAGGGCGTAGAGCGGGTAGCCGGCATCGCTGAGCTGCTCGGCAGCGTCTCCGGCGGTCCGGGTGCGCAGCACCGGGGCGTGGAACGCGACCCCCGCCGACGACTTGATCACCAGCGGGTCGAGGGCCGCGACACCGCGGTGCGGCACGACGATCCCGTCGATCCCGGCGGCCGTCGCCGTCCGCAGGATCATCCCGACGTTGGCGGGAGTGGTGAGCCCGTCGAGCAGCAGCACCTGCCGCGGAGCCGTGGCGGGGTCCTCGAGCGCGTCGTCCAACGGCCGCATCTTGCGGGCGACGACGTCGGCGAGCACGCCTTGGTCGTGGCGACCGTTGCCGGCGAGCACTTTGACCCGGTGGGCGCTGGCCCGCTGCACCTTCACCGCCCGGTCGGCGGCGGCCTCCTTGATCTCGTCGATCGCGGGCCCGCGGAGCCCTTCGGCGATGATCACCTTGTCCACGCGCAGGTCCAGATCGGACAGCGCCTCCAGGACCGGCTTGCGGCCGTAGACGGTGACGAACCGATCTTTGGGAGAGGCAGTGCTGGTCACGACGCTCAGTGTCACACGGCGCGAATCGACCCCTCGCACGCGCCCGCCGATGTGCCAGGATCGCGGACATGCCCGATCGGCTCTCGGCGCTCGACGCCTCGTTCCTGTACCTGGAGGACTACACGACGCCGATGCACGTCGGGGGCCTCGCGGTGTTCCGCCGACCGCGCAGCGGCTTCGACTACGACAACGTGCTATCGCTGATCGACCGGCGGCTGGCACTGGTCCCGCGCTACCGGCAGAAGGTCATGCAGGTCCCGGGCAGGCTCGCGCGGCCGGTGTGGGTGGACGACCAGGACTTCGACATCACCTACCACGTGCGCCGTTCGGCGCTGCCGCGTCCGGGCAAGGACGAGCAGCTGCACGACCTCGTGGCCCGGTTGATGTCGCGCAAGCTCGACCCGTCCCGCCCGCTGTGGGAGCTGTACCTGGTGGAGGGGCTGTCCCGGAACCGCGTCGCGGTGATCACGAAGACGCACCAGGCGATGGTCGACGGCATCGGTGCGATCGACATCGGCCAGGTGCTGCTGGACAGCGCGAAGGGCGAGGACGCGGACACCGACGACCTGTGGATGCCGCGCCCGGAGCCGAGCGGCGCCCAGCTGGTGCTGGAGGCGGTCACGGAGGCTGTGCAGCGGCCGGGCGAGATCGTGGAGAACGTGCGCTCGGCGGTGGTGGACGTGACCGCGACCGCCCGGAAGGTCACCTGGGCGCTGGGCGGCCTGGCTTCGGCGGTGAGCGCGGCCGCGGTGCCGTCGCCGGGCGGCCCGCTGAACGCGCCGACGACGACGCAGCGCCGTTTCGCGGTGGCGCGCGCGAAGCTCGACGACCTCCGGGCTGTCCGCCGCACCCACGGCGGGACGGTCAACGACGCGGTGCTGGCGGTGGTGTCCGGCGCGCTGCGGAACTGGCTGCTGTCGCGGGGCGAGGTGGTCTCGTCGTCGACGACGATCCGCGCGATGGTGCCGATGTCGATCCGCGGGACCGAGTCCGAGCAGCCGGCCGACGATGCCGGGTCCGCTGAGCAGCAGCCGGCCCGTGGGCTGTCCGCCGGCAACCGGGTCGCGGCCTACCTGGTGGATCTCCCGGTGGGCGAGCCGAACCCGGTGGTGCGGCTGCACCACATCAGCCACGCGATGCGCGCCCACGCGGAGTCCGGCCGGTCGGTGGCGGCCGAAGCGCTCGTGGGAGTCTCGGGTTTCGCACCGCCGACGTTGCACGCCTTGGGGGCGCGGGTGGCGAACGGCTTCTCCGACCGGCTGTTCAACGTGCTGATGACGAACGTGCCGGGCCCGCAAGTGCCGCTGTACGCGGCGGGCGCGAAGATGACGGAGATGTTCCCGGTGGTGCCGCTGGCGAAGAACCAGTCGCTGGCGATCGGCGTGACCTCGTACGACGGCGGTGTCTACTTCGGTCTGAACGGGGATCGGGAGGCGATGCCGGACGTGCACGTGCTGGCGGCGATGATCGGGGAGTCGGTGGACGAGATGATCGGGACGGTCGACGGATGAGGGTTTACCTGCCCGCCACGGTGCGGATGCTGCGGGGCCTGGTGGAGGACTCGCGGATCCAGCCGCTGAGCGGCACGGCGTTCGCGTTGACGCCCGCGCTGCGGGAGTCCTACGCCGCCGGGGACACCGAGGAGCTGGAGTACGCGGCGATGCGGGAGGCCGCCCGGGCGTCGCTGCGGCTGATCGCGAGCGAGCTCGCCGAGGACGAGAAGGCCGAACTGCGCCGCGTGGTGATCTCCGCCGACGTGGAGGGCGTGACGCTGCGCCCGGACCTGGACAACGCGGTGGTGCGGCTGTCCGGCCCGGTGCCGATGAAGAAGGTCGCCGCGGTGCACGTGGATTCGCCGGAGGCGGAGGAGGCGGTGCGCGCGGCCTCCGAGGTGATCGACGAGGCGGACCTGGGCGATCCGGACGCGGATTTCGTGCTCGGCGAGGCGGAGGACCACGAGCTCGCCTGGTACGCGCCGCAGGAGGTCCCGTTCCTGCTGGAACTGATGTGACCGTCCTGCGGCGCCCGCCGGGTCAGCGCGGCGGCTGGGCCTGCGGCAGCGGCCCGTTGGGGAACTGCCCGACCTGCTCCGGCCGCGGTGCCTGGACGTCGGCCGCGGTCCCCCAGTCGCGGTAGGTGGAGTCGAGCGAGACCTGCCCGGCCTGGGCGACCTTCTGGGCGGCGGCGAACCGCAGCGGCAGCCCGTCCGGGCCGATCCACAGCTCGTAGCCGATCTCCGGCTGCCCGCTGTCGGCTGCCCGCTGCAGCCGTTTGCGCTGCTGCTCGTCCGGGGCGCTGGCGGCTGCGGGGCCGGTGAGCACGCGCAGGCTGTAGTGCGTGGCGGGCTGGCCGTCGACCTGGTCCGGCGCGCTGGATTGGATCTTGGTGGCGTGCTCGATGCCGCGGAAGGTCGCCCGCGGGTCGGTGGAGTCCTGCAGCTGCCGCAGCGCGGGGGCCAGGAGTTTCGCGGCGAAGTCGGTGCCGTCCGGGGCGATCCGCAGCCAGGGCTTGGCGGGGTCGGGCCGCAGCAGCGGCGACTTGAGGTAGCCGACGCCGTCCAGCACGGCCAGCTCCAGCGGCTGCGGGCGCTGCTGCGGGTTGGGGCGGGTGTGCCCGCGCAGGCTCACGTCGGAACCGTCGGGGTTGTACCGGGCGACGCCCGCGCCGTCGAGGTCGCCGACGAAGCCGAGGTCGCCGCGCACGGTGCTGCGCACGCTGCCGCGCTCGTTGATGCGGTTGAGCACGTCGGTGAGCAGCGGCGCGGCGGAGGCGCGCGGGTCGGGCCGGCTGGCGCTGGCCGCCGCGGGCGCGGAGCGGGCCGGTCCCTCCGGGGCGGAGCAGGCCCCGAGGCCGGGGATCAGGAGCAGTCCCGCGGCGAGCACCGCGGTGCTGGAGCGCGCCAGTGCGCTGCGGTCGGGGTGTCGGTTCCGGGCGCGATCTGGAGACATGGGACGAACTCCTCGTCGGGGGTAGGCGTCCGCGGCTCACGCTAGCAACGTTGTGGTGCCGCGCCAGGCGTCGGCGGTGACGGTCACGTGACCGGAAATCCACGGGATTCCCGTTCACCACAACGGCTTTCCCGGTTCCGGCGGAACCACGCGGGCCGGTTCGGTGCCACTCCGGCGGGTGGCTACTCCTCGCGGCCCGCGCGGGAGCGCAGCAGCCGGCGCAGCGAGGTGAGCTGCTCGGCGTCGGCGGTTTCGGCGGCGTGCGCGTCGAGGTGGCAGTCCGGGTCGTCGGCGCCGCCGAGGTGGCCGCAGTTCGGCGGGCATTCCTCGGCGGCTTCGGCGAAACCGGGGAACGCGGTGATCAGATCGTCGGCGGTGACGTGGGCCAGGCCGAACGAGCGAATGCCCGGCGTGTCCACGACCCAGCCGCCGCCGGGCAGCGGCAGCGCGACCGCGGAGGTGGAGGTGTGCCGGCCCTTGCCGACTCCGCTGACCTCGCCGGTGGCCCGCTCGGCTTCCGGGACGAGCTGGTTGACCAGGGTGGACTTGCCGACGCCGGAGTGGCCGACGAGGGCGCAGACGCGGCCGGTGAGCTCGGCGCGCAGCTGCTCGTGCGGCTCGTCCATGCGGGTCACCACGATCGGCAGCTGCAGCGAGGCGTAGGTGCCGAGCACCTCCTGCGGGTCGGCGAGGTCGGACTTCGTCAGGCACAGCACCGGGGTGAGCCCGCCCGCGTAGGCCGCGACGAGGCAGCGGTCGATCAGCCCGGTGCGCGGCGGCGGGTCGGCCAGCGAGGCCACGATGACCAGGCGTTCGGCGTTGGCGACGACGACCCGCTCGTAGGGGTCGTTGTCGTCGGCGGTGCGCCGCAGCACGCTGCGCCGGTCGGCGACGCGGACGATCCGCGCGAGCGTGTCCGGACGCCCGGAGGTGTCGCCGACGAGTCCGACGGTGTCGCCGACGACGACCGGGGTGCGGCCGAGTTCGCGGGCGCGCATGGCGGTGACGAGCCGGGCCGGGTCGCCGTCGAGGGCGCAGGTCCAGCGGCCGCGGTCGACGGCGACGACCATCGCGTCCTGGGCGTCGCGGTGTTCCGGGCGCAGCTTGCTGCGCGGCCGGGTGCCGCGTCCGGGGCGCACCCGCACATCGGATTCGTCCAGGTCACGCCAGCCGCGCCGGCCCATCAGGACACCGGCTCCAGCATCGTCGTCCACATGCCGGGGAAGTCGGGGATGGTCTTGCTGGTGGTGGCGATGTCCTCGACTTCGATGCCGGGCACCCGGAGGCCGAGGATGGCGCCGGCGGTGGCCATCCGGTGGTCGGCGTAGGAGTGCCAGGTGCCGCCGCGCAGGGTGCGCGGGCGGATCAGCAGCCCGTCGTCGGTCTGCTCGACGTCGCCGCCGATCCCGGTGAGCTCGCGCTGCAGCGCGGCGAGCCGGTCGGTCTCGTGCCCGCGCAGGTGGGCGATGCCGCGCAGCCGGGATTCGCCGTCTGCGAGGGCGGCGAGCGCGGCCACGGTGGGGGTGAGCTCGCCGACGTCGTGCAGGTCGATGTCGATCGCGGCGAGCGAGCCGGGCCCGGTGACGGTGAGCCCGCGGTCGTCGAGCTCGACTCCCGCGCCCATCCTGCCGAGGATGTCGCGGATCGCGTCCCCGGCCTGCGTGGTGCGCCGCGGCCAGCCGGGCACGGTGACCTGCCCGCCGGTGGCGGCCGCGGCGGCGAGGAACGGGGTGGCGTTGGACAGGTCCGGTTCGACGCGCAGGTCGAGCGGGCGGATCGGGCCGGGGTGGACCTGCCAGGAGTCGGGGCGGGTGTCGTCGACCTCGACGCCGCAGTCGCGCAGCATCGCGACGGTCATGTCGATGTGCGGCAGGGACGGCACCGGTGGGCCTTGGTGCTGCACGGTCACGCCGTGCTCGAACCGGGCGGCCGACAGCAGCAGGCCGGAGACGAACTGGGAGGACGCGGAGGCATCGATGGTGACGTGCCCGCCGCGGAGCTTGCCCGCGCCGAGCATCCGGAACGGCAGCGCGTTGCCGCGCACGTCGGCTCCGAGGGAGCGCAGCGCGTCGAGCACGGTGTCCAGCGGGCGTTCCCGGGCGCGGGGGTCGCCGTCGAACGAGATCTCCCCGTCGGCGAGCGCCGCGACGGGCGGCAGGAAGCGCATGACGGTGCCGGCGAGGCCGCAGTCGACGGCGGCGGGCCCGCGCAGCGGCCGGGGCTCGACCAGCCAGGAGCCGTCGTCGCCGGTGCGCACGTCGGCGCCGAGGGAGCGCAGCGCGGCCGCCATGAGCTCGGTGTCCCGGCTGCGCAGCGGTGCGCGCAGCGTCGAGGCGCCGTCGGCGAGCGCGGCGAGCACCAGGGCCCGGTTGGTGATCGACTTCGACCCGGGCACGGGGACGGTCGCCCGCACCGCGCGTTCGGCGATCGGGGCTGGCCAGTGCTGCGTCATGCCTCAATGATCCCGCATCGCGCGGGGTGGAACCGGACGGGGCCGCGCGTCGTTCGACGCTGTCGGGGCCTGCTGCCAGGATGGTCGTGCGCAGCGAGTCGGGGAGGTGGGACCGGACATGTGCGGCAGGTACGCCTCCACGAAGGACCCGGCGAGGCTGGCCGCGGAGTTCGCGGCCACCGACGCGACCGGCGGTTCGACCGGCGCGGACTACAACGTCGCGCCCACCAAGCAGGTGCCCGCGGTGGTGCAGCGGCACCCGCGCGGCTCCGCCGGCGAGCCGGACCCGGACCGCACCGAGCGCAGCCTGCGGCTGATGCGCTGGGGTCTGGTGCCGCGGTGGGCGGATGACCCGAAGATCGGCAACCGGATGATCAACGCGAAGGCGGAGACGGTGACCGCCAAGCCCGCGTTCCGCACCGCGATCCGGCGCCGCCGCTGCCTGCTGCCCGCGGACGGCTGGTACGAGTGGCGCCGCGACGGCGACCGCAAGCAGCCGTACTTCATGACCCGCCCGGACGGGGCGAGCCTGGCGCTGGCGGGGATCTGGGAGACCTGGCACGACCCGTCGGCGGAGGAGGGCGCGCCGCCGCTGGTGACCTGCTCGGTGCTGACGACCGAGGCCGTCGGCCCGCTCACCGGGGTGCACGAGCGGATGCCGCTGGCGTTGCCGGCCGCGACCTGGGAGGCGTGGCTGGACCCGGACCGCGGCGAGGTGGCGGAGCTGCTGGTGCCGCACCGCGAGCTCGTCGACTCCCTGGAGCTGCGCCCGGTCTCGAGCGCGGTCAACGACGTGCGCAACAACGGTGCCGAGCTGGTCGCCCCGGTCGCCGATCCGGGCGACCCGGTAGCGTTGGACCATGCTTCCGACCCGGGGTGAGTGCTGATGTGCGGGCGGTACGCGGTGAGCGCCGACCCGGCTGCGCTGGCCGGCGAGTTCGGCGCGTTCGACCGCACGGAGCAGCTGGTCGGCCCGGATTTCAACGTCACGCCGACGAAGACGGTGCCGATCGTGGTCGAGCGCGGCGGGGAGCGCAGCCTCCGCCCGGTGCGCTGGGGTCTGGTGCCGACCTGGGCGAAGGACCCGGACAGTGGCCCGCCGATGATCAACGCGCGGGCGGAGACGATCACGAGCAAGCCGGCCTACGCGGAGTCGGCGGCGCGCCGGCGCTGCCTGATGCCGGCGACGGGCTGGTACGAGTGGCGCCCGGAGGACAGGCGCCGCCAGCCGTACCTGTGCTCCCGCGGGGACGGGACGAGCCTGGCGATGGCCGCGGTGTTCTCGGCGTGGTTCTCCCCGGGCGAGCCGCCGCTGGTGACCTGCGCGGTGGTCACGACCGAGGCGGTCGGCGAGTTCGCCGAGGTGCACCACCGGATGCCGCTGGTGCTGCCGGAGCACAAGTGGGAGTCCTGGCTCGACCCGAACCGCACCGAGGTCGAGGACCTGCTGTCCGCGGACGCCGGCGTGCTCGACGAGCTGGCGCTGACCCCGGTGTCGACCGAGGTGAACAACATGCGCAACAACCACCCCGCGCTGCTGGATCCGGCGCCGGAGCCGGCTGAGCAGGCAGCGCTGTTCGAGTCATGACCCGCGCTGAGATCGAGACCCCGCACGGCCCGGCCCGCGCCGAGCTGCACTGCGCCGAGGAGGGCCGCGCGGCCCTGCTGCTCGGGCACGGCGCTGGTGGCGGTGTGGAGGCCCCGGACCTGGTGGCCGCGACCCGGGCGGCCACGCGCGCCGGGGTGCACGTGGCGCTGGTGGAGCAGCCGTACCGGGTGGCCGGGCGCCGCGCCCCGGCTCCGGCGAAGCAGCTGGACGCGGCGTGGCTGGCGGTGGCCGAGGACCTGGGGGAGCGCTGGTTCAGCGATGTTCCGCTGCTGTTCGGCGGCCGCTCTTCGGGGGCTCGGGTGGCCTGCCGGACCGCGGAGGCGGGCGCGGCCTCGGCGGTGCTGTGCCTGGCGTTCCCGGTGCACCCGCCGGGCAAGCCGGAGAAGTCGCGGCTGGACGAGCTGGCCGCGGTGGACGTTCCGGTGCTGGTGGTGCAGGGCGAGAAGGACCCGTTCGGCCGCCCGGAGCCCGCGCACGGGCGGGAGGTGGTGCTGGTCGGCGGTGACCACTCGCTCAAGGTGGGCATCGATGAGGTGCCGCGCGCGGTGGAGGAGTGGCTCGGCCGCGTGCTGCGCCTGCTCGACTGAGCCCGACCCGGCGCGGGCACCCGCCGCAGGCAGGTTCACCCGGCGATGTCGGCGACCCGCGCTTCCAGCAGCCGCACCAGGTCGCCCGGGGCGAGTTCGATCTCGAGCCCGCGCCGCCCGCCGCTGCAGAAGATCGTCTCGAACAGCTCGGCGGTCTCGTCGAGCACGACGGGCAGCCGCTTCTTCTGCCCGAGCGGCGAGATCCCGCCCGCGACGTAGCCGGTGGCGCGTTCGGCGGCGGCCATGTCGGCCATCTTGGCCTTCTTGCCGCCGCGCGCGGCCGCGAGCGCTTTGAGGTCGAGCTGCCCGGTCACCGGCACGATGCCGACCGCGAGTTCTCCGTCGACGTCGGCGACGAGGGTTTTGAACACCCGGTCCGGGTCCTGCCCGAGCGCTTCGGCGGCTTCCAGCCCGAAGGACTCGGCGCGCGGGTCGTGGTCGTAGTGGTGGACCCGGTGCTCGATCCCGTGCTTGTCCAGCAGCGCTGTGGCCGGAGTGCCCTTGCCCGCCATGCGATCGACTGTAGCGGCGCGGGTGGTGTCCTGAACCACCGCCCGGACCGGCCGGAATACGGGTCGCGGGAGCGGTGTTGCACGGGGCGTGACGGACTCGACGAACACATGCGTACTCGAACGGCAGCCAAGCCTGCCCGAGCGCTCACGAGCAGGTGAGCGGGGCATCGGACGGGTATCCTCCAAGTGGGTCCATGCGCAGGACGGCATGGGTTCGTCGCCAGCAGCCACCTCGTCCTGGCGGCGGGAAGGGAACCCGGTGGCAAGCACCCCGGACACGCCCGGTGACACGGGCGCACCTGACCGGACCGGAGCTCAGGATCCGGCCGGTGGCACCGCGGCTGACCGGCCCGGGCAGGACGCCGAGGCCGCGGCGGTCGAGGAGACCGACGCGGAACGCGCGGCCCGGTTCGAGCGGGACGCGATGCCGCTGCTCGACCAGCTCTACGGCGCGGCGCTGCGGATGACCCGCAACGCCCCGGACGCCGAGGACCTGGTGCAGGAGACGTACTTGAAGGCGTACTCCGCGTTCAAGTCGTTCAAGCAGGGCACGAACCTGAAGGCGTGGCTGTACCGCATCCTCACGAACACCTACATCAACGGCTACCGCAAGCGGCAGCGCCAGCCGCAGCAGCAGCCGACCGAGGAGATCCAGGACTGGCAGCTCGCCCAGGCCGAGAACCACACCTCCAGCGGGTTGCGCTCGGCGGAGGTCGAAGCGTTGGATCGGCTGCCGGACTCCGACGTCAAGAACGCGCTGCAGCAGCTGGCCGAGGAGTTCCGCATGGTCGTCTACCTGGCCGATGTGGAAGGCTTCGCCTACAAGGAGATCGCCGAGATCATGGGCACCCCGATCGGCACGGTGATGTCGCGCCTGCACCGCGGCCGCCGGCAGCTGCGGGAGATGTTGACCGGTGTGGCCCGCGACCGCGGGTTCCTGCGCGGTGAGCAGCAGGAGGTGAGCACGTCGTGACTTGCGAGGGGCACGACGAGGCGTCCTGCGAGGACGTGCTCGCCGAGGTCTGGCTGTTCCTGGACAACGAGTGCGACAGCGATCGGCGCGCGGCGCTGCAGCGGCACTTGGACGAGTGCGGCAGCTGCCTCGAGCACTACGGGATCGAAGAGCACCTCAAGGAGTTGCTGCAGCGCAAGTGCGGTGGTGAGCACGCGCCGTCGGAGCTGAAGGACCGGCTGCGGGCTTCCATCCGGGACACCGTGCTGCGGCAGGCCGACGTCACCGTGGAGCGGGGCCCGGAGGGCACCACCTCGGTGGAGGTGCGGACCAAGCGCACCGAGCAGCCGGCCGAGTAATCGGCCCGCGAACGTCGAAGAGCCCCGAACCGATGCCGGTTCGGGGCTCTTTCGCGTCGGTACCGCGGCGCGCCGGAGCGCGCGGCGCACTGCACCGCGTCAGCAGCCGGGGCGCTTGCCGTGGTTGGCGTTGTTCTTGCGCCGGTCCTTCTTCTTGCGGGCGCGCTTGCCCATGTGGCACCCCTCCCTCGCTTCGTAACGGGCCGCTCGGCGGAGCCTGCAACAGCTGGTCCGTTGCCGAGTTCTGGTTGTTTAGTCTCGCATGCGCACCACCTGGTGCCGTGGGGTGGCCCGGGCCGTGGTTTCCTTGACGGGGGCCGCCGCGCCGGGCCCGGTGAGTGAGGGGAAGCCCGACATGGCCGAAGAGATCCGCGCCGAGATGGTCGCCAACGTGATGACCGTGTCGGTCGCCGAGGGCGACACCGTGGGCGGCGGGGACCCGCTGGTTCTCCTGGAGTCGATGAAGATGGAGATCCCCGTGCTGACCGAGGCGCCGGGCCGGGTCAGCTCGGTCGCGGTGCGCGCCGGTGACGTCGTGCAGGAAGGCGACCTGATCGCGGTCGTCGAATCCTGACCTAGGAGCATCTTGTCGACGCTGAGTGATCTCCTCGCCGAGCACACGGGCCTGTCCGGCTCGGCGGCCGACCACCTGCAGCTGGTGGTCGCGGAGTGGCAGCTGCTGTCGGACCTGTCGTTCGCGGACTTCCTGCTGTGGGTCCCGGTGGGGCCGGAGGAGGCGCCGGAGGACCGGTTCCTGTGCGTGGCGCAGGCCCGGCCCACGACGGCTCCCACCGCGCACCCGGAGGACGTGGTCTCCACCGAGGTCACGCCCGAGGAGCACCCCCAGCTGCGCCGCGCCGCCCTGGAGGGGCGGATCTGCCGGGAGGAGGACCCGCGCTGGCACCTGGGCGTGCCGGTCCGGCGGGAGACGATCCCGGTGAAGCTGGACAAGGACATCGTGGCGGTGCTCAGCCGGGACACGAACCTGGCGGTGCCGCGGGTGCCGAGCCCGCTGGAGATCTCCTACCTGGGCAGTGCCGCGGACCTGTGCCAGATGGTCGCCGACGGCACGTTCCCGACCCCGGAGCCGGCGCCGGACGTGCACACGAGCCCGCGCGTCGGCGACGGCCTGGTGCGGGTGGACGCCTCGGGCACGGTGGTGTTCGCGAGTCCGAACGCGCTGTCGGCCTACCACCGCATGGGCCACGCGGCGGATCTGGTCGGGGTGCAGCTGGCGCCGCTGACCAGGTCGTTGCTGTCGGATCCGTTCGACGCCGACGAGGTGGCGCAGCGCATCCGCCGGGCGGTCTCGGGCGAGCCGAGCATGCGCATGGAGGCGGAGGCGCGCGGTGCCACGGTGCTGTTCCGCGCGCTGCCGCTGCAGCCGCGCGGTCAGGTGGCCGGGGCGTTGGTGCTGGTCCGGGACGTCACGGAGGTCAAGCGCCGGGATCGGGCGCTGATGTCCAAGGACGCCACGATCCGCGAGATCCACCACCGCGTGAAGAACAACCTGCAGACCGTCGCCGCGCTGCTGCGGCTGCAGTCCCGGCGCACCGGCAACGGTGAGGCGCGGCTGGCGCTGGACGAGTCGGTGCGGCGGGTCACCTCGATCGCGCTGGTGCACGAGACGTTGTCGATGTCGGTGGACGAGCGTGTCGACCTGGACGACGTGGTGGACCGGGTGATCCCGATGATGAGCGACGTCGCGGTCGCCGAGACCGGGGTGAAGGTCCGCCGGGACGGGCGCTTCGGCGTGGTCTCCGCCGAGCTGGCCACTCCGCTGGTGATGGTGCTGACCGAGCTGGTGCAGAACGCCTTCGAGCACGCGTTCCCGGAGGGCACCGGTGGGGAAGTGGTGGTGCAGGCGGAGCGTTCGGCGCGTTGGCTGGACGTCGTCATCTCCGACGACGGCAGGGGTCTGCCGGACGGCTTCTCCCTCGAACGCGCCGAACGCCTCGGCCTGCAGATCGTGCGAACCCTCGTCGAGTCCGAACTGCGGGGTTCGTTGAGCCTGCGCGGTCGTGGCCGTCAGCGCGGTACGGAAGCGGTGTTGCGCGTCCCGCTGAAGTACCGGCGCTGAGGACTTCGCCGCTGCGGCTTCGGGGGTTGCGTCGATGTCGGGCGGCGGGCCGCGGGGACGGTCCGCCTGGGATCGGCCGGCTCGATCGGGACGCTGCTCGGGGTGGCGCTCCGGATCGGCATCGACGCTGGTCGATCCCGGTTCTGCTCGGGGGTGTGCAGTGCTGTCATCGCGACCGCCGTGTGGTCGCCGGGGGCCGTAGCGCGGGGTCGGCCGGGATGCTCGACGGCCGACCCTCTACGCTGTCAGCTGGACCCGCTGCTCAGGCGTTGGTACGAGCCGCCCGAGTGCGCGAGCTGCGCCGCTTGAGCGCGCGCCGCTCGTCCTCGCTCATGCCGCCCCAGACACCGGCGTCCTGGCCGCTCTCGAGCGCCCACGCCAGGCACTCGGAGGCAACCGGGCACCGCCGGCACACGGCTTTCGCCTCGGCGATCTGCAGCAGCGCAGGACCGCTGTTCCCGACGGGGAAGAACAGCTCCGGGTCCTCGTCACGGCAAACCGCATCGTGGCGCCAGTCCATCGTTCCTTGCTCCTCGCTAGGCGCGCCCGTGCGCGCCGGTAGTTCGTTCGGGGTGTTTGTGAATGCTTTCACGGAGTCCGTGTGCTTGTGAATGCTTTCACGAACAGCCGTGATGTCAAGAGTTCGATCTAGCGGCGTGAGGCAACTCACCTGAAAGATCGACAGGTCTTGACCAGGGGTTTCGCATGATCGCTGGTCACGGACGGGGTCGCCGACCAGAGATCGGGGTCCGTTGCGAAAAGGTTATAGAGCGACCCGCAGGGCGTCCGGGATCGACGCGAACTCGATCACCGATCGCTCGCCGAGGTTGTCGCCGTCGACCTGCAGACGCAACGGCTCCCGACAGGTTACGTGGAGACACCCCGCGTCCGCACGGTGTAGCGCGTTTCTTCCGTGTGGTTTCGCTCTACCGCGCAGCATCTGCGCTATGTATCGCAACACTCCGTAAGCGTTCATGTCGCTGAGCGAGAACAGCCCGAGACCGGTGTCGAAGGTGGTGTCGGGGTTCATCCGCATCGGCCGGTTCCCGAGATAGGTCCACGGGTCGGTGTTGGACACGAACGCGGTGTGCAGGCCGCTGACCGGCGGCTCGTCGTCGATCCGGACGGTGATCAGCGGTTCCTGCCGGGACACGCGGAAGTAGCAGGCCAGCGCGGTGCGGGCGTACAGGGCGGGGGTGACCTCGCGGCCGCGGGAGCGCAGCCGGTCGACCTCGGCGACCACGTCGGCGTCCCAGCCGACGCCGGCGTTGAACGTGAACCAGCGGTCGTTCGCGCGGCCCAGCCCGACCCGGCGGCCGGTGCCGGCCGAGACCGCGCTGAGCAGCCGGTGGGTCGCCTCGACCGGGTCCTTCGGCAGGCCCAGGGCGCGGGCGAACACGTTGGCCGAACCCCCCGGCACCACGCCGAGCGTGGGCACCCGGCGGTCGTGCTCGGGCGCGTCGAGCATCCCGTTGACGACCTCGTTGACCGTGCCGTCGCCGCCGTGCGCGATGACCAGGTCCACGCCTTCGTCGGCGGCCGCGCGGGCGACCTCGCTGGCGTGGCCCCGGTACCGGGTCTGCACGACCTCCAGCTTGAGCACGTCGGCCAGGGCGTGGGCGAGCACGTCCCGCCCGGCCGCGGTGGTGGAGGTCGCGTGCGGGTTGACGACAAGCACGGCGCGCACGGCCCGAGCCTAGGCGAGAGCTCGGGCGAGCCGCCGTCGCGGGCGTCGGAAGGTCACGTCCTGGCCGCGGCACCGACCCCCTTCGGGCTCGGGAGCAGGGCGGACCGGGGGCTGCGCCCCGGGTGGCGGCGGTCGTCGCGGGCGCTGCTCGGGAGGAGTGCCGAGGCGAGCCCGGAGCGCGCGGCCGGCACCGGCGCTGCGTGCGCAGCCGGTGCGGGTGGCGCGGGCGCCGGGCCGGGAGCGCTGCTCCGCGGCTCGCGGCGCGCCACCTCGCGCGCGGACCACCGATCATCGCTGCCGGCACCGCGGCGGCGCGCAACCCCGAAAGCGCGCCGGTGTTCGCGTGTCGTGCCGGCGGGGGCCGTGCGAGCGGCGTTGCGGGACACCCCGAAGTCCCCGACCGCCGCACCAGCCATGCGCTGATCTTCGCGCCCGGAACCGGCCGCAGTCATGCGTCGTTCGGGCGGTATTACCATCGAAAGCGCACACGCAGAGTCACGTTCGGTGGTACGAGCGGCCGCGCGCCGGCGCTCCGGACCGCCGCCATCCTCGGGAAGGGCGAAGCCCCCGTGCCGTCTGAAGCTCCTCCGCGCACCGTGCGCATCGCCGCCGTGCTGACCATCGCCGAGGCCGCGGCCGGGCTGGCCTTCGTCATCGCCCTGGTGGTGCGCTCCACGACCGCCGGAGCGGGGGGTGTCGGCGAGCTCAACAGCACCAACACCCTCGGCGAGGCGGGCTACTTCGCGATCATCTCCGCGGCGGTGCTGGCCGCCGGCATCGGCATGTGGCAGGGGCGGTTCTGGGCGCGCACGCCCGCGCTGCTGCTGCAGGTGATCCTGCTCGGGATCGCCTGGTACGCGATGGGGCCCTCGCAGCGGCCGCTGATCGGCTTGCTGATCGCCGTTCCGGCCGTGGCCGTCCTCTGGCTCATGTTCAACAAGCAAGGCCGTCTGTGGTCGTTCTACGGCCGCGGAACGGGCGGTTCCGAGCCGCCGGCCGGGAAGTAGCGGCATCAGGAGGCGAACCGCTCCAGCGCCTCGCCGGTGAGCCGGTGCACGGTCCACTCGTCCATGCCGACCGCGCCGACCGACTCGTAGAACTCGATCGCCGGGGTGTTCCAGTCCAGCACCGACCACTCCAGGCGGGAGTAGCCGCGCTCGACGCACAGCTGCGCGAGCGTGCGCAGCAGCGCCTTGCCGAGCCCGGAGCCGCGGTGCTCGGGCAGGACGAACAGGTCCTCCAGGTAGATGCCGTGCACGCCGTTCCAGGTCGAGAAGTTCAGGAACCACAGCGCGAACCCGACGACCTGCCCGCCGGCCTCGGCGACGTGGCCGTGCAGCGCGGGCTGCTCGCCGAACAGGGCGGTGCGCAGCTGGTCGGCGGTGAGGTGGCACTGCTCGGCGGCCTCCTCGTACTCGGCCAGCGCGTGCACCAGCCGGACCACGGCGGGCACGTCCTGCGGGGTGATCCGGCGCACGGCGTCGAGGGACACGGTCCTCCTGTTCGCTCGGGGTCAGTTCGGCCCGGGGCAGTTCGGCTCGGGCTCAGTTCGGCTCTGGGGCGGGGAGGTTGGCGCGTTCCAGCTGCGGGACGCCGCGCTCGTCGCCGAGCACGGTGATCCCGGCCGGGTCGAGCGCGAACCGGACTCCGTCGGTGACCGCGAGGCCGAGGCGGCGGGCGATCAGCGCCCGGCTGAAGTGGCCGTGGCCGACGAGCACCACGTCGCCGTCGCGCAGCAGCTCGGCGGCGCGGGCGAGGACCTCGTCGGCGCGGGCGGTGACGTCGTCGGCTGATTCGCCGCCGGGGCAGGGGTGCGTCCACACGGTCCAGCCGGGCGCGTGCTCGCGGATCTGCGGGGTGGTGAGGCCTTCGTAGTCGCCGTAGTCCCACTCGGCCAGCAGCGGCTCCTCCTGCGGCCGGAGCCCGGCGAGCTCGGCGGTGCGGCGGGCGCGCTGCCGCGGGCTGGCCAGCACCACCGCCGGGGCGTCGCCGCGCAGCCGGGCGAGGGTCTCGCCGGCCGCGACCGCGAGCCGCTCGCCGCGCTCGGTCAGCGGGATGTCGGTGCGGCCGGTGTGCCTGCCGCTGCTGGACCACTCGGTCTCGCCGTGCCGCAGCACGAAGATCCGGTGCGCTGCCGAGTCCGCCACGGCCGGGAGTCTAGGCCCGGGCCCGCGGCGCGGTCGGACGGCGGGGGCGCACATGCGAAGGCGCCGACCAGCGAACACGTGTCATCGCTGGTCGGCGCCTCGAAGAGGACAGCGGGCTCAGCCCTGCTTGGTCTCCCAGAAGATCTTGTCGATCTCGGCGATGTAGTCCAGCAGCTGCTGGCCGGTGGCCGGGTCCATCGAGCCCTTGGTGCCGGTGGCGCCCGCGGCCTTGGTGGCCTTGTTGATCAGCTCGTGCAGCTGCGGGTACTTCTCGAAGTGCGGCGGCTTGAAGTAGTCCGTCCACAGCACCCACAGGTGGTGCTTGACCAGCTCGGACCGCTGCTCGGCGATGTTGATCGCGCGGATGCGGAACTCCTGGTCCTCGTTGTTCTGGTACTTCTCCTGGATCGCCTTGACCGACTCGGCCTCGATCCGGGCCTGCGCCGGGTCGTAGACGCCGCACGGCAGGTCGCAGTGCGCGGTCGCCTCCAGGCGCGGGCTGAGGATGCGGGACAGCAGACCCATCTTTCCTCCCTGACAGTGAATGCTCCGACGGTCGAGACCCTACTCTCGAAGATCCGGTGCGTCTTCCCGGGAGGGAGCTTCGTGATCAGCGGAACGGGAGGTGGCGGGGTGTCGCGGGTGGACCGGTTGCCGTGGCGGCGGGTGCTGGTGCGCGGGGCGTCGATGGTGCCGGCGCTGCGGGACGGGGACGTGCTGCTGGTGCGGATGGGCCGCGAGCCGGCGCCGGGGGACGTGGTGCTGGTGCGCTGGCCCGCTCGGCCGCAGCAGCTGTCGGTCAAGCGGGCGGTGCGGCCGGAGTCCGGCGGGTGGCACGTGGAGGGGGACAACGCGTTCGGCTCGACGGACTCGCGCGAGCTGGGCCCGGCGCGGGTGGTCGGGGTGGCCGGGTGGCGGTTGTGGCCGCGTCCCCGGCGGCTCCCGTGAATTCTGTTAACTCTGTTTATAGCGTTTACCGTTAAAACTGTTCACATCGCCGCGGGGCGGCCTCATGATCATCGGCCATGAACCTCACCCGCAGGCGAGTGCTCGGTCTCGCCGCGCTCCAGACCGCCGCCGCGCTCGGCCTGAGCACGGTCTCCACCCGCCCGGCGCAGGCCGCGCAGCGCCGCTTCGTGCCCGCCGTGGTCGTCGGCTCCGGGTACGGCTCGGCCACCACCGCGCTGCGCCTCGGCGAAGCCGGTGTTCCCACGCTGATGCTCGAAATGGGGCAGCTGTGGAACAGCCCGGGGCAGGACGGCGACGTCTTCTGCTCGATGCTCCAGCCGGACCAGCGCAGCATGTGGTTCCGCGACCGCACCGAGGCCCCGCTGGCCACGTTCCTCGGGCTGGACGTGGTGAACCGGTCGATCGACCGCTACGCGGGCGTGCTCGACAAAGTCCACTTCGGAGACATGTCCGTCTACGTGGGACGCGGCGTGGGCGGCGGCTCGCTGGTCAACGGCGGGATGGCGGTGACTCCGAAGCGGGACTACTTCGAGGAGATCCTGCCGCGGGTCGACGCCGAGCAGATGTACGCGCGGTACTTCCCGCTGGCCAACCGGATGCTCGGGGCCGGCTCGATCGACCCGCGCTGGTTCGAGGAGGCCGAGTGCTACGCCTACGCGCGGGTGTCCCGGGCGCAGGCGCACGAAGCCGGGTTCCGGACCGCGTTCGTGCCGAACGTCTACGACTTCGACTACATGCGGCGGGAAGAGGCCGGGGAGGTGCCGCGCTCGGCGCTGGCCTCCGAGGTCATCTACGGCAACAACCACGGCAAGCGCAGCCTCGACAAGAGCTACATCCCCGCCGCGCTCGGCACGGGCAAGGTCGAGCTGCAGACGCTCACCCGCGTCACCTCGGTGCGGCGGGAGCCGGACGGGACCTACGTGCTCACCATCCGGCGGATCGACGAGCACGGCACCGACCGGGGCGGCGGCGAGATCGGCTGCCGGCACCTGTTCCTCGGCGCGGGCAGCCTCGGCACCACCGAGCTGCTGCTGCGCGCCCGCGAGACCGGTGCGCTGCCCGGCCTGCCCGCCGCGGTCGGCGAGGAGTGGGGCAACAACGGCAACGTGATGCTCGGCCGCGCCAACCACTCCTGGAACCCGACCGGGACCGTGCAATCCGGTATGCCCGCGCTGGGCATCGACAACTGGGACGACCCGGCCAGCCCGGTGTTCGCCGAGATCGCGCCGGTCCCGGCCGGCATCGAGACCTGGGCGAGCCTGTACCTGGCGATCACCAAGAACCCCGAGCGCGGCCGGTTCGTCTACGACGCGGCCTCGGATACGGCGAAGCTGCAGTGGTCGGCGGCGCAGGCGCAGCCGTCGATCGACGCGGCCGCGGCCGTGTTCGACCGGATCAACGACAGGCAGGGCACGGTGTACCGCACCGACCTGTTCGGCGACGGGCGCGCCTTCGAGAGCCGGTTCTGCTACCACCCGCTGGGCGGCTGCGTGCTCGGGCGCGCCACCGACGACTACGGGCGGGTGCGCGGGTACGACAACCTCTACGTCACCGACGGCTCGCTGATCCCCGGCTCGACCGGGGTGAACCCGTTCGTCACGATCACCGCGCTGGCCGAGCGCAACGCGGAACGCGTGATCGCCGAGGACCTGTGAGCGAACCGGTCGCCGCCTGCGCGCGGGCGGCGACCGGTCAGCGGCGCGCGGCCCGCTGCTCGCGCAGTTCGGCGTAGTGCGCCAGGCAGTCCTGGTAGTCCGGCAGCAGCCCCTGCTCGGCGGCCTCGGCCAGCGTCGGCGCGGACCGGTCCTTCTCCGACATCACCGGCTCGCCGGTGAGGTGCTCGGCCCACGGCAGCCCCAGCGCCGGGTCCAGCGGCGAGATCCCGTGCTCGGCCGGCGGGTTGTACGGCGTCGAGCACAGGTAGGTCATCACCGTGTCGTCCTCCAGCGCGACGAACGCGTGCCCGAGGCCTTCGGCGACGTACAGCGCGCGGTACTCGGTCGAGTCCAGCCGCACCGCGACCCACTCGCCGAACGTCGGCGAGCCGACCCGGATGTCGACCACCACGTCGATCATCGACCCGCGCGGGCAGTACACGTACTTGCCCTGGCCGGGCGGGACGTCGGCGAAGTGCACGCCGCGGATTACGTCCCGGGCCGAGACGCTGTGGTTGGTCTGGGCAAGCCGCAGCGGGTGGCCGACGGCCTCGACGAACGCGGCCTCCTGGAACGGGGCCGCGAACAGGCCGCGGTGGTCCGGGAAGGCCGGCGGGGTGAACTCGTGCACACCGCTGATCTCGAAGGAGCGAACTCGCACGGGCTGCACCCTATGACCGCGCGGCGGCCCGCTCGCGGCGTGGTGGCAGCGGCTCGGGGCCCCGGAAAACACTGGAAAAATTCTCCGAAATTTCGGCTCGGGCAAGACGCTCGCGGAAACGGCCCGGAGAATTTTTCAGTTTCTCGATACAGTCTGTGACCCTCGCCGCAGACGCCCACCCGGGCTGCTGGCAGACTGGCCGTACCGCAGCGTCCACCGGACCTCGGCGCACACCAGCGCTGTCGGCTCCGGTTGTCCGCCCGCCGCAGCAGCCGGCACCGAACCGGCCCCGCGGCAGGCGCGTCGCCAGGTGGCCCGCCGCCACCCAGTTCGCTCCGGACGGGCACTCGCCCGGTCCGCAGGCCATGGCAACAGGAGGACGCCGTGACCACTGTCAACGATCCCACTCCCGCCCCCACCGCGGAGCTGACCGACGAGGAGATCTTCGGCGCGCACGAGCGCGGCAAGCTCGGCGTGGAGGTCACCGCGCCGCTGTCCACCGCGCGCGACCTGTCGATCGCCTACACGCCGGGCGTGGCCAAGGTCAGCCGCGCCATCGCCGCCGACCAGACCCTGGCCGACCACTACACCTGGACCCAGGACCTGGTCGCGGTGGTCAGCGACGGGACCGCCGTGCTCGGGCTCGGCGACATCGGGCCGCGGGCCTCGCTGCCGGTGATGGAGGGCAAGTCGGCGCTGTTCAAGAGCTTCGCCGGGCTCAACTCCATCCCGCTGGTGCTGGACACCACCGACGTGGACGAGATCGTCGACACCCTGGTGCGGCTCCGGCCGTCGTTCGGGGCGGTCAACCTGGAGGACGTCGCCGCGCCGCGCTGCTTCGAGCTGGAGCGGCGGCTCATCGAGGCGCTGGACTGCCCGGTCATGCACGACGACCAGCACGGCACCGCCGTGGTCACGCTCGCCGCGCTGCGCAACGCCTGCGAGGTCGTCGGGCGGGAGCTGGAGTCGCTGCGCGTGGTGATCTCCGGGGCCGGGGCCGCGGGCGTGGCCTGCGCGGAGATCCTGCACACCGCCGGGGTCGGCGAGATCACCGTGCTGGACTCGCGCGGGGTGCTGCACTCCGGGCGGGACAACCTCACCCCGATCAAGCAGGAGCTGGTCGGCTACACCAACCCGCGCGGCACCACCGGTGGGCTGGCCGAGGCGCTGGACGGCGCGGACGTGCTGATCGGGGTCTCCGCGGGCACGATCCCGGAGGAGCTGATCGCCACCATGGCGCCGGACTCCATCGTGTTCGCGCTATCCAACCCGGACCCCGAGGTGCACCCGGACATCGCGCGCAGGCACGCCTCCGTCGTGGCCACCGGGCGCAGCGACTTCCCGAACCAGATCAACAACGTGCTGGCGTTCCCGGGCATCTTCAAGGGGGCGCTGCAGGCGAACTCGCGCATGATCACCGACCGGATGAAGGTCGCCGCGGCGGAGGCCATCGCGGCCGTCGTCGCCGACGACCTCTCGGCCGACCAGATCGTGCCGAGCCCGCTGGACCCGCGGGTGGCGCCCGCGGTCACCAGCGCCGTCGCCGCGGCCGCGCGGGCCGA
>Ga0164243_10004729_pt1 | contig 21163 bp, 20 predicted proteins | sample OricompcompostOP_FD_108781 | JGI IMG/M metagenome (GOLD analysis project Ga0164243, IMG submission 108781) | Organic Plus compost microbial communities from Emeryville, California, USA - Original compost - Organic plus compost (OP) | ecosystem: Engineered > Solid waste > Mixed feedstock >...
GTGACCGTGGTGGATGCCGATGGCGCCTCGGCCAGTGCGGCAATCCGGCTGCACTGACGCAATTTGCGCGAAACCGGACCCGCTTGGCCTTTTCATGGCCGGGATTTGCGACATATTCGCTGCATGCTGCGCATCACCGATCAAATCGCCATCGAGGAATGGGAGCTGTCCGAACAGTTCACCCGGTCCCAGGGACCGGGCGGGCAGAACGTGAACAAGGTCGAGACCGCCGTGGAGCTGCGCTTCGAGGCCGAGCGGTCGCCGCATCTGGCCGCGCCGGTCAAGGCCCGGCTGAGGCGGCTGGCCGGGCGGCGCTGGACGCAGGACGGCGCGGTGCTGATCCGGGCCGAGGAGACGCGCAGCCAGGCCCGCAACCGCGAGATCGCGCGCGAGCGGCTGGCCGAGCTGATCCGCCAGGCGCTGGTGGCACCGCGCAAGCGCATAGCCACCCGGCCGACGCTGGGCAGCCAGCGCCGCCGCCTGGCCGCCAAGACCCAGCGCGGCGAAATCAAGGCCGCGCGCGGCCGCGTCCGCGACGCGGAGGACCCGGCATGATCGTCCAGTTCCGCGAAAGGCTGGCCCGGCTGATCGGCCGCCGCCCGCCCGACATGCAGGTGGCCGCCCTGTGCCTGAACGAAGCCACCGGCGAGGTGCTTCTGGTGACCAGCCGCGGCACCGGGCGCTGGATCGTGCCCAAGGGCTGGCCGATGGCCGGCCGCAGCCTGGCCGAAGCCGCACGGCAGGAAGCCTGGGAGGAGGCCGGCGTCAAGGGCCGCGTCGGCCAGGCGGAGATCGGCCGCTATCGCTATGACAAGCACCAGGATCGCGGCTTTGCCATCCCGGTGGAGGTGCGGGTCTTTCCGCTATATGTCGATGAGCTGGAACAGGATTTCCCCGAATCGCAAGAACGCAAGCGGCGCTGGTTCGCGCCCGCGGAGGCCGCGCGCATGGTCGCCGAAGCGGGGCTGAAGCAGCTGCTGCGCAGCCTGCCCCTGGGCCCGATGCAGTCGCCGCCGGCATGAGCCGCGAGCCGCGCGAATACCGCACGCTGGACAAGGATCTGCGCCGCGTCACCAATACCGAGCGCGCGGTCCTGCATTCGGCGCGGCCGCTGCTGGCGCTGGGGCTGGGGCTGATCTTCATGGCCGCCGCCAGCTATGTCGGCACCGGCTTTCTGGGCGATCAGCCCGCATTGGGCATCCTGGCGGCCAGCCTGGCGGTCGCGGCCTATCTGGCCCTGTCGATCGGCGGCAACGACGTGGCCAACGCGCTGGGGCCGGCGGTGGGCGCGGGGGCGATCGGCATGACCGCCGGCCTGCTTTCGGTCGCGGCGATGGAGGTGCTGGGCGCGGTCATCGCCGGCAGCGCCGTCACCTCGACGCTGACCGAAGGGCTGGTCGGCAGCACCCTGGGCGCGGGCGAGGCGACGGCCCGGATGATGCTGGCCGCGCTGCTGGCGGCCGGCAGCTGGATCAGCCTGGCCACATGGCTCGGCACGCCGGTCAGCACCACCCATTCCGTGGTCGGCGCCATCGCCGGCGCCGGGCTTGCGACCTTTGGCCTGGGCGCGGTGAACTGGCCGGCCATGGCGATGATCGCTGTTGGCTGGATCGTGTCGCCGCTGGTCTCGGGACTGGCCGCGGCGGGGCTGATGGCATTGCTGCGCTGGCTGGTCCTGGACCGCCCGGACCGCTTCGCCGCCGCCCGCAACTGGGTCCCGGTCATCGTCGCGCTGGCCTCGGCCATGCTGGCGGGGGTGGCAGAGCTGGCCTGGCACGGGGCGGGGCTGGCGACCAATGCCGGGCTGGCGCTGGCCTGCGGCGCGCTCGGCTGGATCTATACCCGGCGGCGCATCGACCGGCAATCGCTCGGCGGAGCCCAGGGACAGCCGGCGATGAAGCAGATGCTGGCCGTGCCCCTGGTCGCCGCGGCGCTGGTCATGGGTTTCGCCCATGGTGCCAACGACACCTCGAACGTGGCCGCGCCGCTGACCATCATCCTCGACAGCCTGTCGGCGGGCGCGGGCGCCGGCGATGGCAACGGGGCCGAGCAGAACGGCCGGCTGGTGCTGCTGCTTGGCGGGCTGGGCATCGCGCTGGGGGTCATGCTGTTCGGGCGGCGCCTGGTCTATATGGTCGGCAGCCGGATCACGCGGCTGAACGCCTCGCGCGCGCTCTGCGTCTCGCTGGCGACGGCGGGGACGGTGCTGGGGGCCGCGCTGCTGGGGCTTCCGGTCTCGACCACCCATGTCGCGGTGGGCGGGGTGTTCGGCGTCGGCTTCTATCGCGAATGGCGCGACCGCCGGCTGGCCGCCAGCCATGCCCCCCTGCCCAGCGAGGAACGCCGCCGCCGCCATCTGGTGCGCCGTTCCTACATGCGGATGATCCTGGGGGCCTGGCTGGTGACCGTGCCCGCCGCCGCCGCCCTGGCGGCCACGCTGGTCTGGGTCGGCGGATTCTAGCCCGTTGCCCCTGGCGATCCGGCCCCGGCCGGGTCGTCGCGGCAAGCTGACCTCGGGCATCTATTTCGGCGAGCCGCGCGGCATTCACGACGACAACAACGACCCCAGCAACGAAGGCGGCCGCGCCGGCATCGACACCCAGCGTTACACCAGCCGCGAGATCCGCCGCCTCGCCCGCTCGGCCTGCGAGCTGGCGCGCAAGCGCGGCAACCGGGTCTGCTCGATGGAAAAGGGCCAATGTGATGGAATCCGGCATCCCGCGAACCGTTTCCCGGCGGGTCGTCGCCCGCCCCGGCGCAGGTCCGGCTTCCTAAGCCGGCCCGCCCGCATCCCCGCCCGGACCCCGCGCATCAGGCCGGCGCGTCAGACCCGCCACGTCAGGCCCGCCACGTCAGGCCCGGCGCAACCCGGCCTCGCCGGCCGCGCGGGTCTGGGCCAAGGTGGCGCTGGTGCTCAGCGCCTCGGGGTCCAGTGCCAGGTCCAGGACCGCCAGCACCCCGGCATCACGGGCGCGGGCAAAGGCATCGGCGAAATCCTCCTGTCGCTCGACCCGTTCGCCATGGCCGCCATGGGCGCGGGCCAGGGCGGCGAAATCGGGATTGGCGAGCGCCGTGCCCGAGACGCGCCCGGGATAGCTGCGTTCCTGGTGCATGCGGATGGTGCCGTAATGGCCGTTATTCGCCACGATGACGATGACGGCGGCACCATGCTGGGCGGCGGTGGAAAGCTCGTTCGCCGTCATCTGCAGGCAGCCGTCGCCGGCCACGCAGACCACCATGCGGCCGGGATGTTCCAGCTTGGCGGCGATGGCGGCGGGCAGGCCGTAGCCCATCGAGCCCGAGGTCGGCGCCAGCTGCGTGCCGAAGCGGCGAAATCGGTAATAGCGATGGATGAAGGCCGCATAGTTCCCGGCGCCGTTGGTGACGATCGCATCCGCCGGCAGGTGGTCCGACAGCCAGCGCACCACCGCCTCCATCCGCACCGCGCCGGGGGTCGGGTGGGGCTGCTGCCAGGTCTCGTATGCCGCGCGCAGCCCGGCAGTCCAGCCATCCCAGCGCCGCGGTGCCGGCAGCGCCGCCAGCGCCGCGACCACCGCGCGCGGGTCCGCCGCCAGCCCCGGATCGGATCGCCACAGATGCCCCAGCTCGTCGGGCGAGGGGTGGACATGGATTACCCGCGCCTGCGGGCGCACCGGGTCCATCAGCTCATAGCCGCGGGTCAGCGTGTCGCCCAGCCGCGAGCCCAGCGACAGCAGGCAATCCGCCCGCGCCAGCGCCTGCCCCAGCGCCGGGTTCATGCCGATGCCAAGATCGCCGACATAGTTCGGATGCGCATTGTCCATATGCCCCTGGCGGCGAAAGGGCACCGCGACCGGCAGGCCCCAGCCTGCGGCAAAGCGCGCCAGGTCCTCGGCCGCGGCCTGCGACCACAGCGTGCCGCCGGGCACGACCAGCGGCCGCTCGGCCCCCGCCAGCGCCCGGGCGATGGCGGCGACCGATTCCCCGGCGACGGCGGAGAGCGGCGGGGCCGGCGGGGCCAGGTCCGGCACCTCGGCACGGGCCGAGATCATGTCCTCGGGCAGCGCCAGCACCACCGGGCCGGGCCGGCCCGACACGGCCAGGTGAAAGGCACGGGCGACATATTCCGGGATACGCTCGGTCTGGTCGATCTCGGCCACCCATTTCGCCAGCGGGCCGAACATGGCGCGGTAATCCACCTCCTGAAAGGCATCGCGGTCGCGGTCGGAGCGGGCGATCTGGCCGACGAACAGGATCATCGGCGTCGAATCCTGCCGCGCCACATGCACCCCGGCGCTGGCATTGGTGGCGCCGGGGCCCCGGGTGACGAAGGCCACGCCCGGCCGGCAGGTCAGCTTGCCCTGCGCCTCGGCCATCATCGCCGCGCCGCCCTCGTGCCGGCAGGTGACGTTCTGGATGCCGGATGCGTAAAGCCCGTCCAGCACCGCCAGAAAGCTTTCGCCGGGGACCGAGAACACCCGCCCGACCCCGTTCGCCTTCAGCGCATCGACCAGGATCTGCCCGCCATGCCGCATCGCCGCCTCCGTCGTGGTTTTGCGCCAGTCTTGCCGGCTCTGCCGCCGCTGGCAAGCCGCCGCGCCCCAGAGATGGGGCCCGGGACCGGGCCGGCAGATGTTTTTCAGGACAGCAACATGAAACCATTCCTTCCGGCCGGCGGCATCCTCGCCTTTGTGGCGGCGGGCGTTCAAGCCAAGGATCAGAAGCGCGAGCGGTTGACCGCGGCCATCCTGCCACCGGCCGCTCCGGCCTCGTCTTCCTCTGCCCGGTCGAGGCCGGCGGCCACACCTCCGTTCTCCAGATCGTCCGTCTCTGCGGGAAGGTGGACGAATGACAGGCGCAGGCCCGCATCGCCGGGATCCGCACCGCGCGGGCGGGCATCTACGGGCGGCGGCAGGTCATCCGGCTCTCGAAACCCGGCAGGGCGAAACCACCCGGCAGCAGCAGGCGCGCGGCGGTGACGACCACGCGCCGACGACTCGGGTGCGGCGGCCTTTACAGCCGCGGCGCCCGGCCCTATCTCTGCCCGATCATGGCCACGAAATCCGACCCGAACTACAAGATCATCGCCGAGAACCGCCGGGCGCGTTTCGATTACTTCATCGAAAGCGATCTCGAGGTCGGCATCGTGCTGACCGGATCCGAGGTGAAGAGCCTGCGCACCGGCCAGTCCAACATCGCCGAAAGCTATGCCTCGGTCGAAGGGGGCGAGCTGTGGCTGATCAACAGCTATATCGCCGCCTACAAGCAGGCCGGCGTCTTCGGCCACGAGGAACGGCGCCGCCGCAAGCTCCTGGTGTCGCGCAAGGAACTGGCCCGGCTCTGGCAAGCCGTCGGGCGCGAGGGCATGACGCTGGTGCCGCTGGTGATGTATTTCAACGACCGCGGCATGGTGAAGCTGAAGATCGGCGTGGCCAAGGGCAAGAAGGTCGCCGACAAGCGCGAAACCGCAGCGAAACGCGACTGGAACCGGCAGAAGCAGCGCCTGCTCAAGCAGGGCTGATGCGGCACGGTCCCGAGCGGATTCGGGTATTTGGATAACGGAGAAGACGCGCAGGGCCGCGCGCGGACCGCCCCGGCAGCAAGAGCGTCCGGGGCAGGAACGGGAGCAGGAAGAAACGGCGCAGGGTCCGAGATGCCCGCGGGGGCGTTAAGCCTTGCCGCCCCGCGCGGCTGCGGTTACATCGGTGTCGTTTCTGCGCGCGCGGGGAGAAGGCCGATGTCCACCGATTCCGACGATCCGAAGGTGCTGGTCTCGACCGGCTGGCTGGCGGCGCATCTGAACGACCCCGACCTGCGCATCATCGACGCCAGCTGGTTTCTGGAGCCGGGCCGCGACGCCCGGGCCGAATACATGGCCGCGCATATCCCCGGCGCCCGCTTCTTCGATATCGACGAGATCGCGGACAAGCGCAGCGAATTGCCACATATGGCGCCGCAGCCGGAAATGTTCATCAGCCGCATGCGCGCCATGGGCATCGGCGACGGCCATCAGGTGGTGGTCTATGACAATTCGCCCCTGCGTTCGGCGGCGCGGGTCTGGTGGACCTTCAAGCTGATGGGCAAGCAGGACGTGGCGGTGCTGGACGGCGGCTTCGGCAAATGGCTGGCCGAGGGCCGCGAGACCGAGGACATGCCGCCGGTCCTGCGCGACCGCCACATCACCGTGCAGCGCCAGGCCGGGCTGGTGCGCGACGTCACCCAGGTCGCCGCCGCCAGCAAGCTGGCCGATCACGAGATCGTCGATGCGCGCCCGGCCGAACGTTTTCGCGGCGAGGCGCCCGAGCCGCGCCCCGGCCTGCGCTCGGGCCATATCCCCGGCTCGAAAAGCCTGCCTCTCGCCCGGCTCTATGCCGCGGACGGCACGCTGAAGGCGCCGGATGCGCTGCGCGCCGAGTTCGAGGCCGCCGGCGTGGACCTGTCGAAGCCGGTCATCACCACCTGCGGTTCGGGGGTGACGGCGGCGGCGCTGTTCCTGGCGCTGGAACGCATGGGCCACCGGGACCATTCGCTTTATGACGGAAGCTGGGCCGAATGGGGCAGCTTCCCCGACCTTAAAATCGCAACCGGAGACGCGTGATGCTGGGCAATCTGAAACCTCAGGCCCCCGACAAGATCCTGGCACTGATGGGCGAATTCAGGGCCGATCCCCGCCAGGGCAAGATCGACCTGGGCGTGGGGGTCTACAAGGACGCGACCGGCCATACCCCGATCATGCGCGCCGTCCATGCCGCCGAACAGCGCATGCTGGAGACCGAGACCACCAAGACCTATGCCGGCCTGTCGGGCGAGCCCGAATTCCACAAGGCCATGGGCGAGCTGATCCTGGGCCAAGGGCTGAAACCAGAAACCACCGCGACGCTGGCCACGGTCGGCGGCACCGGCGCCATCCGCCAGGCGCTGGAGCTGGCGCGCATGGCAAACCCCGACCTGCGGGTCTTTGTCAGCGATCCGACCTGGCCCAACCATGTCTCGATCATGAATTTCATGGGCCTACCGGTCCAGACCTACCGCTATTTCGACGCCCAGACCCGCGGCGTCGATTTCGACGGCATGAAGGCCGATATCGCCCAGGCGCAAAAGGGCGACGTGGTGCTGCTGCATGGTTGCTGCCACAACCCGACCGGCGCCAACCTGACGGCGGAGCAATGGGCCGAAATCGCCTCGATCCTGGAAAAAACCGGGGCGCTGCCGCTGATCGACCTGGCCTATCAGGGCTTCGGCGACGGGCTGGAAGAGGACGCGGCCGGCACCCGGCTGATCGCCTCGCGCCTGCCCGAGGTGCTGGTCGCCGCCTCGTGCAGCAAGAATTTCGGCATCTACCGCGAACGCACCGGCTGCCTTCTGGCGCTCTGCACCGATGCGGCGACCAAGGAACTGGCCCAGGGCGCCATGGCCTTCCTGAACCGGCAGACCTATTCCTTTCCGCCCTTCCACGGCGCCAGGATCGTCTCGACCGTGCTGACCACGCCAGAACTGCGCGCCGACTGGATGGCGGAACTGGAAGCGGTGCGCGGCGGCATGCTGCGCCTGCGCGAACAGCTGGCGGGCGAGCTGCGCGACCTTTCCGGCTCGGACCGCTTCGATTTCGTGGCCCGCCATCGCGGCATGTTCTCGCGCCTGGGTGCCACGCCCGAACAGGTCCGGCGGATCAAGGAGGAATTCGCCATCTACATGGTCGGCGATTCGCGCATCAACATCGCCGGGCTGAACGAAACCACCATCCCGGTCCTGGCCCGCGCCATCATCGAGGCCGGGGTCTAGGCTCCAGCGCCCGACCCGAATCCGCGAACCGCCGGGCCGGGCCGGCGGTCCTGCATTCCGCCCCTTCTTCTCCGTTGCCGAAATACCCCGGGGTCCGGGGCAGAGCCCCGGCGCGCCAGCCCTGAATGCGCGCCGCAGCTCAGCTCTTGCGACCCAGCTTGCGGTCGATATAGACCCGCAATTCCTCGATCTCGGTCAGGCTTTCGCGCAGCTGGTCCTGGGTGGCGCGCAATTCCGCCTCGGCGGTGGACAGGCGGGCGACCAGATCGGCCTCGCGCGTCTCCAGCTCGGCCACGGCGCGGTCGCGCGCCTCTTCGGCCTCGTGCAGCTGCTGGGCCATGTTTTCCAGCTCGCCCATCTCGGCGCGGGTGACGCGGGACAGCCGGTGGACCAGCCAGCTCGCGAACCAGCCCAGCAGAAAGGCGGCAAAAAGGATGATCGCGGTGGCGGCAATGAATTCGGTGCGGTTCATGCAGGGAACTTCATCCAAGGCAAGGGTTGCGGATCACCGCCCCGAAACCGTTTCGGGACGCGGCAGCGGCCGGCCGGGGCGCAGCGCCTGGCGCGCGGGCAGGGTCGCGGCATCGACGGCGGCGCCCCGCAACGCCCCCAGCACCGGGGCCGTCGCCGCCTCGGCCGGCGTGACCGCCGCCGCCTGGTCGGGGGCGGGCAGCAGGCTTGCGGCGGGCTGGGTCGCGGCACGAAGCGCCGGCAGTTCCGGCAGGCCGGCCTCTTGCGCGGGCTCGCTGGCGGCACGCGCCGGCTGCGCCCCCGACAGCAGCAGCCGCACCGGCTCGGACGCGGCAAGCTGCGCCGTCTGGGGATCGGTCGGCACACCCAGGGCCGGGCCGATGGCGGCGGTGGCGGCACGCAGCGCCGCGGCGGCGACCCGGGCCGCCACTGCCTCGGGACTGTCGGTCACGCCCCGGACCAGCTCGGCCGGGGCGGGCGCCTGCGTCACCACCGGCTCGTCGGACAGCAGCGAAAAGGCGATGCGGCGGTTGGCCTCGCGGCCGGCTTCGGTATCGTTCTCGGCAATGGGCTGGCTTTCGCCATAGCCTTTCGCGGTCATGTTCGCGGTGTCGATCCCGGCCTCGGCCATCGCCGCCAGCACCGCCTGGGCGCGGGCGCGGGACAATTCCGCGTTGAACCCTTCGGAACCCTGCGAATCGGTATGGCCGCCGACCTCGATGCGAAAATCCGAACACAGCTGCATGGTCTCGGCCAGGCGCGCCAGGGTCGGCGCGGGATCGCCGGCGATGACCGACTTGTTCGGCTCGAAGCCGATCTCGGATTGCTGCATGGCCGTGTTCAGCCGGTCAACGCATTCGAGCCCCGACGGCAGGCCCAGCAGCGGGTCCATGCGCGGATCGTAGCGGATCGCCAACTCATAGCGCGCCCCGGCACCCAGCCGCTGAGCCAGCCGGGCCGCCACCAGGTCCGAGGCGGTCTGGCTGCCCGAAACGCCGCTGATCCGCACCAGATCGCGCGTCACCTGGGCCCGGCCCCGTTCCAGCCCGTCCAGCGCCTCAAGCGCCGCTATGGCGCGCAGCGTCCAGCCGTCGGGCACCGCGGCATCGTCGTGCAGCGCGCTGTCCACGCGCCCGAAACGCGACCTGGCCATGCTTTCCACCGCCTCGCGCATACGCTCGTCGCTGATGCGGCCGCGCAGGATCACGCCGCCGGCATCGGCCACGGCGGAAAATTCCACCGGGCCCGCTACGGCCTCGCCCGGTTTTTCGTGCTGGACGCTCAGGGTGAAGCCGGGCGGCAGCGCCGCTTCCAGCCGGGCCGTCGCCGCGTCGAATTTCGCCGGATCGACCTCGGCCGGGGCAAGCAGCGCGACATCCGTATCCGAAATGGTCACCGAGCCCGCGCCGAGCATGTTGACGGCGTGGATGGCCGGCACGGCCGCCTCTGCCCAGCGGGAGGAAGGGACGCCCAGGCCCAGGGTGCATCGCGCCGCGCCGGGCACCCCGGCCTCGCGCCCGGCCGCAAGGATGCGGTCGCGCGCCATTTCGGTATCGGCGGCGCAGGCGTCAAAGCGGGCGCCGGCGGCATCCTTGACGAAACGCAGGGTAAAGGGCGCGATCAGCGGCCGCGGCGCGGTGATTTCGGCCGTCAGCGCGACCGATGCCGGTTTCGCACCGTCCAGCGCCGCTTCGAGATCGCGTTTCTCGCGCGGGCTGTCGGCGATGGCCTCGACCGAAACCGCACCCGCCGAGATCGAGACCTTGGCGCGTTCGGCCAGCTGCGCAGCCTTCAGCCCAAAGGAAAAGGCATCTTCCCAACCCTCGGGCACGGGATAATCCGCGCCTTCGGTCAGGTCCGAGATCCGCTCCGCCCCGGTCTGCCGCCGCAACTGCCCGACCAGCGCGCCGCGGTCCAGCCCGGCGGGCACCAGGCCGATGATCGTGATGCCCTCGTCATTGCGCATAAGCTCGACCTCGAAGGGCGGGGGCGCCAGTTCGGCGCTGGCCGCGACCTGCATCCCGTCGATCACCCGGCCGGCGTCGACCACGGTTGCGGCCCGGGCCCGGACCCGGACCCGCTGCACCTCGTCGGGGGCGGTCCCCTCCAGCCGCACCCGCAAGCCGTCGATGCTTATCCTGACCCAATCGTAATCGGCCAGGGCCGCGCGCAGGTCCCGGGCCGCGGCGGTCTCGACCAGGTCCGCGCCGGCGCGGGCAGCCAGAAAGGACAGTCCGCCCGCCGCGACAAGGGCGATCAGGCTGGCGGCAAGGGCGGGCCCCCGGCGCGGGGCGCGCCGTGCCGATCGTTGGGCGGATCGCTGGGGATTGGCCATCCGGGGAACCTTCGGGCTATTTACGATCCGCCGCATGTAACCCCTGCGCCGGCTTTTCGCAATCAGACCAGCCCGGCCAGAGCGAGAAACAGCGCAACCACCAGCCCGGAATCGCGGTTCGCGCGGAAAAGTCGCAGGCATCCGGCGCCATCGGCCATGTCGAACTGCGTCAGTTGCCAGGCCAGATGCACGGCAAATCCGGCCACGCCCACCAGCGCCAGCACCAGCCCGGCGCCGTCCGGCCGCGCCGCCAGAACCGCCAGCCCCAGCAGCAGCACCGAGGCGGCGGCAAAGCCGGCCAGCCAGCGCGGCGTGTCGCGGCCGAACAGCCGGGCGGTGGACCTGACGCCGATCAGGGCATCGTCCTCGGCATCCTGATGGGCATAGATGGTGTCGTAAAAGATGGTCCAGGCGATCCCCGCCAGATAGGCCAGCACCGGCGCCGGGGCCAGGTTGCCCATATGCGCCGCCCAGGCCAGCAGCGCGCCCCAGTTGAAGGCCAGGCCCAGAAAGACCTGCGGCCACCAGGTGAACCGCTTGGCAAAGGGATAGATCGCCACCAGCGCCAGCGAGGCTACGCCCAGCGCGACGGCAGCGCCGCCCAGGGTCAGCAGAATGGCGAAACCGGCCAGGGATTGCGCCGCCATCCACAGCATCGCACCCCGGACCGTGACCTGCCCCGAAGGGATCGGCCGCGAGCGGGTGCGTGCCACCTTGTCGTCGATATCGCGGTCGGTGATGTCGTTCCAGGTGCAGCCGGCGCCGCGCATCAGCACCGCGCCCAGGCCGCAGGCGACCGCGATCCACAGGTCGCGCCAGTCGGGGCGGTCGGCGATCATCGCCAGCCCGATCCCCCACCAGCAGGGCAGCAGCAACAGCCAGGTGCCGATCGGCCGGTCGGCGCGGGACAGGCGCAGCCACGGCCTCCAGCCGGGCGGCGCATGGCGGTCCACCCAATTGTCGGGCGGCGCGTCGGCAACGCCGCTCGGACCCTCTGGCATCGGCCCCTCTGGCGTCCGGTGGTCGGTCTGCATTAGGCTGCGCCCCATCATGGCGAAAATCAGATTGTTCATAGATCACCCGCTGGCCCAGGGACAAGAGATCGAACTGGATGCCGACCAGGCGCATTACCTTTCCTCGGTCATGCGGCAGGGTGCCGGCGACGAGATCCTGGTCTTCAACGGCCGCGACGGCGAATGGCTGGCGCGGATCGGGCGCATCGCCAAGCGGGGCGGCATGCTGGCGGCGCTGCGCCAGACCGCGCCGCAGCTGGACCCGCCCGACCTGTGGCTGGTCTTTGCCCCGATCAAGAAGGCGCGCACCGATTTCATCGTCGAAAAGGCGGCCGAGATGGGCGCCGCGCGCATCCTGCCGGTGCAGACCGACCACACCAATGCCGAGCGTATCCGCCAGGACCGCTTGCAGGCCCATGCCGTCGAGGCGGCCGAGCAATGCGGCGGCACCTTTGTCCCCGAGGTGGGCGACCTGGTGCCGCTGTCGCGGCTGCTTGACGGCTGGGACGGGGCGCGGCGCATCCTGTGGGCCGACGAGGCGCTGGCGGGGCCGGCGCAGGTCCTGTCCGGCCTGCCGGGCGGGCCCTGGGCGATTCTCATCGGCCCCGAAGGGGGCTGGTCGGAATCCGAGCGCAAGCGGCTTGCGGCCATGGATTGCGTCACGCGCATTGCACTGGGCCCGCGCATTCTGCGGGCGGACACCGCCGCCGTGGCGGCCATGACGCTGTGGCAGGCCGGCCTGGGCGACTGGCGCTGAGGGGTCCGCGCCGGAATCGCGCAATCTTCCGGCGAAAACCGGGGCTTTGGCGGCGGAATGTTGCACCGCCGGGGGTCATACATGGCCTTGTCACAAAAATTCAGGAATTCCGGCGCCTTATGCACAAGCTGCATGGCAGAAATGCCGGTTTGTGCGTGGTTTTCGCAAATTGCCCGGCTTATATGCTGGTTCATCAACGAAGCGCCCGATAAGCGGGCAATGATCTCAAGGTGAAAACTATGTCGGCGATTGACACGAACCGCGTCCATGGCGGGGCGCGCTCTTTCGGTATTGGCTCGAAAATCTGGGCGGCCCTGTCTGCCTGGAACGATGCGCGCGTGACCAAGAACGCGCTGAGCCGTCTTTCCGACCGCGAGCTGGACGATATCGGTCTGTGCCGCGGTGATATCGAACGGATTGCGCGCGCCCGCTAAGCAGCGGTGAAAGACGCGAAATCGGCCCTGCGGAAAACCCGCAGACCCATTTCCGGCCCGCATGGACGGGCATGACGATCAGGCGGCCCCGCAAGGCCGCCTTCAGTATTTTCGGCGGGGCGGTTGCGCGATCAGCCGCGGCGGACCACCAGCGTCGACCATTCGCCCAGATCGTCGCGCCGCTCCAGCGCCAGGCCGCCGGCGGCATAGGCGGCGATCACCTCATCGGCTTGGGTGGCCAGGATGCCCGACAGCACCGCCCGCCCGCCCGGCGCAATATGGCGCGCCATGTCCGGCACCAGCTCGATCAGCGGCTGTTTCAGGATATTGGCGAAAACCAGGTCGAAAGGCGCCGCGCCCTCGATCAGCGGATGGTCGAAACCCACCGCCTCGACGCATTCGACGCGCCCGTCCAGCCCGTTGGCGATGACATTGGCGCGCGCCACGTCCACCGCCTGCGGGTCGATGTCGCCCGCCAGCACGATCACCGGAAAGGACCGCGCCGCCGCCATGGCCAGCACCGCCGTCCCGCAGCCGATATCGACGATACGCCGCGGCTGGACACCAGCGGCGATCATGCGGTCCAGCGCCAGCAGGCAACCCTTGGTCGTGGCGTGATGGCCGGTGCCAAAGGCCATCGCCGCCTCGATCAGCAGCGCCTCGGCGCCCTGGGGCACCTTGTCGGCGTCATGGCCGCCATGGACGAAAAACCGCCCGGCCTCGACCGGGGTCAGTTCGCGCCGGACATGGGCGACCCAATCCACCTCGGGCAGTTCCGAGACCGCGAAGGGCGGCGCATCCCAGGCCGCGGCCAACAGCGCCAACCCCAGATCGTCCGGGGCCTCGGTAAAATAAAGCCCGACTTCCCAGCGGTCCGAGCCGTCCTCGATCTCGAAGACGCCGCTGCCGACGGGTTCGGGGCTCAGATCCTCGCCCGCCTCGGCAAGCGCCTCGGCCGCTTCGCGGCCTTTGGTATGGGTCAGCGCAGTCCAGGTCGGCATTCAATATCCCTCGGCTATATCGGTCAGCGGGGCTTTGACACCCGTGCCGCGCAGGCCGCAATAGCCATTCGGATAACGGTCCAGATATTGCTGGTGATCGTCCTCGGCCCGCCAGAACGGGCCGGCGGGGATGATCTGCGTCGTGATGTCGGGATAGCCCTGCACCGCCAGCCGGTTGCCGTAATCGGCCTTGGAAAGCTCGGCCGCCGCCTTCTGGCTGTCGTTGAACACCATGATGAGCGAGCGGTATTGCGACCCCACGTCATTGCCCTGGCGGTTGCCCTGGGTCGGGTCGTGGTTTTCCCAGAAGATCTGCAACAGCCGCTCATAGCTGACGCGCGAACTGTCATAGACGACGCGCACCACCTCGGCATGGCCGGTGCCGCCGGCGCAGACCTGCTTATAGCTCGGGTTCTCGGCGGTGCCGCCGGCAAAGCCGACTTCGGTCAGCCAGACGCCCTCTTGCTGCCAGAACAGTCGCTCGACGCCCCAGTAACAGCCCATGCCGAAGATCGCCTGGTCATAGCCTTTCGGCATCTCGGCATCCAGCGGCCGGCCAAAGATCCTGTGAATGGGGGCGCTCATGGTGCAGTCCTTTCGCATGTCATGCCGCATTAGGTAGGCGCGGCAACCCGACCGTGCAACGCCAGAGTGCCGCGGCGGGTTGCCGGGCGGCGGCCGCTTCTGCCAGATTGCAGGTCATCGACCCCGCAGGGAGACACCGATGCGACCCGGACCGCGAAACCTGATCACCGACGTTTCCGGCCTGCGGGTCGGCAATGCCCGCGACGATGCGCTGCGCTCGGGCAGCACCGTGCTTTTGGCCGAAACGCCCTTTGCCTGCGGCTTCAACGTCATGGGCGGCGCGCCCGGCACGCGCGAAACCGAATTGCTGGCCCCTGACAAGCTGGTGCAGGGAGTGGACGCACTGGTGCTGTCGGGTGGCTCGGCCTTTGGGCTGGCCGCCTGCGACGGGGTGGCTGCGGGGCTGCGCGCCATGGGCCGGGGCTTTGCCGTCGGGCTGGTGCGCGTGCCCATCGTGCCCGGCGCCATCGTCTTCGACCTGCTGAACGGCGGCGACAAGGATTGGGACGAAAACCCCTATCCCGCGCTGGGGCGCCGGGCGCTGGCCGCCGCCGGGGCGGATTTCGCGCTTGGCAGCGAGGGCGCCGGCACCGGCGCGCTGACGCATCGCTGGAAGGGCGGGCTCGGCTCGGCCTCGGCGGTGCTGGAAGGGGACATCACCGTCGGCGCGCTGGTGGTGGTGAACGCGCTGGGATCGGTGACGGCGGGCGAGTCCCGGCAGTTCTGGGCCGCGCCATGGGAGTTGGGCGAGGAATTCGGCGGGCTGGGCCTGTCCGGCCCCTATCCCGCCGCGCAGGAACCCAGCCCTGCCAAGCGGCTGGGCGAGGCCACGACCATCGCCATCGTCGCGACCGATGCGGCGCTGGACAAGGCCGGGCTGATGCGGCTGGCGACCGCGGCACAGGACGGCATGGCCCGCGCCATCGTGCCCAGCCACACGCCCTTTGACGGCGACCTGGTCTTTGCCGTCTCGACCGGCGCGAAACCCCTGCCCGATCCGGTGCTGGACCCGTTCCGGCTGGGCCATGCCGCGGCCTGCACCCTGGCCCGCGCCATCGCCCGCGGCATCCATGAGGCCAGCCCGCGGCCGGGCGACTTGCAACCCTGCTGGCACCAGGGCTAGGCGCTATTCCACCGTCACCGATTTCGCCAGGTTGCGCGGCTGGTCCACATCGGTGCCCTTGGCGACGGCGGTGTGATAGGCCAGATATTGCATCGGCACCGCATAGAGGATCGGCTGGAACAGCCCGCCGCCCGCCGGCATCGCCAGCCCGGCGCGGATTCCGTGGCCGCCCGCCTCCAGCCCCTCGGCATCCGAGATCAGCAGCACCTGGCCGTGGCGCGCCATGACCTCCTGCATGTTCGAGACGGTCTTTTCAAACAGCGCATCGCGCGGCGCCAGCACCACCACCGGCACGTTGCGGTCGATCAGCGCGATGGGGCCGTGCTTCAACTCGCCCGAGGCATAGCCCTCGGCATGGATATAGCTGAGCTCCTTGAGCTTCAGCGCCCCCTCCAGCGCCACCGGGTAAAGCGGACCGCGGCCCAGATACAGCACATCCTGCGCCTCGCTGAGCCATCCGGCCAGGCGGCGGCATTCGTCGCTGACCGCCAGCGCCTGGTTCAGCAGCCCCGGCAGCGCCCGCAGGTCCGCCAGATGCGCGGCCAGTTCCGCATCCGTCAGCCGGCCGCGGTCATGCGCCGCCTTCAGCGCCAGCACCGCCAGGACCGCAAGCTGGCAGGTAAAGGCTTTCGACGAGGCCACGCCCACCTCGATCCCTGCCAGCGTCGGCAGGGCGATATCGGCATCGCGCGCGATGGCCGAGGTGCCCACGTTCACCACCCCCACGCTGCGCGCCACCTTGTCGCGGGCGTAATGCAGCGCCGCCAGCGTATCCGCCGTCTCGCCCGACTGGCTGACAAAGATCGCCCAGCTTTGCGGCGAAAGCGGCGGCTCGCGATAGCGGAACTCGGACGCCACATCCACGTCGCAGGGCAGGCCCGCCAGCGTCTCGAACCAGTAGCGCGCGACATGGGCGGCGTAATAGGCGGTGCCGCAGCCGACCAGGGTCAGCCGGTCCACATCGCGGAAATCCAGCGCCTCGGGCAGCATGATCCGGTCGCCCTTGACGTAATGGTTCAACGCGTCGCCCAGCACCACCGGCTGCTCGGCGATCTCCTTGGCCATGAAATGGCGATAGCCGGCCTTGTCGATCCGGGTCGCGCCCACGTCGATCTGCTGGATCTCGCGATTGGCGGGGCGGCCCTGGGCGTCGAAGATCTCGGCCCCCGCGCGGCGGATGATGGCATGGTCGCCATCCTCCAGATAGGTGATGCGGTCGGTAAAGGGCGCCAGCGCCACCGCGTCCGAGCCAAGGAACATCTCGCCCGTGCCATGACCCACGGCCAGCGGGCTGCCCTTGCGGGCGGCGATCATCAGGTCGGGCTCGCCCTCGAACAGGAAGGCCAGCGCAAAGGCGCCGTGCAGGCGCGAGAGCGTGGCCCGCGCCGCCTCGATGGGGCCAAGGCCCTGGCCCATGTGCCAGGCGGTCAGCAGCGCCACGGTCTCGGTATCGGTCTGCGATTCCGGCTGCATCCCCAGCGCCGCCACCTCGTCGCGCAATTCGCGGAAATTCTCGATGATGCCGTTATGGACCACGGCGACCGGGCCGCGGCGATGGGGATGGGCATTGGCCTCGGTCGCGGCGCCATGGGTGGCCCAGCGGGTATGGCCGATGCCGGCATGGCCGGTCAGCGGCTCATGCACCAGCCGGTCGGACAGGTTCACCAGCTTGCCCACCGCCCGGCGGCGGTCCAGCCGCCCCGAGGCGTCCACCGTCGCCACCCCGGCGCTGTCATAGCCGCGGTATTCCAGCCGCTTCAGCGCCTCGACCAGTTGCGGCGAAACTTCGTGATCGCCCAGGATTCCGATGATGCCGCACATGTCAGTTCCCTTTCTTCTGGCGCAGGGCCTGCATCAGCCGCGTGGCAAGGCCGGGCTTCGTGACCTGCTTGGCGCGTCCCAGCGCCAGCGCATCGTCCGGCACGTCCTGGGTGATGACCGAGCCCGAGCCGGTCATCGCCCGCGCCCCCACCCGCACCGGCGCGACCAGCATGGTGTCCGAGCCGATGAAGGCATGGGCGCCGATCTCGGTCCGGTGCTTGCCGACGCCGTCGTAATTGCAGGTCACGGTCCCGGCGCCGATATTCGTGGCCTCGCCGATATGGGCATCGCCCAGATAGGTCAGGTGGCCGACCTTGACGCCTTCGTCCAGCACGGAGTTCTTGATCTCGACGAAATTGCCGACATGCACGTCGCCGCCCAGTTCCGCGCCGGGGCGCAGCCGGGCAAAGGGGCCGACCGTGGCGCCGGCGCTGACATGGCAGCCCTCAAGGTGGCAAAAGGGCAGGATCTCGGCGCCGCTTTCCACGGTCACGCCGGGGCCGAAGACCACGTTCTGCCCGATCACCGCGTCGCGGCCGATACAGGTGTCCAGCGCGAACCAGACCGTCGCCGGATCGCTCAGCGTCACGCCGTCCTTTAGCGCCTGGGCGCGGGCGCGAGCCTGAAAGGCGGCCTCGGCCGCGGCCAGTTCGGTGCGGGTGTTGATGCCCAGCGTCTCGGCTTCGGCGCAGGTCACGACCGCGACCCGGTGGCCGGCCTCGCGCGCCAGTCCGGGCAGGTCGGTCAGGTAATATTCCCCCGCGGCGTTGCGATTGCCGATCCGGGGCAGGAAAGCGCGCAAAAGCGCCGCATCCGCCGCCAGCACGCCGGAATTGACCAAGCGGATGGCGCGCGTCGCCTCATCGGCGTCCTTGTATTCGACGATCCGCTCCAACCCCTCGGGGCCGGTGACAAGGCGGCCGTAGCGGCCGGGATCGGCGGCCTCGAAACCCAGCACCACCACATCGGCGGGATGGCAAGCCAGGGCCGCCAGCGTCTCGGGGCTGATGAAGGGCGTATCGCCGTAAAGCACGATCACCCGACCCTCGAACCCCTCCAGCAGCGGCAGGGCCTGGCCGACGGCATGGGCGGTGCCCAGTTGCTGGTCCTGCAAGGCGATCTGCGCCTCGGGGTCGAGCCTGGCCACGGCCTTTTCCACCGCCGGGGCGCCATGGCCGGCGACGACCACCACCGCCTCGGGCTCCAGCATCCGGCCGGCGGCCAGGGCATGGGCCAACAGCGGCACGCCGCCCAGCCGGTGCAGCACCTTGGGCAGGTCCGACTGCATCCGGCTGCCCTGTCCGGCGGCCAGGACGATCAATGCAACGGGTTTTTCGGTCATCTCTGTCCTCTTGCCGGTTCCCTATCCTTGCCGGGCGTTCTACCTAGAGCGCGGCAGCCGGGAAAGGCCCCGGCGCATCACCAATCTTGACGGAAGGTTACAGCATGGCGGGAACGGTGGTCTTCGATCTGGACGGGACGCTGGCCGATACCTCGGGCGACCTGATCGCGGCGGCCAATGCCTGCTTTGCCGCGCGCGGCCTGGGCGCGCTGCTGGACCCGGTGGGGGACGCGCTGATCGCCTTTCACGGCGGGCGCGCCATGCTGCGCGCGGGCTATGGCCGCCTGCCCGGCGACCGCCTGCTGCCCCCCGGCGCCGAGGACGAGGATTACCCGCGCCTGCTGGACCATTACGGCCAGGCGATCGCCGTCCACACGACACTGTATCCGGGGGCCGAGGCGGCGCTGGACCGGCTGGCCGCGGCCGGCCACCGGCTGGCGGTCTGCACCAACAAGCCCGAGGCGCTGGCCGAAACATTGCTGCGCGAACTGGGCATCCGCGACCGTTTCGCAGCGATGATCGGCGCCGATACGCTGCCGGTGCGCAAGCCCGATCCCCGCCCCTATCAGGCCGCGGTCGCGGCGGCGGGCGGCACGGTGGCGCGATCCTTCCTGGTCGGCGATACCGAAACCGACCGCAAGACCGCCGCCGCCGCCGGGGTCAGGGTGGCGCTGGTCGGCTTCGGCCCCGAGGGCGAGGCGCTGCGCCGCCTGGCCCCCGAAGCCTTGCTGGCGCATTTCGACGACCTGCCGGACCTGGCCGCCGACTGGCTGGGCTGAAACATATCAGTTTGCCCCGCCACCTCCGCGGTGAAGCGGCCCCGGCATCCATCGGGGACAAAGCGACCGCAGTCCTGGCCCACGGGTTTGAAGACGCCGGCGCAGGTTCATGTCTCGGCCCGGCGCAGATCGGCCTTGAGCATCGCGGATGCCAGCCCGAAAAAGTTCATGCCGAAATGGAAAAAGGGGCCGCAAAGGCCCCCCTTGACGACGCATGGGCCGCAGCCGCTATTCCGCCTCGTCCGCCGATTTCGCGTTGAGCAGCCCGTAATTCTGCGCGCCGATTTCCTCGTAAAGACCCAGCTGGGTTTCGAGAAAGTCGATATGGCCCTCTTCGTCGGCCAGCAGGTCGTCAAACAGGCTCTTGCTGACGTAATCCCCGATCTTGTCGCAATATTCCCGCGCCTCGATGTAAAGCGTGCGCGCGTCATGTTCCGCCGCCAGGTCGGATTCCAGCGTTTCCTTGAGATTCTGGCCGATCCGCAGGGGGTCCAGCTTTTGCAGGTTGGGATGGCCCTCCAGAAAGATGATTCGCTGGATCAGCCGATCCGCGTGATGCATTTCCTCGATGGATTCGCCGCGGGACTTGTCGGCGATCTTGCCATAGCCCCAATCCTCTTGCAGGCGATAATGCAGCCAATACTGGCTGACCGCGGTGAGTTCAGACCGTAGCGCAGCGTTGAGATACTCGATGACCTTTGCGTCGCCCTTCATGGCTTACCCCTGTGCGGTTGGCTTTCAGCCCCCGCAGGATCGGGGGCACCGCCAGATTATCGCATCCGCGCATGGTGTCCAGAAACAACGGCATACAGCCCCCGCAATCGGCCCGCTTGCCGAGCGCGTGGTAGATCTTGCCGGGGGTGATGATCGTTTCGGGGTCGGCGGCACGCATCCAGTCGATGGCAGCCTTGATGTCGTGGTCCGAAATCTGGGTGCAATGGCAGACGATCATTTACTCACCTCGGGTCGGGGAAAACCTAGCCATTTGCTCGGATAAGTAAAGCCCGAGTTTTTCACTTTGTGATGAGGGCCCGCCTTGACGCCCCCCGGCGGCCCGGACAGAAGCTAAGCCCATGAAGCTGGCCGATTTCGACTTTTACCTGCCCGAGGGGCTGATCGCCACGCGCCCGGCGCGGCCGCGCAGCGCCGCGCGGCTGCTGCTGGCCGAGGGCGATTCGATTCGCGACCTGCATGTGCGCGACCTGGCCGACCTGCTGGGACCGGGCGACCTGCTGGTGCTGAACGACACCAAGGTCATCCCGGCGCGGCTGACCGGCACCCGGACACGCCGGACCCCGCAGGGCGAGGCGGTGGCAAGGGTCGAGATCACGCTGCTGGAACCTGCCGCCGATGGCTGGCGGGCGCTGGCCAGGCCACTGCGCAAGCTCAGGCCCGGCGAGGCGATCCGCTTTGGCGCGGCGCTGTCGGCCGAGGTGGCCGAAATCACCGCGGGCGAGCTGACGCTGCGCTTCGACGCCACGGGCGAGGCGTTCGACGCCGCGCTTTCGCAGGTCGGCGCCATGCCCCTGCCCCCCTATATCGCCGCCCTGCGCCCCCCGGACGAGGCCGACCGCCAGGACTACCAGACCGTCTGGGCGCGGCGCTCGGGCGCCGTCGCCGCGCCGACCGCCAGCCTGCATTTCGACGATGAATTGCTGGCGCGGTTGGCGGCAAGGGGCGTGCGCTTTGCCCATGTCACCCTGCATGTCGGCGCCGGCACCTTCCTGCCGGTCAAGGTCGA
>Ga0164243_10004730_pt1 | contig 21162 bp, 9 predicted proteins | sample OricompcompostOP_FD_108781 | JGI IMG/M metagenome (GOLD analysis project Ga0164243, IMG submission 108781) | Organic Plus compost microbial communities from Emeryville, California, USA - Original compost - Organic plus compost (OP) | ecosystem: Engineered > Solid waste > Mixed feedstock >...
TGGCGGCGGGCGACGGCGCGTTGAGCACGTGCACCGTGTGCGGGGACTCGGTGATCAGGAAGTCGTCGACCAACGTCCCGTCGCGCAGCACCGCTTGGGCCCGTACGCCCGCCGGCGAGGTGGTCAGGTCCCGCGGCTCGATCTCGGGGAGGAGTCTGCGCACCGCGCGGGTGAAGGCGCGCTTGGACAGGGAGCGGTGCACCTCGCCCGCGCCGTACCGCCAGTGGCTCGCGGCTATCCGCCAGGAGCCGGGATAGCCGAGCGTGCCAGCGAGGTCGCGGGCGCGCACCGTGCGCCAGTCGTATCCCTCGCGGGCGAGTGCGGGCACGGCGTTGGGCCCGATGTGCACGTCGCCGTCGACGCCGCGCGTGAGGTGCACGCCGAGGAACGGGAACGCCGGGTCGGGCACCGGGTAGACCAGGCCGCGCACCAGGTCGCGGCGCTCGGGCGCGAGGGCGTAGAACTCGCCGCGGAACGGGACGATGCGGGCCTCCGGTTCGTCGCCGGCGAGCCGGGCGAGGCGATCGCTGTGCAGGCCCGCGCAGTTGACGATCGTGCGGGCGCGCACCACGGAGCCGGTGCGCTCCGCGGAGCCCGCGTGCTGCGCGGAGGTGTCGTGTTCCGCGGACGGCCCGGACGATCTCGCCGTGCCGGCCAGCCGGGCGGCGACGCCGCGGCCCTCGCGGCGGTCGAGCGCGGTGACCTCCGCGCCGTAGCGGACCCGCGCGCCCGCCTCCGTAGCCAGCCGAGCGAGCTGCGCGGCGACCGCGCCGAAGTCGCAGATGCCCGTGGTGCCGACGTCGATGGCGGCGATGCCGCGCACGTGCGGCTCCCGCTCGGCGATCTGCGTGGGCCCCAACTCGCGTACGGGAATGCCGTGTTGCCGGCCGCGCTGGATCAGGGCGTGCAGCCGGGGCAGCTCGGAGCGGTCGGTGGCGACGATCAGCTTGCCGGTGACCTCGTGCGGGATGCCGTGCTCGGCGCAGAAGGCGACCAGCTCGGCCGAACCGCGCAGCGCGAAGCGGGCCTTGAGGCTGCCGGGCGCGTAGTAGATGCCGCTGTGGATCACTCCGGAGTTCCGCCCCGTCTGGTGCCGGGCGGGGCCCTGCTCCTTGTCCACCACCAGGACGCGGAGGCCGGGAGCGGCGCGGGTGAGGGCGTACGCCGTGGAGAGGCCGACGATGCCGCCGCCGACCACCAGCACGTCGCAGTCGTGCGGGCGCGGTCGGGCGGCGGCCTGTCGACGGCCGGGCGTCGTGGGCGCTGGCATGGACCTCCCCGGGGCCGCGTCGGCCGCTGCGGCCCCGCTGCTGTCGTACGGGCTGTCGGTGTGCGGTGGGCGCGCCGGCAGCGGCCGCCCGGCGCCGGCGGTGCGCACGCCGGCACTGCTGATCTTGGTGGGTGCGGGGCCCGCGGGGGAAGGGGGCCGGGGCGGCCGCGCGGCTTCCTTCGAGGCGGGGGCGGCGGCCGTGCCGGGCGCCGGGCTCGGCGCCGCGCCGGTGCGCGCCTCGGGCACGCCGGGCACGGCGGGTGCGGGCTTCGTCGCCTGCGCGGCATCCGCCGCGTACGCGAACTTCGGGGTCTTCGCGGGCATGTGGACCATCATGGACCGGGCCACTGACAATCCCGCCCGGCGCCGGACCGCCGCCCCGCGCGCGGGCGCGGGCTCACGCCGGAGCCGCCAGCAACGGCCGCGCGCGCTCCCGCAGTTCGGCCACCCGCGGCTCGTCGCCGTAGGGCTCCAGACGGTTCAGCAGGTCCCGTACGTACTCCGTCGTGCGCGCCGAGGAGATGCGGCCGGCGACCTCAACGGCGCGGGTGCCGGCGGCGCAGGCCGCGTCCAGGTTGCCCGACTCCAGCTCGGCGACGGCCGACACGACCAGGCGCAGCCCGTGCGAGCGCACGAACTCCTCGGTCGGCTTCGACAGCGCCCGCTCGGTGAAGCGGCGCACCTGGCGCGGCGCCTTGAGGTCGCGGTAGCACTCGGCGGCGTCGGCGGCGAGCCGGTCGTAGGAGTAGAAGTCCAGCCACGAGGGGTCGGAGTCGCCGCCGCGGGAGCGCTCCAGCCAGCTCTCCGCGCCCGAGAGGGCGGCGCCGCACGCCTGCGGATCGCCCGCCTTCGCGTGCGCGCGCGCTTCCACGAGGCGGAAGAAGCTCATCGTGCGGGCCGTCGCCAGGCCGCGGTTGCGCTCCACTGCGGCCTGCGCCAGGTCGACGCCCTCGTCGGCGAAGCCGCGGTAGGTGGCCTGGAGCGACATGGACGCCAGTACGTAGCCGCCGAGCGGCACGTCGGCCGCCGCGCGGGCCAGCCGCAGCGCCTGGATGTAGTAGCGCTGCGCCGCCTCCTGCTGCCCGGTGTCGAAGGCCATCCAGCCCGCGAGCCGGGTCAGTTCGGACGCGGCGCCGAACAGGGAGCGGCCCACCTCGTCCGAGTAGGCGCCCAGCAGCAGCGGCGCCGCGTCCACGCGCAGGCACTCGGGCACCATCGACGAACGCCAGTCGCCGCCGCCGTACTTGGAGTCCCAGCGGCGCGCCTCGTCGGCCGCCTCGCGCAGCTTCGCCACGTCGCTGTGGCCGACGCGCAGCGGCGCGGGCAGCGCGTCCGCGCCGGCGCCGGGGCCGCCGTCGCCGGCGCCGGTGCCGGCTCCCGTATCGGCTCCGGCGCCGGCTCCTCCCCCACCCCCGGGCCCGGTGCCCGTGCCGTACGCCGCACTGCGGGCGGCGGTCTCGGGGTCGCGGGCGACGGACGGGTCGGCGGGCGTGATCAGCCAGCGCGAGGCGGGCGTCGCGTACGCGCTCACCGCGAACGATCCGGCCAGCGACTGCCAGATGCCGCCTCCGCCGCGGCGCCCGCCGTGCAGGTCGAGGCGGTACAGGTCGGTCGCCGCCTGCACGGCGGCGCGCACGTCGCGCGGGAAGGCCAGCCCCACCTCGGGCGCCGGGTCGGCGTCGGCGAGGCCGATCTCGTGCAGCGGGACGGGACGGCCGAGCTTGCTGCCGATGGCGGCGGCGATCAGATGGGGCGCGGCACCCTGCGGGACCATGCCCTTGGACACCCAGCGGGCGACCGACGTCTTGTCGTACCGAAGCGTCAGACCCCGCTGCGCTCCCAAGTCGTTGACCCTGCGGGCGAGTCCGGCGTTGCTGATTCCGGCGAGGGCGAGGACGGTTCCGAGCTTCTCGTTCGGCCCGCGTGGCTCCCTGGACATGCGCGCACCCCTGACACACACCGACGGCCGCCCCGCTGCCGGCACGTGCGGGCACCGGGGCGGGGCACCTCCTGCCCGCGCGCGAGGCGCGGGGTGCTTCCCTGGGCGCCGAGTGTCGAGCGTCAACACCCGGGAGGCACTGGAGACTTAGCGTAGTTCGCCGCATCCCGACCGTTAAGAGGCGTCATCCCGGATGGCGGGATTCGTGTCTGTGCGAGAGGGGACGGGAAGTGGGGTGCGAGTGGTGGGCGGGCCGGTTACGGGCCGTACGCGCCGAGGGGTGAAGTGTGGCCCCTTAAGGAGCCTCACGAGCCGTACGGGGAACGGCGGTTGGCCCTCTTGCGCACCGCGCCGGATGCTCCTTCTGGATGTGTACGTGCGCCCGTCACGTGCCGCCAGCGCGCCCGTACGGGACGGCGGGCCGAAACCGTGCGCGTGCGCGGCCTGTTGTGTGCTCCGGCGATGTGCTCGTGCGCCCGCCCATGCGCCTGTGCGGGACCTTAAGGCGGCCGGTTCCATGAAAACGCGTGGGTCGGCCCACTGTTGAAGGACCAGTGGGCTGGGGGAGGCCGCCGCCTCATTCCCCGCGGGCGGCGGTTGTGGTCCGGGAGGCGCACGGCCTCCCGGACCGACTTGTACGTACCCCCGTTTCGCCGCTCCCGCCGCCTCCGCCTCGCGGTGGGCCAACGCCCTTGGGAGGGCGCGGAGTTGAGCCCTAGGCCCCGGGGCGGTGCGGTCCGTAAGCCGACTGAGCCCCGCCACAGGCGTCCCGGGCGCTCTCCGGGCGACTGAGGTGCCCGCGCGGCCCGTTCGGGCGGCAAGCGGCCCGCGCTCTCCGCGTCCCCGCGCCCGCGGTGGCCCGCTCCCGATCCGCGATCCGGCCCGTACGCGTGCGCCGTACGCCCGTAGACGCCCGCGTCCCGCAGGACGGCGAGCCGGGCTCCGCGCAGGTCCACGATTGCGGCGCGCGGCGCCAACTCCCCCGGAGCGGGGGCTGCTTGAGGTGCGCGAGCTGCGGCACGCAACCGGGCGACGGGGGCGTACGGGAACGGCGCGGACGCCTGTGCCGCATGCCGTCGCGAACGGGGCGCGGGCCAGACGGGGATGCGCCCCGCAGCGCACGGCGGAAGCACACGTCCCGCACGCGGACCGCGCCCGGCACGCGCGGAGCACCCTCTGCGGCACTGCGTGCACTGCCCGGCGGTGAACACGCCGCGTATGGGCCCGCCCCCGTCACGGGCGCCCCGTGAACCGCCCGGAGGGTCCGCTCAACTCCCGTCGGGCGGCACATAGTTGGCCGAATAACATCGGTCAGCGTCGCGGTGCCGGAAGCCGAAGCCAGCGGAATATGCCATGCCGGAACGGGGCGCCGCCGGCACGCCACCACCCCCGCACCCGCCCCGCACACCACGCACGGACGCCTGCGCACACACCGCCCGAAGCCGCGCATGCCAGGCGCACACCGCGCACACTCCCCGCGCATCGGCGCAACTTCCGTCCACAGGCCGCGCCTCCCGCCGCCCGCACTCATGGCAGCATGGCCACGGGCGGCGAAAACGCGAGCAACAGCGGGAAACCCGCGCAACGCGGAAAACGGGCAAACGCCGCGGCGACGGCGGCAGTCGAGCACCGAAAGGCACGCGGCGATGCGATGGTTGGTGGGGTGGAGCAGCGCCGCCACGGCAGGCGCACCGGCCGGCGAAGGCACCGTCCACCCCGTCGGCGCCCAACTGCTGTGGGGCGACCCCGATCCGCTGTGGGCCGTCGGCGACTGGCGCCCCGACGAAATCCGCGTCATCCACGCCGACGCCACCAACCGCCTCGCCGTGCTGGGCAGTTGCGGCGCCACCGACGACGAACTACGGCAAGGACTCTTCACCGCACGCGGCGGCGCCTTCCGCCACCTGACCGCCTGGCCCGGCAGCTACACCGCCGTCGCCTGCACCGGCCGCCGCATCACCGTCACCACCGACCTCGCCGGACTGCGGCCCGTCTTCCACACCCCCTGGGCAGGCGGCACCGCCTACGCCACCGCCGCGCTGCCCCTCGCCGACCTCATAGAAGCCCAACTCGACATCGGCCACCTCGGCGCGCTGCTCGCCTGCCCCGAAGCGCCCGAAGCGCTCGGCGACGGCACGCCCTACACCGGCGTGCACCGCGTGCCACCCGGACACGCACTGATCATGCGGGAGGGCGGCACCCGCGAGATCACCGGCTACGAACCCGCCGCCTCGCTCGTCGTCTCCCCGCCCGCCGTCGACGCCGACACCGCCGTGGCGGGCGTACGCGACGCTCTGATCGAAGCCGTACGCGCCCGCCTCGCCGCACCGCGGCACGCCTCCGCACACGACCCGGGCAACGACACCGGCAGCCGCGACCCCGGACCCGTCCCCGGCATGGGCCCCGCCGAACGCCGCGCCGCCCGCGGCGCACCCGCACCCGGCGTCGGCGCCGACCTCTCCGGCGGGCCCGCCTCCGGCACCCTCGCCCTGCTCGCCGCCGGACTCCCCGGACTGCCCGGCACCGTGCACGGCGCCGCCGACGGCACCGAAGCCGGCGCACGCCTCCTCGCCGTCACCTTCAACGACCTCACCGCCGGCGGCCCGTCCGCCGCCGACGCCGCCCGCGAACTCGACCGCGCGCACAGCATGGCCGCCGACCCGCGCCTGCACCACCTCGTCGTCACCGGCGACGAAGACGCCCTGCCGTACGCCGAGTTGACCGGACCGCTCACCGACGAGCCCGGCCCCTCCCTCGTACACGCCGGCCGGCACCGCCGCCGCCTCGCCGCCGGCAGCGCCGACCACCTCGTCGGACACGGCGCCCGCCAGGCCCTCGACGCCCACCCGGCGCGCCTCGCCGACCTGCTCCTCGACCGGCGCCGCCGCCACCTGCTGCGCCCCGTCGCCGCACTGGCGCGCGCCGAACAGCAGCCCGGCGCACGGTCGTTGCGCGTGCCGATCGCCGTCTACCGCGCGGCGCGCAAACTCGCCCGCACCTCCTACCGCGACGGCGTCCTGGAGGCGGCCCAGCGGCTGCGCGCGGCCGGCTCCCGCCCGTACGGATTCCAGCGGCGCCGCGCGGGCGGCGGAACCGGAAGCGGCGACGGGCGCGGTTCCGGCGCCGGCGCCGGAGCCGACGGAGGCCGTCCGCACCGGCGCGGCCTCCGCCCGGGAGACGGCCGACAGGGGCGCGCAGCAGGGGAGTTCGGCACCCGGCGGGTACGCGCGGACGGCAGCGGCGGCGAAGCCGGCACCGGCAACGCCGGCAGCGCAGGTAACGCCGAAGGCACCCGCGGCAGCAGTACCGGCGGTACCGGCAGTACGAACGGCACCGGCACCGCCGAAGCCACCGGCAACGCCGGCAGTGCGAACGGCACCGGCACCGCAGAGGGTGCGGAAAGCGCAGCCGCCGCGTCGCTCGCCGCGCTCACCTGGTGCCGGCCCGGACCCGCCGCACGCTGGCTCACCGGCGAAGCCCTCGCCGACGTCGCGTTCCGCCTCGAAGCCGCCGCCACCCTCCGCCCCATCATCGAACGCCCCGGAGAGCGCCGCGCCCGCGCCGCCCTCGCCCGCCAGGCCGCCGACTACCGCGTCCTCGAACAGGCCGCGGAAATCCGCAACCAGCGCCTCCACGCCCCCTTCTACGACAACCAAGTCATCCGCGCCTGCCGCGCACTCCCCGAAGCCCTGCGCGTACGCCCCGGCGCACGCGCCTCCGTACTCCGCTCCGTCCTCACCGGCGCCGGCGTACGCCAACTCCCCGACGGCTGGGGCCAACCCGCCCCCGCACCGCACACCGCCGCCGTACGCGCCGGACTCCGCGCCGCAGCCGACAGCCTCCTCGACCTCTTCGACGCGCCGCTCCTCGCCGACGCCGGACTCGTCGACGCCCGCGTCGTACGCAACGCGATCCGCGCCGCAGCGCGCGGCGCCCCCGTGCCCCTCGACGGCCTCGCCGACCTCGTCTCCACCGAACTGTGGCTGCGCCGCCTCCTCGCCCGCCGCGGCACCTGCTGGACCGGTTCCGCCGCACCGCGGCGCCGCGCCGCCTCCGCCGGCGTCATCCCGCACGGACAGCACCGCCCCGCCCTGTGACCGCACCCCGGAGCCGGGCTGCTCCCCGGAGGCGGGCGGCTCGGCGATAAGGAGAAGCGAGCCCCGCGCCGCACCACGACACTGGAAGCGCACACGGCCCGGCCACGAACGAGGCCCCGAACGAGGCCGCACCCGGAACCGCAGCGAAAGGAAGGCACGACCCCACCGTGCGGTACCTCATCCTCGGCGTCACCGAAGCCCGCGACCCGCACGGCCGGCCGCTGCCCCTCGGCGGCCCCCGGCTGCGCTCACTCCTCGCCGCACTCGCCCGGCACGCCGACCGCCCCACCGCCGTCCCCGCAGGCGTCCTCATCGACGACATCTGGCCGCACCCGGACGACCTCCCCGACGACGCCCCCGCCGCGCTCCAGGCTCTCGTCGGACGGCTCCGCCGCACCCTCGGCCGGACCGCCGTCACCTCACACCCGGGCGGCTACCGGCTCGACGCCGCACCCGAGGACGTCGACCTCTTCCACTTCACCCGCCTCGCCCGCGAAGGAGACGCCGCCCTCGACGCCGGGGCCACCGCCACGGCCGCCGAACTCCTGCGCCGCGCACTCGACTTGTGGCGCGGCCCCGCACTCGCCGACCTCGGCGACAGCCCCGCCGCACACTCCGCCGCGGCCCGCCTCGAAGCCGCCCGCGCCACCGCACACCAGCACCGCATCGCCGCCGACCTCGCCGAAGGACGAGCCCGCGACGTCCTCCCGGAACTCCGCCAGCTCGCCGCCGGCCGCCCCCTCGACGAGCCGCTGCACGCCCTCCTCGTACGCGCACTCCGCGACGCGGGACGGCCCGCCGAAGCACTGCAGACGTACGAGACGGTGCGCCGAAGCATCGCCGACCGCCTCGGCGTCGCCCCCGGGCCCGAACTACGCGCCCTGCACGCCGACTTGCTCGCCGCCGACCGGCAGCCGTACGCGCAGCAGCCGGGGGCGGCCGGCGCCGGTACCGGCGACTCCGGTACGGGCGACTCCGGTACGGACGATTCCCGAGCCGAGGAGGGCAGTACCGACGACTTCCGTGTGGGCGGCACCGGCGCCGGCGCCGGCCCCGCGCCCACGCCCCCGCCGGGCAACCTGCGCGCGCGCCTCACCAGCTTCGTCGGCCGCGAAGCCGAACTCGACCTCCTCGCCCGGGACTTGGACAGCTCCCGCCTCGTCACCCTCACCGGGCCCGGCGGCTCCGGAAAGACCCGGCTGGCCGAACGCGCCGCCACCGCCGCCGTACACGAGCCCGCCGCCCGCTACCCCGACGGAGCCTGGCTGGCCGAACTCGCGCCCCTCGACGACCCCGCCGCCGTACCCGGCACCGTCCTCAGCGCACTCGGCCGCCGCGCCACCGCCGTCTACACCGCGGCAACCTCCGCCGCGACCACACCAGTCGCCGCCCCAGCGGCCGTACCCACACCCGCACCGGCGGCGGGACCGACCGTAGGCGAACAGCCCGACGACGCCACCACCCGGCTCCTCGAACACTGCGCCCAGCGCCGCCTGCTGCTCGTACTCGACAACTGCGAACACGTCGTCGACGCCGCCGCGCACCTCGCCGAAACGCTCCTCGCACACTGCCCCGGACTGACCGTCCTGGCCACCAGCAGAGAACCCCTCGGCGTACCCGGCGAGACCGTACGCCCCGTCGAACCGCTCCAACCCGCCCCCGCACACCGGCTGTTCGCCGACCGCGCCACCGCCGCACACCCGCGCTTCCAGCCCGGCACCGACCCCGAAGCCGTCGCCGAAATCTGCCGGCGCCTCGACGGGCTGCCGCTCGCCATCGAACTCGCCGCCGCCCGGCTGCGCTCCCTCACACCCCGCCAGATCGCCGACCGGCTCGACGACCGCTTCCGGCTGCTGACCAGCGGAAGCCGCACCGTCCTGCCCCGCCAGCAGACGCTGCGCGGCGTCGTCGACTGGTCCTGGGACCTGCTCGACCCGCCCGAACGCACCGTCGTACGGCGGCTGTCCGTCTTCGCCGGAGGCTGCACGCTGACCGCCGCCGAAGACGTCTGCGCCGACCCGGACGACGACGCCGCCGACGCGCACGCCGCAACAGCACCCGGTCCGCAGGCAGCCGACCCGGGCGGCCGAGTGCCCCGCAGCGCCGTACTCGGCATCCTCGGCTCACTCGTCGACAAGTCCATCGTGGTCGCCCAACACCCGCCCGGCACGGCCGAATCCGGCACAGCGGAATCCGACGCCACCGAACCCGACACCGCCGAATCCGGCCGCGCCGGCCAGGGGACCGGGCAGCCCGGCGTGCGCTTCCGCATGCTCGAAACCATCCACGAGTACGCCGCCGAACGCGCCGCCGAACACCCCCACGACCGCGCCCGCACCCGGCAGCGGCACACCGCCCACATCCGCGAACTCGTCGACACCGCCGAACCGCGACTGCGTACCCACCGCCAACTCCACTGGCTGCAACGCCTCGAAGCCGACCTCGACAACATCCGCGCCGTCCTCCACCGCGCACACGCCACCGGCGACACCGGCACCCTCAGCCACCTCGCCGCCGCCATGGGCTGGTTCTGGTGGCTGCGCAACTACCGCGAAGAAGGCGCCCGCTGGATCGACCACGCCCTCACGCTCCTCCCCGACCCGGACGACCCGGACGGCCCGGACGACCCCGACGCCCCCTGCGCCGACGACTCCGCCCACCACATCCGCCGCCAGGAACTCCAACTCCTCCGCTTCTTCCTCGTCTTCGAAAGCAGTAGCACCAACCTCCTCGACAACCCCCGCGACACCCGCACCGCCCGCCGAGTGCTCGACACCTTCCGCCGCCCGCGCCCCGAAGCCGCCCGCTTCCCCGGACTCCTCTGGCCGTTCGCCGCGTTCCTCGCCACCGGCCCGCACACCCTCGCCGAACACTTCGACACCGCCGTCGCCAACTGCCGCGCACACACCCGCGACCCCGGCCACTCCTGGGAACTCGCCGTCACGCTCCTCTTCCGCGCCCACAACCACCTCGACTCCAGCGGCGGCCTCACCCGCGCCGACGCCGACGCGCCCGAAATCGACGCCATCGCCCAGCGCAACGGCGACCGCTGGCTCCTCAGCCAAGCCAGCGGACTACGCGCCGAACTCGCCGCCCAGCGCGGCCACTACGCCCAAGCCCGCACCCACTACGCCGCAGCCCTCGACCACGCACAACACCTCGGCGCCCTCACCGAACCGCCGTTCATCCGCGTCCGCATCGCGGAAACCCGGTACCGGCAAGGCGACTACGCCGCCGCCGACGCACTCGCCCGCCGCGCCATCGACGAAGCCGACCGGCTCGGCATCGCCGACGCCCGCACCTACGGCACCTACCTCCGCGCCCTCGTCGCCTGGCACACCGGCCGAACCGCACAGGCCCGCACCCTGCACGACGCCGCACGCCACAGCGCCGCACTCGGCACTCCGCCCGCCCTCTTCGACGTCGGCATCCGAGCCCTCGACGCCCGCATCACCGCCGCCGAAGGACGCGCCCTCGACGCCGTCCACACCGCACGCCGAGCACTGCGCCTCGCCGTCGACACCGGAACCCCCGAAACGATGCTCGCGCACACCCTCCTCGCCGCCGCCACCGCCGCACTCGCCGCAGGGCACCCGCGCACCGCCGTACGCCTCGCCGACGCCGCACACGCCCGACGCGGCCAACACCCGGCGCCCGCAGCCGACTTGAGCGAAGAACACCGCGTACGAGCACGCGCCGCGCAGTCCGTACGCGACCGCGGGCACCGCGGCGGCACCGGAACGTCCACGGCGTCCACCGCACCCACCGCCCCAACCGCCCCCACCGCGACCCTCACCGTCGAAGAAGCCCTCACCGTCCTCGACGGACTCCGCCACGACGACCCGGCCGAAAACTGCGAACGGGAACGCCGAACAGCGAACGGCGACGGCGAACACTGACCGGAAGGCGAACGAAGCGGGCGAGCAACCGGAACCGACAGCCGGAACCGGCAACCGAAACCGACAGCCGGAGCCGGCAGACGGCTACCGGCACGTGATCCGCGACTGCGCCCAGTCCGCCAACCCCCACGCACCCGACGCCGACTCCGGACGCACCACCAGCCGTATCGTCCGCACTCCGCGCAGCGGCACATGCACCGGAACCGCCCGCTGCCCGCCGCGCACCACGCGCGACGACCACAGCAGCTTCCCGGAACCCTCCGCATTCACCGCCGCGGTAGCCGCCGGAGCCCCCGCGCCGCCGGACGAAGACCCCTCCTTCTCACCGCTCGCGTACACGGAGAAGCGCATCGCACCGGTGCCGTGCGTCGCATCGTCGACGCCCGCGAACGCGTCGTAGGAGCGGCACTCTCGGTTCAGGTCGATCGTCACCGACGAGATCGGATGCACCGTCACGCCGTACGCGTACTCGCGGCCGCCGATCCGCAACCCGTGCCGCCGCCACAGCCAACTGCTCTCCGCGAGCCGCACTCTCGGCTCGTGCGCACGGTCCGCATCGCCGAACACATCCCACCGCAGGTTCGCGACCCGGTAGTCCGCCGGCGCAGGAGGCTTCGGCGCGTGCGTCGGCGCGGGCGGAGCCGGCGGACGCGACTGCGAATGCGTCGGTGACGGCTTCGGCTTCGACGGCTTGGAACCGCTCGGACGAGGACGAGGCGGAGCCGGCTGCGGACGCTTCGACGGCTTCGGAGGCGCAGGCTCCGGAGCGGGCTTGTGCGACGGCGGCGCCTTGTGCGTCGCCGGCGGCTTGGCCTCCGGCTTCTTCGGCGCCTCGTCGCCGCCCGTCAGCGCGAACGCCACCGCCGCGGCGGCAGCCGCGACCGCCGCCGCCAAGCCGACCTTGGCGGGAGTGCTCGCACCCTCCGACGCGGCGCCGCCGGCCGCGCCACCCGCACCGGCACCGCTTGCGCCGCCCGCTCCGCCGGCAGCGGCTGCGCTGCCGGCGGCCGCCGTCGCACCCGTACCGGCCAGCAGCGCGCCGAACATCTTCGCGCCGCCCGCCGTGGCGAACCAGCCGATGAGAGCGACCGGCACCAACGTCCGAATGGTCTGGTTCAGATTCACCAACTCGGCGGCCGCATCGCGGCATCGGGCGCACTGCGACAGATGCCGCCGCACCCCGACCTCGGCCCGCATCCGCAGACCGCCGCGCGCGTAGGCGCCCAACCGGTCCGCGTAGCGCGCACACGAGTCGCCGGCCGTCAGCGTCGTACTCACATGGGCCTGGAGGTAGGCCTTCTTCAGGTTCTCGCGGGCACGGTGCGCGGCCACGGCCGTCGCATTGTCGGAGAGCCCCAGCAGCGGCGCGACATCCCGCGGCTTCGCCTCCTCGACCGCCGTGTGCCACAGCAGCATCTGGTCCTTCTCCGACAGGCTCTTGAACGCCCTTACGACCAGGGTCTGTTCGGCCTCCCGCATGGCCCGCACATCCGCACCCTGGCCCAGGTCCTCGCCTCCGGCCGCCGGATTCGCCGCCGCCGACTCCGCGAACACCGCGAAATCCTCGACCAGTTGCTCTCGCTTCTGCGTCTTCGTCCAAGCGGCCGCGACATGGCGCACCGACGTCAGCAGATAGGCGCGTACGGCCGACTCCGGCCCCTTGCCGCGCCGCACGGCCTGCAAGGTACGGGCGAAGACCTCGTTGGTCAGATCCTCCGCGGTGTCCGCATCGCGGCAGCAGGTGCGCGCGTACCGGCGCACCGCATCCGCGTGCCGCCGGTACAGCTCGTCGTACGCGCCGGTGTCGCGCTCCCGCATACGCGCGACCAGCTCCGCATCCGACAGCCGCGCGGTGTCCGGGTTCGAAGCGCCGGACGGGGAAGTGGCGGGAGGACGCATGCCGGACGAAGAAGTGGCGGGAGAGGGAGCTGAGTTGGGCGCGCCGGCGGAACCGCCCGAACCGCTGGCACCGCCCGCACCTCCGGAACCGTCCGCGCTGTCGACGTCACCGGCACGAGAAGCCCGCGTGGCCCCGGCCCCGGACCCCGGCACCTGCTCGCCCCCGGGACGCCGCTGGCGAGGGGGCGCGACGGAGGGGGAGGGGATGTTGCTGCTTTTGCTGCTCTGGGGGGCTCCCCCCACCCCCTCCCCACCCCCGTCTTCCGGTCTGGTGCCGTGCGTTGGCTCCTCGTGCGCAGGCGCGGCCGGACTCGGGCCCGGGCCTGCGGGCTTGTGCCGCTGGCGTTGGCGCGGCAGGCCGTGTTGCGGAGCGCTGCTCTGCTCGGCTCCGTCCGCTCCTTCCGCCGGTTCGTGTCCTGGTGCCATGTCGTCGGCAGTCCCGCTGTCGTCTTTGGCGGCGCTGCGCTCGCCCGGATCGCGACGCTGCCCGCCGGCATGGGCCGCCCTCTCCGATGGGCCGCCTTGTTCTGGGACTTGGGGAGTGCCTTGCTCCTCGTTCTTTCCGTCCTGCCGTCTGTCCTGGCCCTCTGTCGAGCTGGACGTCTCCGATGCCTCTTCGCCATCGCCAACCATCGCCGCCATCCCCGCACTTGCTGTCTCAGCCAGACATCGGGCCAGCTTCGCACAGCTGTAGCGCGTCAATCCCGTCGATGACGGCAATCACCCTTTCGTGGCCTTTATGTGTGCGGGCGCGGCCGGAGTCCTTCCAGCAGGATGTCGAGCAACCGCTTTGATGCGGCGGCCTGTTGGGCGGCGTCCGGCAGGGACGGCGCGGCGGTCGCTATCAGCAGCAGCACATCTCCGACGGTGACGTCGGTGCGCAACTCTCCTACGTCGCGGGCGCGTTGGACGAGCTGGCCCACCATGGACAGCAGTTCCGCCGTGCCGGGATCCTCTTGGACGCCGCCGAGTTGGTCCGCCGGCGGTGCCGGCGGTGCCGAGGCTGCGGCAGCCGTCTGCGCGGGCTCGGTCTGCTCGGCCGCCTGCTGTGCGTCGCTGTCGGACACCAGCCGCAGGTCCGGCTGGCCGTTCCGCGGCTGGGCACCGTCGGAGTCGGCCTCGGACTGGCGTTGGTGCGGCAGTTGTACGGTGCCGCCCGGCGGTATCTCGTCGTTCCAGCCGTCGGCCCGCAGGATTTTCGGCGGCAGCAGCCGGCCGGCGCCGGAGGCGACCGAGGTGCGCAGGAAGCGCGCCAGCGCCGCCCAGGGCTCTTCCTCTTCGCTGAGCGCGGTGCGCGCTTGTTCCGTGAGCCGCGCGGTCTCTTCGGCCGCTATGCGCTGTACGAGCACTTCCTTGCTGGGGAAGCGGCGGTAGACGGTGCCGACGCCGACGCGTGCGCGCCGTGCCACGTCTTCCATCGGCGCTCCGTAGCCCAGTTCGCCGAAGACTTCGCGAGCGGCGCGCAGCACGTGTTCGAGGTTGCGCTGTGCGTCCACGCGCAGCGGCGTGGAGCGCGGAGCGGCTCCTTTGCCGGAGCCCGCGGCGGCGTTCGTACGTGCCGGTTCGGCAGTGCCGGACGTCGTGGTGCCGGATGCCGTGGTGCCGGGAGCCGCGCCGACGGGTGCGCCGCCCGAATCGTGCTGCCCGGCACGGTCGTTGCCGATCTCGGCGCCGGTGTCCGTGGGTGCGTCGGCGCCGTCGTGGCCCGCGTCTGCGGACATCGCCGATGCGGTTGTCGTGTGCGAGCCGTGGATGCCCTGAAGGTGCATGTCTGTTCCCCCGGTGATCAAGATCTCCCCCCGGAGACCCCCGCCCTGTTGCAGTCGTCGGTGGCACGGATTCGGTCGTTGTGGCCGTACTACCGATGGGGACGAACATAGTTGAGCGCAGGTCAACGGGGAAGGGGTCGCTTCCCGGGAGTCTGCGTGGTGGGGTTGCGGGGAGGCGCACTCGGGGGGCGCCGTGCTCGGTGTGGGCGCGGTACGCCCCTGTTGAGCTGCGGTGATGTGGGTGTGGGGCGGGGCCCGGACAAGCGGAGCCTGTGCTTCCGTCGGTCACACAATTCAACGGACCTGTGGACAAACGCGTAGCCGCGGGTGCGTCATGGACGGGTGACGAAGGCGACGAAGGAATCCGTGCGCATCCTCGTGATCGGTGGCGGTTACGTCGGCATGTACACCGCGCTGCGCCTGCAGAAGAAGCTGAAGCGGCAGCTCAGGCAACCCGTCAACACCCCCATCGCATCCGGGCGTTCCGCGCAGGAGCGCAGAGAACCGCGCGCCGCCGAACCCGCCGACGCCGACGCAGCCGGAGCCGCCGACGCGCAAGTGCAGGCCGGCGTCGAGATCGTCCTCGTCGACCCCGACCCGTACATGACCTACCAGCCCTTCCTGCCCGAAGCCGCGGCCGGTTCCATCTCGCCCCGCCACGTCGTCGTGCCGCTGCGCAGAGTGCTGCCGTCCTGCCGGATCGTCGTCGGCGAGGCGACCTCACTCGACCACGAGAAGAAGATCGCCCGCATCGAGACGCTCGCCACCGAGGAGGAGGGCACGGGCAGCGTCGAAGTCCCGTACACACACCTCGTGTTGGCGCCCGGCTCCGTCTCCCGCACGCTTCCCGTCCCGGGCCTCGCCGAGTACGGCATCGGCTTCAAGACCGTCGAGGAGGCCATCGGGCTGCGCAACCACGTGCTGGAGCAGCTCGACATCGCCTCCTCCACCCGCAACCCCGAAGTACGCGACGCCGCCCTCACGTTCGTCTTCGTCGGCGGCGGCTACGCGGGCGTCGAAGCGCTCGCCGAGCTGGAGGACATGGCCCGGTACGCCTGCCGCTACTACCACAACATCGCGGCGGACGAGCTGAAGTTCCTGCTCGTCGAAGCCTCCGGCAGGATCCTGCCGGAAGTCGGCGAAGAGATGGGCACCTACGCGCTGCGCGAACTGCGCGCCCGCGGCATCGACGTACGCCTCGACACCCGGCTCGACTCCTGCGAAGACCGCGTCGCCGCACTCAGCGACGGCTCCCGGCACCCGGCCCGCACGCTGGTGTGGACGGCAGGCGTCAAACCGCATCCGATCCTCGCCGCCTCCGGACTGCCGCTGAACGCGCGGGGGCGGCTCAACTGCACGCCACAGCTGCGAGTTGAAGGCTGCGACGACGCCTGGTCCGCAGGCGACGCGGCCGCCGTACCGGACCTCGTCGCACGGGAGCAGGGAGACGGCGACGCACTGTGCGCCCCCAACGCCCAGCACGCCGTGCGTCAAGCACGCCGTCTCGCCGACAATCTGGCGGCTTGCCTACGGGGCGAGGCGTTGACCGACTACCGTCACGCTTACGCGGGGTCCGTCGCCTCCCTCGGACTGCACAAGGGCGTCGCGCACGTCTACGGGCGGAAACTGAAGGGCTATCCGGCCTGGTTGATGCACCGCATGTACCACCTCAGCCGCGTCCCCACCGTCAACAGAAAGGCGCGCGTGCTGGCCGAATGGACACTCGCCGGCCTGTTCAAGCGTGAGATCGTCTCGCTCGGCTCGCTGGAACACCCGCGGGCGGAGTTCGAACTCGCCGCAGGCACCGGCCGCCGCCCCGGAGCATCCTGAGCCCTGGACCCGTCTCGTCCGGGGGCCGGACCGCCGCCCACCGTACGCACGGGTCGCCGGGTGATCTGATGGTGATTCGGTGAGCGATCCCATGCCGGCGTCGTGCACCCCGCGGAACGTGTGACCATGGGTGGGCTTCGTATCTGCACAGAGTGACCACGCGGCGGTCCGCCCTCGGACCGCCTCCGGAACGACACGAGGAATCGGACGACCGTGAACTTCACGCGCTGGAGCGCCCGACTGCCCGGCACACAGCGGCGCATCGCAGCCGCCCAGGCGGGATCGCTGGCGCGACAGCTGTCGGAGCGCGCCAGGTCCGCGAGGTCTGGCCGCGGCGCCAGGTCTGCCAAGGCACCGAAGACCGCCGACTACGGCGAGCGCTCCGGGCGCGGCACAGCCGCCGACGCGCCGCCGAACACCGGATCCACCGGCTCCACCGGCTCCACCGACCCGGCCGCCGGCAGCGCAGCGCCGGAGCCCGGCGACACCAAGGACACCGCAGCGCCGGAAGCAGCGGACGCCGAAGACCCTCCGACACCACGCCGCCAAGTGCCGACCGCCCGCGCCGAACACACCGAACCGCCCGCCGCGCCCCCGCCCGCCAACACCCCGGCCGGCAGCGGGAGTTGCGGACGTGCGGCCGCCGCCACCGAGCAGGACGGCGCCTCCGCCTCCGTGCCGCCGACCACCTCCGGGGCGCTCGTGACGCGCAGCATCGACGCCCTGAGCGTGCACGACCTCCTCGGCCAGGTCCCCGCCCTGGCCGCCGTGGTACACGGAGCCGACCACCGCGTCGCGTACGTCAACGACGCGTACGCCGCGGTCTTCGGCCCACGCGCCCCCGGCGGCCCCGCCCGCGAGGTGCTGCCCGAACTCGCCGAACTCGGCCTGCTTCCCCTGATGGACCAGGTGCTGCGCAGCGGCAAGCCGCGCACCGTCAAGTCCCGGCGCGTGCCCGGCCCGACCGGCACCCGCGACGGCTTCTACACCTTCACCTGCACGCCCATCACCGCGGACGGCGAGGGCGGCGTCCTCATCTTCGCCGCCGACGTCACCGACCAGGTCGAAGCCGCCGAGCGGCTGCGCGCCAGCGAGCGCCGCCAGCGAGCCGCCGCCGTCACCCTCCAACGCAGCCTGCTCCCGCAGGAGTTGGAACAACCCGACGACCTGCGCGTCGCCGCCACCTACCAGCCGGGCGGCACCGACGCCGCGGTGGGCGGCGACTGGTACGACGTCATCACCCTCGGAGCCGGCCGCACCGCCCTCGTCATCGGCGATGTGATGGGCCGCGGCGTCCGAGCGGCCGCCGTCATGGGCCAACTCCGCACCGCCGTACGCGCCTACGCCCGCCTCGACCTGCCCCCGCACGAAGTGCTGCAGCTCCTCGACGGCCTCGCCGCCGAAATCGACTCCAGCCAGATCGCGACCTGCCTCTACGCCGTCCACGATCCCAACGAGGGCGTCCTGCACTACGCCTCCGCCGGCCACCTCCCCATCCTCGTCCGGGACACCGACGGCACCGTGCAGCGGGCCGCGGAAGCGACCGGCCCGCCGCTCGGCACCGGCGGCTGGGTGCACAACTCCGCCTCGCTGACGCTCGGTCCGGGCGCCTCCGCCGTGCTGTACACGGACGGGCTCGTGGAACGCCGGGAGACCGACATCGACGAAGGCGTCGCCACCCTCGAACGCGCCTTCTCCGGTGCCGCCGGCCCGCCGGACACCGTCTGCGACCGCCTGCTGCAAGCCCTGGGCATCACCGCCGAACACGACGACGACGTCGCCGTGTTGGTGCTGCAACTCCCCGAACGCACGGGCGCCGAAGCCGAGTTGTTCCACAACGCCGCCCTCGACCTCCTCGGCGGCACCGAAGCCGCCCCGCGCGCCCGCGCGTTCGCCTCCGGCGTCCTGTCCTCCTGGCGCTTCCCCACCGAACTCCACGACCTCGGCGTACTGGCCGCCAGCGAACTCGTCGCCAACTCCCTGCAACACGGCACCCCTCCCATGCGGCTCCGCCTCCGCCGCACCGACCGGCGGCTGATCGTCGAAGTCACCGACGGGGACGAACACCTGCCGAGACGCCGACGCGCCGAACCCGTCGACGAGGCAGGCCGCGGCATCTCCATCGTCGCCACCATCGCCTCCGCCTGGGGCTCCCGAAGAACCCCCGACGGCGGCAAGTCGGTGTGGTGCGAGTTCGCCCTCCCCGGACAGCCGGCGGCCTGAAGGACCGCCGCCCCGAGCGGACAACGCGAGAGACCACGGCCCGGGAGCCTGTCAGACGAAGCTGTGCACCTCGGCCTCCGCCGACTCCCGCGCCACGTCCTGCCGCGCGACGACCACCGATCCGTACGCCCGGTCTTGCCCCGGTGCCAACCGTCTGCCCAACCACACCGCGAGCCCGGATATGGAGACCGAGCAGACGACCAGCATCACGATGTACGCCGCGTACGTACCCGTCGCCGCCAACAGCCCCCCGACACTCGGACCGACCGACAACGCCAACTGCTTCACCAGCGCGAAGGCCGAGTTGTACTGCCCCACGAACCCCGACGGAGCCAGATCGGCGACCAGCGGAGCCACGGTCGGCGACAGCATCGTCTCGCCCAAGCCGAACAGCGCGTACGTCGAGATCAGGAACGCGGTGGCGACCGCCGGAGCACCCCGCACCAGCCCGGACGCCCCCGCGGCCAGCCAGGCGACCGCCCATATCGCCCCGACCAGTGCGACCACCCGGCTTCGCCTTCTCCGCTCCACCCACCGCAGCACCACGTACTGCGCGAGCACGATCACCGCGGTGTTCGCCGCCAACGCGACACCCAACGTGGACGTCGAGATCCGCGTGACCTCCACCGCGTACGCCGACAGCCCCGACTCGAACTGCCCGTAGCACGCGAAGAAGAGCACGAAACCGAGGACGCACAGCAGCACCATCGAGCGATCCCGCAGCAACGTCCGCCAACCGTCGGCAAAGCCGCGACCGCGCCCCAACTCCTGCGGCACAGACGCGCCGTCGCCTCCGTCACGCTCCACGGCCGGCAGGCGTACCGACGCCAGCACCAACCCCAAGACCACGAACATCGCCGCCTCGACGGCGAACAGCACGGTGAAGGACCCGGGCCGGTGCACATCGACCATCAGCCCACCGAGCAGCCCGCCTATGCCCAGGCCCAAGTTGTTCAGAAAGAACTGGGTGGCGAAAGCGCGCGACCGCGTCCCCGTCGTAGAGCACCAGACGATCATCGTGGCCAGCGTGGGCTGAAGCACGGCGACGCCCGCCCCCATCAGCGCCGACGACCCCAGCACAAGAGCAGCCGTGCTCGACACCCCGAACCCGGTTGCCCCGACCACCGCCAGAGCCGACCCGAAGAACGCCACGGGCAGCGGTCCCCGGCGATCGATCGCCCGCCCCGTGAACGGCAGCACCAGCAACGCGGCGGCGGCGAACACCGCCATCACCGCACCCGCGGCCCCGTCACCGAGCTTCCGCACCTGCGCCGCGTACACGAACAGGAACGGCATGGTGAAGCCGTTACCGAACGCAGCCAAGGCGTTGCCCAGCTGGATCCGGCGCAGCTCCGCGCTCACGGGCCTGGACACACTTCCCCCCATCTCACCTGCGGTCAAGCCGATGACCGCGCTAGACTTCAAAGCTAAAGTTCGATGTTAAAGGCTACATATAACAAGCCTTCAATGCCAACTCGAGCCGTGGGAGACTCGGTGACATGCCGGAACGACAGCCGACGCTGGACGAGCAGATCGCCATCTACCAGCGCGAGTACCGTGACCTGGACCCGCAAGTGGAGAAGGTGGTCAACGCCCTCAGCCGTCTCGACCGCAGGATGAACGTGGCGTACGGCCGCCAGCTCGTGACCCTCGGCCTCGGCAACACCGACTGGGAGGTCCTCAAAGAGCTGGTGATGGCGGGCAGTCCCTACCAGCTGTGGCCGGGGACCATCGCGAAGCGACTCGGCCTGACGCCGGCCGCCATGACCCACCGCATCGACCGCTTGCTGGACCAGGGGCTCGTCACGAGGGAGCGCGACCCCGACAACCGCGTTCGCGTGATCATCGGCATCACGGATGAAGGCCGAGAAAAGTGGCTCCAAGTCATGCGTCGGGCATCCGTGTTCGAGGAAGAGCTCCTCCAGGACCTGTCGAACGCAGAGCGGGTTCTGCTGGGCGAACTGCTCACGCGGCTCCTGCGGCGCGTGGAAGAAGCGCAACCGGACGCCGACGGCCGACTCACCGACCTCGACTGACACTGCAACACCCCCGCAACCTCCGTTTGACACCCCCAGGACCGGTCCGTACTGTTCTTCGGGTTGCCGTCGGGGCGTGTGTGTCTTGGTGGTGGCTTTTTGTTGTGTGGCGTGTGTGGTCTGTGGGTTTGGTGCTGTCTGGTGGTCTGGATTTGGATTGCCGGGTGGTGGTGGACTAGCGTGACGGCGACGCCGCGGAA
>Ga0164243_10004731_pt1 | contig 21162 bp, 23 predicted proteins | sample OricompcompostOP_FD_108781 | JGI IMG/M metagenome (GOLD analysis project Ga0164243, IMG submission 108781) | Organic Plus compost microbial communities from Emeryville, California, USA - Original compost - Organic plus compost (OP) | ecosystem: Engineered > Solid waste > Mixed feedstock >...
TATCCCGTTGTTTCTACAACGATTTTGCGTGTACCGAAGTTATTTTTGTGGATAATATTATACTGCAATTGACATAGAAGCCTCTGACTGATATATATTAAGTATTATCACCAAAAACAGACAAGGAATGCGAGCACATGTCTGATTTACCAGAAAAACAAGTAAAAAGATTAACGTCCCTGATCCAGGAAGCTGAAACGAACCTTGCAGCAGCCAAAGAACTACTGATTAGTATTATCGGCGAAGGTGGTACCGTTGTCACGCCAAAATCAAGCCAGGAAGATGTAGCCGGTAAAGTTGTCGAAGGCGTATTCGATGGCCAAGTTATGGTTGGCCCCGATGGCAAAAATTATCCAGTCCCCGCCAACTACGCTAGCAAGTCAAAACTTGTCGAAGGCGACATTTTGAAACTGACCATCGCCGACGACGGTAGCTTTATCTACAAGCAAATTGGCCCGATTGAGCGCAAACAAGTTATTGGCACCCTCGTACAGCACGACGGCGCATACTACGTTGAAGCAAATGGCAAAGAATACCGAATCCTCCTTGCCAGCGTGACATACTTCCGCATCAAAGAGGGCGACCAAGTCACGATCATTATCCCAGAAGACAATCCGGACGCGACGTGGGCGGCTGTTGAAGCGGCACTCTGACAAAATCCATCCGTTGCCAAATAAATCCGAATTAAATTCGGATTTATTTTCTAAAAACACAACATATAAACGCAACAAAACAGCGTACAATAGTGAGTAATGAATGGGAAAGAAAAAGGGCAGGCGCTGTACCGCCGGTATCGCAGTCGCTCGCTGGATGAAGTTGTCGGTCAAGCACAGGTGACTGAGGTGTTGCGCCACAGCCTGAAACAAGGCAAGGTCGCGCATGCGTATCTGCTCACCGGCCCGCGAGGGGTAGGCAAGACGTCGATTGCACGCATATTGGCGCACGAAATCAACCAATTGCCATATAGCGACGAATCAACTCACCTCGATATCATCGAAATCGACGCCGCCAGCAACAACGGCGTTGACGACGTGCGTGATCTGCGCGACAAAGTGCAGTTGGCCCCCGTATCTGCCAGCAAAAAAGTTTATATTATCGACGAAGTCCACATGCTCAGCAAGCCAGCGTTTAACGCGCTGCTCAAAACCCTCGAGGAACCACCGTCACATGTTGTGTTTATCCTGGCAACCACCGACCTTCACAAAGTCCCTGCTACCATCATCAGCCGCACACAACACTTTGCGTTCCATAGCATCAGCCCGGCTGATTTACAGCAACAACTGCGCAAAATCGCCGACGCCGAGAAAATGAAAGTGACTGATGATGCACTGGCCGCCATTGCCCAACGTGGCGATGGTAGTTTTCGCGATAGCATCAGCCTATTGGACCAACTATCCAGTTTTGCCGATGACAAACAGGGTATTACGCTTGAACTAGTCGAATCGACGCTCGGGCTCGCTAAAGCCGATGCTGTTGAGCAATTGCTCGATGCCGTATCACATCAAGATGTCGCAGCAGTGATCACAAAACTAGGTGAGTTAGAACAGTCTGGTATACAACCAACCATTCTAGCCGATCAGCTGGTACAAACCTTGCGTACTCGGCTCGCCGACCACCCCGAAAGCGTAACACTACTCGACGCACTGCTGACCGTCCCTAATTCACCACAGCCACAACTTAAGCTGCTCACCGTCCTCGTTGGCGCTATCAAACCCAAACAATCATCAGCACCAGCAGTTGCCACCAAAGCAAAAACCGTTGTAGAGGCACCGATTAAAAAGCTGGAAAAATTAGCCGAGAAGCCCCTCGTGACTACACCAGCGCGGTCAGATACCACCAAGCGGGTGGCACGAGAATCCGAGCAACAAGAACGAATCACTGGTGATTCTTCGCAGTTGCTGAATCGTAGTGACAGGACCCGCGAGACAGCGCCGCTACGTGACGAGCACGCTTTAGCGAGCGCAGGCAACGACGCAAGCGGTGTTGAAGAGGCGAACGGGAGCGGTGTAGGAAAAGTCATCACTCTCGACTGGCCAGCACTCATCGAAGAAACCCGCAAAAACCACCTCGCACTCCATAGCGTTCTGAGTAAATGCACGCACGAACTAAACGGCGACACACTGACACTGTACACCGGTCGCAAGTTTAACAAAACCAAACTCGACGACCCAAAATACCTGACCAAACTCCATGAAGCACTGGCAGCACAGGGAGCCAAAGGACTGCAGATTGTCACTATTCCCACCACCGCACCCCCGGCAGATGAGAAATTAGCCGAAATAGCTGCTATGATGGGAGGAGGACAGGAAGTATCCCTGGAGGAAATACAGGAGTCGGCATGAGTGCCAAAACCGTTGAGGCAAAAATACCACCACAAAATCTCGACGCCGAGAAGAGTCTCCTCGGCGCTGTTTTGATTGACGAAGAAGTACTGGCTGATGTGACCGAATTTGTCGGGCCACGCGATTTCTATGACAAGCGCCACGCAATGATATATAGCGGCATGTTGCGCCTCTACGAACGCCACAAACCAGTCGACCTGTTGACACTAACCGATGAATTAAAGAAAAAGAACGAATTTGACGATGTCGGAGGCACCGCCTACCTGACGGAACTGACTAATTATGTGCCAACTGCCGCCCATGCAGCGACTTACGCTGAAATGGTGGCCCAAAAAGCCGTCCGCCGCCGACTCATCAAAGCTAGTGCCGACATATCAGAACTCGGCTACGACGAAGATTTCAACGTACAGGAACTACTGGAAAAGGCCGAGGCAGAGTTATTTTCTGTCAGCGACGAAGGGCTGAAACAGGACCTTGTCAGCATGGAAACAATCCTAACCGAAAGTTTTGACCGTCTGGAGGAATTACACCGCAACAAAGGTATGCTACGCGGCGTCAAAACAGGTTATCGCGACCTGGACAATATGACCGCCGGTCTGCAGCGAAGCGATTTGATCATCCTGGCGGCCCGCCCAGCCATGGGTAAAACCACGCTGGTCACCAACCTAGCGTACAATGTCGCAACGCTCAACAAACAATCCGTCCTGTTTTTCAGCCTTGAGATGAGTAAAGAACAGCTGGTCGACCGTATGCTGGCTGATGCATCGGGCGTGGACGCATGGAATATCCGCACCGGTAACCTAAGCGATGACGACTTTTCCAAACTATCTGAAGCAATGGGCGAGATGGCCGAAGCACCAATATTTATCGACGATACACCAGGGCTATCTGTCCTCGAAATGCGCACTAAGGCCCGCCGCGCCGCCCACGATGCACCACTAGGCCTAGTGATTGTCGACTACTTGCAGCTGATGCAGGCGAGCGGTAACCGCACCGATGGCAACCGCGTGCAAGAGGTGAGCGAGATCAGCCGAGGATTGAAGCTCCTCGCTCGTGAATTGAACGTACCAGTGATCGCGCTGTCACAGCTATCTCGTAGTGTGGAATCCCGCAGCCCACAGGTGCCGCAGCTGGCTGATTTGCGTGAATCCGGATCAATCGAGCAAGACGCCGACATTGTCATGTTTATTTACCGCGAAGCATACTACAATCCCGAAACTGATCGTGAAAACATCACCGACCTGATCATCGCCAAACACCGTAACGGCCCAGTCGGTAAAATTGAGTTGTACTTCCATCCAGAACGACTGCGGTTTATGTCGCTCGACAAACGACACGAATGATTTTTGTTCTTTTCAAAGGACTAAACTAGTTCTTCTGGCTGGAAGAACCAACAGCCCTCTTTTTGGATCGCCAAAAAGAGTCAAAAAGCTCGTGACGCTTCGCCGCGCCTGAGCCAAAGTATCAAAAAGACCGGTCACGCCAGAACGACCCACAAGGGGATCGGTCAAAATTGATTTTATTAGTTATTTAATTTTGACTTGTCTGGCGTGAACTATTCCGGCCTTTTTGCCGCTTCGGCACAGGGCGTCTGCAGATGTCACGCAGTTAACTGATTGTTTTACGCGGCAGAGCCGCGAATAGTATTCGCAGTTCTACTGCGTTGAACATTGGGGCTTTAGTGTGACATCTGCAGGGAACCGAGGCTGATGACTCCGGAAAACCGGAATAGTTCGCGAGAGTATGTCATTTTTAAACAACTAATGAAATGAAAAATGACCGACCAACGGGAGTTCTCGAGCGACCGGTTTTCTGGTGACAGCGGCCACGGATTACCGAAGCCGTCACCAACTTTTTGCTTCTTTTTGTTGGCACAAAAAGAAGTGACTTGGTTCTTGGTCATTCAAGAACGCGTTTGGTTCTGCGCAAAAAGAGCACCAAAAAGATAACCATTATCAATCTGCTATAATTATCCTACATGGCCAAATGGTTTGATACTGACTCGTGGCTGCACCGCAAAAGGTACGTTTTAGGCTACCTGGGCATTGTTATTGGTTTTGCCGCATTGCTGTATGTCGCTGGTACATTGATACCAGGCGGCTTGAGTAGTAGCGAAGAAAAAGCGTTCGTTGCATCAGCCAAGCTGGATCTTCAAGACATCGATTCGCTGACAATTATTAATTTGCCATTCCATGTCATCCAGCGCGGTGTTGTCGAATTGCTCGGCCCATCGACGTTTACGCTCAAACTGCAGTCACTCATACTTGCACTCATCACCGGTATTGGCGCTGTCCTACTACTACGCCGGTGGTTCAAAGCGAATATCGCCCTGCTAGCGACAATTATCATGATCACGACCGGGCAATTCATCTACGTTGCCCAATCCGGCACGCCAGACATCGGCTATATTATGTGGCCCGTATGGCTGCTGCTGACCGCAACAATGATCACCACGTCCGAACGCCACAAACGCTTTTGGAAAATTCTGTTTTTCGCTCTTGTGCCACTCAGTTTGTACACCCCTGTCAACATCTATCTGGTGGTTGCGATCATCAGCGCCGGGCTCATCCATCCACACGTGCGTTATGTCATACGGCGCATGTCCAATCTGCATTTAGCACTCCTCAGTTTGATGAGCTTAGTACTTGTCGCGCCCCTAGTTTACTTGGTTTCACGCGACCCTTCACTCATACCGCAATTTTTGGGTATTCCATCATCGTGGCCTCCCGATTTCCTCGCCAATGGTCGCACGCTGATGCAGCAATATTTCAATTTTGTCAGCCCGCAAAGTGGTGCTCTGATGACACCAGTCCTCGGGTTGGGATCAATGATCGTGATCGCTCTTGGTATCTGGCGATTGTTCAAAATTCGCTATACCGCCCGCAGCTACACGCTGGTAGCCTGGGTGATTTTACTCATCCCAGCACTGCTCATTAATCCGTCATATACGACCGTGGCCTTCGTTCCACTCCTGATCCTGCTCGCCATGGGGCTCGAATTCCTGCTACGTTCATGGTATCAAATGTTCCCACGCAATCCTTATGCGCGTTTTGTCGGGCTGGTGCCATTGGTGATCCTGGTGGGTGGTTTGGTTATTTCGGGTCTCAGCCGCTATTTTGATGGGTATAGATACGACCCTGCTACAGCATCGAATTTTAGCCACGACCTGACACTCCTCGAGAAAAAGGTTATCACCGATCAACCCACAACACTTATTGTCGCTCCAAGTGAACAGGAATTTTACACCGCAATCGTGCACCTTAACCGCCAGCCTGATGACAAGCTGATTATTGGCACAACCGTCCCGCTGCAACCACAAGGTCAGCTAGCCGCAACCCATGCAGCCAAGGATCGCGTAGGCTACCCAATTGATCGCATTGTCACAACCGCCACATCGAATGACGCGGATCGGTTTTACATCTATAAAACCAAGTAGTTTTGCAGTATAATAGTATAAGTTTGTAAATGGAGAGAATACATGGCTTTTGACCAGATGAAGATGCTCAACGATTTGAGAAAGGCGCAAAAAGATCTGAAAAAACAGAAGGTTGTTGTAGCTGCCGGCGGTGATGACGATGACAATCCACAAGTTGAGGTAACGATCAACGGCGAATTGAAAGTCGAAGCGATCAAAATCGACCCAGAACAAGTTGACCTAGAAGATATCGAAGAGCTCGAACACAACATCCAAATCGCACTGCGTGATGGTATGCAAAAAGCTCAGGAAATCGCTGCTGAAAAAATGAAGCCGCTCATGGGCGGTCTTGGCAACCTGGGCCTCTAGGGAAGTATCGTGGCGGGACTACTGCCTCGTGCGCTTGAAAACGCTATTGAGGAGCTAGGGAAGCTCCCTGGTGTTGGCGTACGCACGGCCGAACGCTATGCGTATTATTTGCTGCGCGCCAACCCGCTGACTGCAGACAAACTTGCAGACAGTCTGAAGACGCTTCATAGCGGCGTCAAATCATGTCCGGTGACATTTGCGCTCATCGATGCGTCTATGGATGTATCGCCCCTCTATAGCGACCCTGACCGCGACAAAACAACCATTGCCGTCGTCGAAGAACCGCTGGATATTGTAGCACTGGAGCGAACAGGGCAGTACAAAGGCACTTACCATGTCCTCGGCGGTGCGATCAGTCCGATCGATGGTATTGGCCCCGAGCAACTGCACATTCCTGAGCTACTAGAACGGCTGAAAAAGGATGGCGTCAAAGAACTGATCATCGCAACCAACGCCAGTGTCGAAGGTGAATCAACGGCGCTCTTTCTGCAAAAACAAGTCCAAGAATCCGGCCTCGATGTGACGCTGAGCCGCCTGGCACGCGGGATCCCTGTGGGTGTCGACCTCGAATACGCCGACCAAATCACTCTCGGCCATGCCCTCGAAGGCCGAAAAGTCCTCTAAAAAAGGATCAGCCCCCGCTACTTGAGCGAGGGCTTCTGTGTAAGCTTGATCCACTAGCTGCTACCGCACGCTGCGGGTCTTCGACGGAGTATCTCCGCCAAAGGCGCCAAACGCGTGGATGAGGGCCATGACGAGCGACCCCACCCACATCCAGCCGATGGCGGTTCCGAGGCCGGTCATGAGATCCTTGTTCGGGTCGAGCGGCAGCATCTGAGCGATGGTCTCTTCAACGAAATCGAGAGCCCATCGCAGCAGAACGAAGATTGCGATCCACATGAGCAGATACGCGAAGTGCTGTCTTTTTGTCATTGCTTCTCCTAAGAGGTCGTAGTAGTAGATCAAACCACACATTGTCTAACCGTATGGTTATAGATTCATTATACTACTTTTGCTTACTTTTGTCAATATATGCTTATCTGTTACACCTCTGGTACAATGGAGTGAATGTACGATGCTGCTATTAATCTGATCAATAACGCCAAAAAGATCATTGTCATCCAAGCCGAAAACCCCGACGGTGATAGTTTGGGCAGTTCCGTTGCGCTCGAAGAAATCCTGAGCGACCTTGGCAAAGAGGTAGTACTGTATTGTCCAGTTGAAATCCCCAAATACATGCGCTATATCAACGGCTGGGATAGGGTTGTGACTGATTTTGACACCAGTGCCGACCTAGCAATCATTGTCGACACCGCCGCAGATGTACTGATTACAAAAGTCCTTGAAACCCCAGGTGTGCGACACTACCTCGAATCACACCCCGTACTCGTACTCGATCACCACACTACCAAATCAAACTTATCATTCGATCACACACTGCTCTCGACCGAAGTTGTAGCCACAGGGCAATTGATCTATGACCTAGCAACCGCAGCTGGCTGGACCATTAACCAACAAGCCGCCGAAAACATGATGATCGCCATCATGAGCGATAGCCTGGGCCTGACCACCCAAAACGTCAGCCCAGCCACCTACGCCGTGGCTAGCAAACTGGCTGAACTTGGCGCCAGTAATGCGGCCATCGAAGAGCGCCGCCGCGAGTTCATGAAAAAATCGCCAGAAATCCTGACATACAAAGGCGAGTTGATCGGCCGAATCGAGTATTACCTAGACGGCAAATTAGCGCTGGTGCACATCCCCTGGGAAGACATACAGAAATACAGTGACCAGTACAATCCTAGCGTGCTGGTGCTGGACGAAATGCGGCTGGTAGAAGGAGTCGAACTGGGCGTGGCGATCAAGACGTACCCCGATGGCAAAATAACCGGCAAACTGCGTGGAAACCTACCGATTGCCGAAACGGTCGCTGGTTATTTTGGAGGTGGCGGCCACCAATACGCTGCTGGGTTCCGGGTATACGAAGAATATGACAAAATAGTACAAGAATTAATCGACGCGACCGACAAGGCAATTCAAGACTATGGCAATCAAACTGTATAACACCCTGACAAAAACAATTGACGAACTGCAACCGCTCAACCCAGATCAAGTAACCATTTACAGCTGTGGTCCGACTGTTTACGACCATGTGCACATTGGCAATCTGAGCGCGTTTATTGCTGCCGATGTGCTGCGCCGAGTCATTGCCGCCGATCAGCCAGCGGTCAAACACGTCATGAACTTTACTGATGTCGACGACAAAACTATCCGCCGCAGTCAAGAAAAATACCCCCATGACGAACCAATGAAAGCCCTGCGGCGTCTGACCAAAGAATACGGCGATCTATTCCTGCAAGATATGAAGACGATTGGCAATGACGTCGACGCGCTAACATTCATCAAAGCGGCCGATGACGCCACGATTGCCGGCATGAGGGACCTCATCACCGAACTATACGACAAAGGATTTGCTTATATTGCCGATGACGGTGTGTATTTTAGCATCGACGCGTACAAAAAATCGGGCAAAAAATACGGACAGCTCGTCGAAATTACTGAAAGCAACACCAGCAGCGAGCGTATTCAAAACGACGAATACGATAAAGATAATGTACATGATTTTGCCCTTTGGAAGACCAAAAAACCAGGCGAACCAGCTTGGGATTTCACACTCGATGGCAAAGACCTTGCGGGCCGCCCGGGCTGGCATATCGAATGCTCAGTCATGAGCCGCATGGAAATCGGCCAACCGTTCGACATTCACACCGGTGGCATCGACCTGGCATTTCCGCACCACGAAAACGAAATTGCCCAGAGTACAGCAGGGCACGATAATCCAACCTATGCACAAATTTTTGTCCATAATGAACATATTCTGGTTGATGGTAAAAAAATGAGTAAAAGTGCTCAGAATTTCTATACTCTGAGTGATCTGATTAAAAAAGACGTCGACCCATTGGCGTTCCGCCTGCTAGTGCTACAATCTCATTACCGCAACCCGACCAATTTCAGCCTCGAAAACGCTGCAGCGGCCCACAACCGCCTGCAACACTGGCGTAACATTGCCGCGCTGCGCCACCAGACATACAAAGGCATTGAAAACAATGACGAAATGGATCCATCACCTGCAGCTATTGGCGCCATCAAAGAAGCCTTGAACGACGACTTGAACACGCCCGAAGCACTGCGTATCATCGACGAAACCTTCAGCTATATCGAATCGCACAGTATTGAAAAGGTAAACCACCAGACACTCACCGATCTACTGGAAGCTATTGATGAATTACTTGGTCTCCAGCTTCTCGTAGCGACACCAGATATTACTGATGAGCAAAAGCAGTTGATTATCGAACGCGAACGTGCCCGCGACGAAAAGGACTGGGCAACCTCCGACAAGCTCCGCGACGAATTAGCAAGACAAGGAATTACTATTCGAGATACCTCCGGGGGATCAATCTGGGAATACAACGTATAATTCATTCATAATTGACTATTCATATTGTTTATTATAAAATATTATTAAGTTCGTACTAACGATTCGCACCTACCAGGAAGGAACGATGATGGGGAAGTCATCGAAGTCACGGAACCAAGTGCGTCGTGAGCTATACAATCAGAAGGCCCTTTCCAAGGGTCTTGACTCCGCCCAGCGCAGCAAGGCCGCAAGTAAAGAGTCTCAGCTCGAAGACACATTAGAAGCAGTTCGATCTGTCGTTCCACCGCGCCGACGACCACGTAAGCGAGCACCTCGAAAGACCGCAGTGGCAAGTGTTGCCGCCGCCACAACTCCGGCGCCACCACCGTTCAAACAGCTCGCCAATCCCATACAGGAAACTTCGACAGCAGGGACCAGCATCGCTCCGATTCCCACTCCTCGGGACCTTGTGAAGCGAGCACCAGAAGCTCCCTGCGAGACCTGTCCCTTCTGCCCCAAGCGAAGTGACATTTGCGACGCTGCCGATGCACTCACGTGCGTGGATGAGCAGGAACAGCTCGCGTACGCGGAGGCTTTCATGGTGTTCATCCATTCCTAATCAGCAGTACGAATACGCCCCGGACTTTATGCCGGGGCGGATTCATGTCTATGCTTCGTTATCGATCACTTTCGAAACGAGTTTGTGAATACGCCTTTCGCTTTTTTTGCGATTGTTTTTGGCGCGTTCCAGGTAATCTTCAAGAAGTACTTTAAGGCTACCCGCAATTGGAATCGAGATAATACCTCCCGCAATACCGAACAGATACAAACCAATCGTCACTGATGCAAGGACGGTGAGCGCCGATAGCTCAACGGTTTTCGACTGGATTGTAGGAGAAATAAAGTTGTTTTCGATCTGTTGATAGATGATGAAGTAAACAGCAAACACAATTGCAGCGGTAATATCGTTAAATGCTAAGAGTGCACAAATCAACACGCCAGCGATAGTCGCGCCGAACATAGGAATGAGCGACAGAATAAAGGCAATAGCTGCTGCCGGAAGCGCCAAGTTGTGCGGAACATTAAACACCCAGCTGAGAATAAACACGGTAAGTCCGGCAAAGAACGCACCAATACCCGATACGGTGAGTTGGCCAGTAACATATCCGGTCACGACATTGTACATACGGGTTGCCAGACGTTTGTGATGTTCCATTCGCTCTTCGTCGTTATAGACTCCCCAAACAAATGCCAACACGCGAGGAGCTTCGATCAACATCAAGAACGACAATACCAATGCGAGGAACAGCGCAGTCAAAAATCCGAACAGCGACCCGACACTCGATACGACAGTGGTACCAATATTGGCAGCCCATTTGGTCGCGTTATTTTTAACAGAATCAAGCGCCTGATTGACCTGGTTTTCCAGACCGTAATGACTAAGAAGGTTATTGAGACCGTGCCACTGTGACTGAACTTGATCCACAACTTGCGGTACCGATCCGACAACTTTTGCTGACTGCTCAATTACTGGTGGTACGACTAAGGCGAGGAATGTTCCCAACAACACGACGACAATAATATACGCCAACGCCGTACCGCCGACTCGGCTATTGCCAGGCAAATAACTGGCGAGTGCACTCACGGGACGGTTCAGAGCTAATGCCAAAAAGAATGCGACACCAAGGATAATCAACGCTTGCTGTGCGGCGTAAAGAACCGCAATTACAGCAATAAATCCGATCACAACCAACCAAAACCGGACAAAGGTTTTTGTATCAATCTCTATACGGACTTTCATTGGTTATGAATTATACCTGAAACAACGCGTTTAGGCTACCGTGATTGGCGAATCAGACGAGCGCTGGTCGCATCGCCGAACGCAAAGCCGAAATGATACAGGAGTGTCACCCCAATGAGATACCCTGTTAATAGCGCACATTCTAGACTCAGTGGCGAGTGAAAGAGCAATATGCCACCGCTTGCAAATCCAACCGTCGTGGCAAAAAAGCTACCTGTCGCGAGGCGCGCAGCAACGCTTTTGCCAAATAGTCCGAGGGCAACAGCACCGGCCATCAGGCCAAGTGATAAAATCATCGCACTCACGTGTATTATCACCAAAATCATATGCATGCACCAAGTATACCATATCCGCTCACGCTTACACGGGTGCTCTTATTTGTTATGGTAGTAGTCAGCGAGAAACGCCTTTTTAAAATCATAAAATGTTCCGTCGGCAATACTAGCGCGGATGTCATCGACTAAACGCACAATAAAACGAATATTGTGGATTGTCGCCAGCGTTTTGCCCAGTATTTCGTCGGCCTTGAACAGGTGATGCAGGTAGGCACGGGTGTAATTTTGGCAAGTATAACAATCACAGGTATCGTCAAACGGTTGAAAATCCTTTGCAAACTCCGCACGTCTAATATTGACACGACCATGTCGGGTATACAGTGCACCATTGCGGCCCACACGAGCAGGGGAGACACAGTCAAACGTATCGGCTCCATTTTCAATACATGCAAAAATATCGTCCGGTTCACTAATGCCCAGCATGTGCCGTGGTTTACCTTCGGGCAATTCCTCAACCATCCAACCCACAATTTCGCCAATTTTCGACTTTTCCAATGCACCACCCAGCCCATAGCCGTCAAAATCCATAGCGCCGAGGAATTTGGCTGACTTTCGCCGTAAATCCTCGTAATTCGCACCCTGTATCACACCAAATAGCGCCTGTGGCGGCCGGTGCGAACGCTCGGCGTTCAGGCGCTGATGTTCGGCGAGACTGCGGACCGCCCAAGGGTGCGTGCGTTTATCGAGACTTTCGATTTGATAGTAATAGTCATGATGGAGGGTCGTCAGTTCGTCGAACGCAAAGGTGATATCAGCCCCTATGCCATGCTGGATTTGCATGGAAAGTTCGGGTGTAAAGCGGTGAGTACTGCCGTCGAGGTGCGATTTGAATGTCACTCCATCATCATCGATCCAGGCCAGTTTGTCCTTTTTGCTCGTCACGTTTGGCGCGCCTTCGCCAGTCATGTCGATTACCTTTTTAAACCCAACACCAAGCGACATCACCTGAAACCCACCGCTGTCGCTAAAGGTGGGTTTGTCCCAGTTCATAAATGTGTGTAGTCCACCAGCCTGATCAATCGTTTCATGACCGGGACGGAGAAAAAGATGATACGCATTCGCCAGAGCTGCCTGCGCACCGGTGGCTGCCAATTGTTCAGGGGTGAGCGCTTTGAGCGCTGCCTGCGTCGCAACCGGAATAAATGCCGGTGTCTGGATAGTCCCATGCGGCGTCGTAATCGTCCCCGTTCGCGCGTGTGCGCCATCCAACCGGTGGTGAATTTCAAATTCGAGAGCTTTGATCATTGGCGCTATCATACCATAATTAACAGAGGTAATAAAGCATTGTAAAATAGACAAACCATATTGCCTCGTGATAATCATAAGCGCATAATAATGATAGCTATGTGAGTACTGGCACTGCCTTTCCACTCACAAGCTTTATGCGAGAACTATCGTCACCAGACGATTCATCTGTCTACAGAGGCGTTAAAGCAGATCAAGCGGTAGAATCTGCCAGCCAATGTAGCTCCCCAATAAAATCCGCAACTGGCCATCTGCCGGTTTTTAGCTATATATAACGAATTTATCCAAAAGGGGAATACGGAAATGAAAGATCTAAAAACTCATGCTAGAAGCCTTTTCGCATACGAGACGCTGACTAACGAGTGCAGTTTGCCAGTTCTTGCGAGGAGGCGTAGCTATGCCTACGTCGACGAACAAAACAGGCAAAATGTACCGTTAGGCTGCGTCGCAGTAGAAAGGGGCTTCTAGTATGAGTTTTCCAAACACACCAGTCACAATCCTAAGCATGGGCTTTGGCCGCGACCTGCGCGCTATTCCACGCCGCATGGAGCTAAACGGTCGTCAGATTGATTTTGTCGATAGCGGTCTACGTACGACAATCCGCCACGGCGACCGCGTAGCCCAAATCTTGGCGCTCAGCGACGGCAAACACACCTTCCGCCTACGCAGCGACAATAGCGGTGGTAGCTGGACGCTCCTGGCTATCAGCTGATTACAGCCAAATAAAAACGGCGTACGACCGGGACCTTGTTTCAGGTCCCGGTCGTACGCCGTTTTTAGTGGCGCTGGTTGCGGCGCTGCTTTGCACATACTCGCCGACTGGCATCGACGATGTTGTACGCCATGTCGATCCAGTCAAACAGGCTGCCGCGTTTGGCCGGTTTGATCACCGACGTATCACTGATGATCCGGCCAACCGCCACCCAGACCCACATGGCGAACCCCGTCACCGTGACCACAGCAATAGTGATAAGCTTCCTACTCATCCCCAAACTCCTTCCTGTATATGTGCTAGTTCGGGTGATTAGGCGATATTATGCACTTTTTTACGTAAAATTTCAACATTTTTCATAGAGAGGAGTATAATAACGGCAAAGAACCACTATGACAGAGGCTTTTGAATTACCTTCTGGAGCAGGTGAAACACCCCCAGATTTTAAGCAGCAGACAGCTGAACTACTGGAAAAATACTCGCCACATCAACTTGACGCGCGCGACAGAGACGTCATGGCTGCAGGTCTTCAATTTCTTTATACGAGATATAGTGTAGCTTCGTCGCCATATCACCACGCCTATCACAATCATATCCATACGATGGAAATGGCTGAACGCGAGCTTTGGATGTTGAAATTCTTTGAAGAGAAAATGGGGTGGAGCCTCCAGCAAATTGATTATCAAGCTGGGGCATTTATACCCGTATTTCACGATAGTATTGTGAATGCCACCTCGCTTTCACCAATCATAGTAGCCACAATCGGTAAGGCAGAAGTGGAGCTCATAAATGATGGCAGCAAATCCGATGAACAGCTAAGCGCGGAGCTTGCCGTGCAGGTTCTTACGCAATACGGCTATACCGATGAAGAGCTGCTAAATTACGTGTACGACGGCATTCTGACTACAGAGGTTGAGCGAACCAATGGTATTAAGCAGGTACATGTGGATGATGGTGATGTGCGCCCGGCAATCATCGCAGCCAAAAATAGTGATATGTCTGCTGGTTTTGCCGGGGGTCCACGAGCACTTATTCGTGACATCAGCAATCTTGCCGAAGAATCGCTAGGTGAGAATACGGAAGACACCGGTAAAATCACCGATACGGTCATGAAGCTCGTGGCATACCAACAAAAATTCCTTGAAGACCGTGTGTCTGATCTGGATAAGTCGATCAGCCCACGGATATTATCGGAGGAGAACCGTATCCGATTGCACCAAATAATCGATGAAGAGCTGCGCCCATATCAAGAGCGCGCCATAACGTTTGCAAAAACGCTCGATAGACACAGTCAGACAATACGCGACATGCTCTATACCGAGCTCGAAAAGCGAAAGGAGCAGACGCTCGCGCCATCGAAGAAAATTCGTCAAGCACTCACAAAAATAGTCGCAAATATGCCTCCTGACGATGCCGACGGTCCAACACCCAAAGAGACTTAAACCTCCCAATCGTAATTACAGATTATTTTCAAAATAAATATAAACAGGGCTTTACAGACGACAAATCCTACGCTATAAACATAAGTAACATGGTGAAAATAAACAGGGAGCTGGGGGATTAATATGGGCGAGGTGATTTCACTTGACAACAGTGAGATCATCTACGCGTCTTCCAACCCTAGTCGCCGCCTCGAACTTCCAAGTGTCGAGCATGCTCCGATCCTGAAAGAATTCGGCAGATTAGGTTTGGATCGATTCATGGATAGATATGCTATTCCTACTCAAACCGATGAGCGGGGTTTTGTTGATTATGGATGGCTTCTCGGATATATCCATAGCCTCGTCAGTAAAGATCATGTCTGGACAGGTGGACTTGATGTTCATCACCTTCAATGGGTAGGAAAATGGTACGATGAGAGTCATTTTCAACATGAGGAGAATCCGTCAGTCCCAAGTGAACTACGTGAAATACCATTTCACAAACTCCTCATTCCGAGAGATCTCCATGATTTGATACATGTTGTTACATTGCCACCCGAAATTCCCGAATACGAACAAATGAGAAGGCGAGTTGAGGCATTCACTGTTGCAAGAAGCTTATTCCAAAAAGCTAAACAAACCATAGAAATTGAATCCAAGGAGCGCCGTCTTATACCAGCACCCCATCCAAAATATCACTCCAAAACATTCGATCCTGTTACTCGCAAATTAATCGAGCGCGAAGTGCTTATCGATCAATACAACCAGTTCAGAGCACAATTTGAGAATGAGCTTTCATCAACCACGCAACAGGATGTCGATGATTTTCTCAGGATCAGCTCACTTCAAGATGGTGATCCAATCGTTTCACTTGTATCCACATTTGATCGGACAGTTAAACCCAACAAACGCAAACAAGGAATCCGACCGAAATTGCGCTGGCACCCTGAAAGACTGCAACGACCCGCCTAAGCTTGCTCCAATCCACAATTTAAGGTATAGTAATAGTATGAAAACCGCGACGCAAACAATCGGCTGCGTTGATAGCGCAACAGAGATCCTGGGCAACAAATGGACGCCCCAATTGCTGCGGTTTTTCTTAAATGAAGAGTCAGTCCGGTTTTGCCAGATCCAGGACCTCGTGGGCGGGATCAACCCACGCACCCTCTGTGCTCGACTCGACCAATTAGAGCAAAGCGGCGTGATCGTGAAGCAACCAGCGTCCTCAGGTGGACGAAGTGAGTATGTGCTGACCGATAAAGGGCGAGACTTGCTGCCGGTACTCCAGTCGATGGAAGACTGGAGTAGCAAATACCCTGACACAGTCACAGCCTAATCACAGTTTTTTATCAGAAAGGGAGAGTATAATAGCGTTATGAGAATATTGGTTGTCGAAGACGAACACAAAATTGCTCGTGCCGTAGGCCGAGCATTGGAACAAGAAAGTTACGCTGTTGATATAGCGTACGACGGCGATGAAGGCTATGCTATGGCAACAACCGAGCCCTATGACCTCGCGATCATCGATCGTATGATCCCTGGTGAATACGACGGTATTGCGATCGTCCAAGCTATGCGTGACGCCAAAATCCACACTCCTGTACTCCTGCTGACCGCACTGGGCAGTACGTCAGATAAAACCAAAGGGCTGGACAGCGGCGCTGATGATTATCTTGTCAAACCATTTGCACTCGAAGAACTTCTCGCTCGGGTTCGCGCCCTCCTGCGCCGCCCTGCAGAGCAAAAAGGGACAGTACTCAAGGCTGATGACCTCGAACTCGACACGACAACATTTCGCGTCACCCGTGCTGGCAAAGACATTTCGCTCACCAGCAAGGAATTTGCACTCCTCGAATATCTCCTACGTAATCAGGGTCGCCCATCAAGCAAAGAAACCATTGTCGCTCATGTATGGGATTACGATGCTGATATTTTATTGAATACGGTCGAGGTATATATCAAATATCTGCGCGCCAAGGTCGATGAGCCGTTCAAAAAACCACTCATCAAAACCGTTCGTGGATTTGGGTATAAAATCGAGGCCTAGATTAAGCAAGGTATAAGTTCACCCTCGTAGACTATAACTAGTATGTTTCATTCGGCAACACTAAAGCTAACAGGGTGGTACCTACTGATCCTGATGGCGATCAGCTTGCTTTTTAGTGTGACTATTTATAACGTGGCAACTGGCGAAGTAGGCGATAGGCTGACCGATTTCCAAAACCGGCTGGAAGCACCGGGATACATGTCGCTGAACGACCCGAATCATCGATTATTTTCAGCGTTTCGTGATAATCAGCGCGATGTGGCCAATCGTAATATTTGGGCAACATTGGTGTATGTCAATTTATTGATCTTTTTTGGCGGCGGAGCACTGAGTTATCTGTTGGCACGGCGAACTCTTCGACAAATCGAAGAATCACACGATGCACAATCGCGATTCGTCAGTGACGTCAGCCACGAACTCCGGACACCACTCGCCGCGATGCGAGCAGAATTAGAAGTCGCCCTGCGTGATAAAAAACTTTCCAAAGAAGATATGCGAGAATTACTCAGTAGTAACCTAGAAGAGGTTGATAAGCTCACGACTCTCTCTAAAACCCTTTTGCAATTATCAAAATTAGATCATTCTAATCTAGAGGTGGAAACCATTAACCTTAATACCCTCATTAGCGAAGTTGTCCAACGCTACGACAAGAACGCCGACAGAATCAAACTCACACTACCAGCAAAACCACTCCAAATAAAAGGAAATCGCGCAACTGTCACCGAGCTTATTACTATTTTGGTTGATAATGCATTAAAGTACAGCCCCGAAAAATCCCCCATTCGCGTGAAGCTCTCTCGGCAGGGCCGCCAAGTACAGTTTGAAATCACTAACAGCGGTGATGGTATTGCCAGCGAAGACCTGCCGCATATTTTTGACCGGTTCTACCAAGCTGATGAGTCACGACGCAAGGGTGGAGCTGGGTTAGGCCTATCGCTCGCCAAAAAGATTGTCGAATTAATGGACGGCGAATTGAGTGTTAGTAGTGCACGCGGTCAAGACACAACATTTCGATTTCTTCTGCCAATTATAAGAAATAACCAAGATTAATATAAGTTATATATTTTATAGTTGCTCCGTACCTACATAAAATAGAGGAGAACTATACTCATGAACGTACTTACACGCGGCGTACGCGGGGCAATCCGCAGCCCGCTTCGGTCCGGAGCAATTGTCATCATGTTGGCAATCAGTATCGGGCTTATTATCGCTATGCTGTCTGCAAGAGCTGGAGTCGAAACAAAGATCAATGATGTAAAAGCAAACGCCGCCACAGGCATTACTATTAGACCGGCTGGCGTCATGGGCTTTGCCGGCGGTGGCGACCCGCTCACAGCAGATCAAGTCAGCAAGGTAGAAAAAACTGCGCACGTAACAAGCACTGTGAGCAGCCTGACCGATCAGTTAGGAACAGATGACACCAATCTCACACCCTCGCTGGAGCTGGGCAAAATTGGCGAACGGATTCAACGATTTGAAGCGAGAGGCGATAGCGCACCCGCTGGCCCTGTCATGATCAGTGGTGATGGTGCAAGCGGAAAATTACCGACGCCCCGCACTACTGTGACGGGTACTACCGATCCAAATAGCATTGCGACAAATGGCGGTAAACTTACAATCACGAGCGGATCAACCATTGACGGCAAAGGTGATGCGCTCGAAGCACTTGTTGGCACCGATCTGGCCGCAAAAAACAACCTCAAAGTCGGCAGCATTTTCACTGCCTATGGCAAAACCTTCACCGCTAAAGGCATATTCAAAACCGATAACAGATTCCAAGACAGCGGTCTGATCGTCCCGCTTGCGACACTTCAAAGCGCAACCAACCAAGCCGGTGCCGTCACTCAACTGGCAGTCACAGCAGACAGCAGTGACAATGTTGCGAGCATTGTCAGCAGCCTTAAATCATCACTCGGCGACAAAGTCGATATCACCAGCGATCAGGAACGCGCTGAATCAAGTGTCGCGTCACTGAGCGGTATTAGCAGCCTGGCAATGACTGGCGTCATTGGTGCGACTATCGCTTCGGCTGTAATCGTGCTCCTTACTATGACAATGATTGTCCGCGAGCGTCGCCGTGAAATTGGCGTTATCAAAGCCATCGGTGGCACCAATGCTAAAGTCATCACTCAGTTCGTCACTGAAGCCCTTACACTCACTATTATTGGCGGCATCATCGGTCTGGCGCTTGGGATTGCCGTTAGTGGCAGTATTACTCAGGGACTAGTCGAGAGCCAAGCAAACCAGCCAGCAACAATCAGTAGTAGTGGCGGTCCAAGGGGTGGTGGTTTGAATCGGGTCATTATGGGTGGCCAAGAAGGGTTGCGAGCCGTAACGAGCAGCGTTACCCCTGCAACTATTGCGACTGGAATTGGACTGACACTACTTATCGCAATTATCGGTAGCGCGCTGCCAGCCTGGCTCATCGCACGCATTCGCCCAGCAGAAGTTTTAAGGACGGAATAGGAGAATACAATGTCTATTAAAGTAACGAACCTCACGAAAACATTCCCTGCACCCGGCGGCGACGTCCACGCGCTTAGCGACATCAATTTCGAAGTCAAAACCGGCCAGTTCGTCAGTATCATCGGCAAGTCTGGTAGTGGCAAATCGACATTGCTTAGTCAGCTCGGTGCACTCGATCAACCCACAGAGGGCTCTATCATGGTAGACGAGCAGGACATTACCAAGTTGTCCGGACACAAACAGACAGCATATCGGTCCAAAAAAATCGGTTTTGTATTCCAACAGTACAATCTCATTCCCAACCTTACCGCGCTTGAAAATGTCATGTTGGCGCTTGAATTCGGGGGTATGGCAGCAAGTAAGCGCAAGGATAAAGCACTTGAACTTCTGGCTTCGGTTGGCATAGATGAGGACCAGGCACGCCGTCGCCCCGGCAAACTGTCTGGCGGCCAACAGCAGCGCGTCAGTATTGCCAGAGCACTCGCCAACCAACCAGCGCTCATCCTGGCAGACGAACCGACAGGAAATCTGGATAGTGATACTGGGCAGGCCATATTTAAACTATTACATGACCTGACACGTAGCCATCAAACCACTATTATCGTAGTCACTCACGATCTAGATATCGCTGGTCGTACGGATCAGACATACCAATTAAAAGATGGTAAATTGGTGAATTATAAAATCGGCAAAAAGTAAAAATTTTCACTGTTTTCTCAGGATGAACCCGTACAATTGAATCATAACCGGTGTCAACCGGGGAAACGAACAAAAGGAGGGGGATTACATGAACACCACCGAAACTGTTTATTTGAGCAAAAAAGGCATGAAAGAATTAAAAAAGACCGTCAGTCAACTGGAACGCGATCGTCAAAAGACAATCCGCGAATTGCACGACCAAGACAAGACCGACAATCACGATGAACGCCTAGCGCGCATCGAAAAGCTGGCACAACTTGATACTATCGAAGCAGAGCTCGCCGACAAGAAAACACTGCTGGCCGGCGCCAAACTATACCCACGCAAACGTGACGCTCTCAAGGTAGCAATCGGATCAGTTGTCGAGTTGATCGACAAGAATGGCCGTAAAGTCATTTATACGATTGTTGACAGCGTCGAAGCCGACCCAAGTGATGGCCGCATCAGCGCCAAAAGCCCGCTCGGACAAACCCTCCTGGGCAAAACTATCAGCGACACAATTAGCTGGGGCGCTAAGACCGCTCAGTTACAGCTGGTACGCATTTCATAGCATCCACGTTCCCACTCGCGCAAAACAGTCCCGCCCTCGACCAGCGGGATTGTTTATAGTTTACGACAGCCTTGGAACAGGGGCGAGACCGTGCTATACTGGCATGTGCTATTCCCTCATTGGAAATTCATTCGATAATCTACTCATGGCATTAGTGGGATGTCGCCAAGTGGTAAGGCACCAGGTTTTGGTCCTGGCATTCGGGGGTTCGAATCCCTCCATCCCAGCCATGAGCAGCTTATTGAAAGTAAACAATTAAAAAGGTTCTGTACCGCCCGACGCTTGCGCGCGGGCGGTACAGAACCTTGGTCTCACTACGAATCGCTCCCTTCGTTGCTCGACGAA
>Ga0164243_10004732_pt1 | contig 21160 bp, 13 predicted proteins | sample OricompcompostOP_FD_108781 | JGI IMG/M metagenome (GOLD analysis project Ga0164243, IMG submission 108781) | Organic Plus compost microbial communities from Emeryville, California, USA - Original compost - Organic plus compost (OP) | ecosystem: Engineered > Solid waste > Mixed feedstock >...
CACGCAGTTCGTGCCCGGCCATGTGCACTTGAAGGACCTCGGCCAGCTTGTCGCACGCGAGATCGAGGCGGCGGGTGGCGTCGCCAAGGAATTCAATACCATTGCCGTGGATGACGGGATCGCTATGGGCCATGACGGCATGCTCTATTCGCTGCCGTCGCGGGAGCTGATCGCCGACTCCGTCGAATATATGGTGAATGCCCACTGCGCCGATGCGATGATCTGCATCTCCAATTGCGACAAGATCACCCCCGGCATGCTGATGGCGGCGATGCGCCTCAACATCCCGGCGGTCTTTGTTTCCGGGGGTCCCATGGAAGCCGGCAAGGTCGTGCTGTCCGGCAAGACGCAGGCGCTCGATCTGGTTGATGCCATGGTCGCGGCGGCTGACGACCGCGTCTCCGATGAGGACGTGCAGGTGATCGAGCGTTCGGCATGCCCGACCTGCGGCTCGTGCTCGGGCATGTTCACGGCCAATTCCATGAATTGCCTGACCGAGGCGCTTGGCCTGTCGTTGCCCGGCAACGGCTCGACCCTCGCCACGCACGCCGATCGCAAGCGCCTGTTCGTCGAGGCGGGTCATCTGATCGTCGATCTGACCCGGCGCTACTACGAGCAGGACGACGAAAGCGTGTTGCCGCGCTCGATCGCCACGAAGCAGGCGTTCGAGAACGCCATGACGCTCGATATCGCCATGGGCGGCTCGACCAACACGGTTCTGCACATTCTCGCCGCCGCTCAGGAAGGCGAGGTGGACTTCACGATGGACGACATCGACCGCCTGTCCCGGCATGTGCCGGTGCTGTGCAAGGTGGCGCCGGCGAAGTCGGACGTGCATATGGAAGATGTGCACCGCGCAGGCGGCATCTTCGCCATTCTCGGTGAGCTCGACCGGGCCGGCCTCATCCATCACGATGTGCCGACGGTGCATGCCGCGACGCTCGCCGCGGCCATCGAGCACTGGGATATCCGCCGCACGTCGAGCGAGACGGTGCGCGAGTTCTTCCGCGCCGCCCCCGGCGGCGTGCCGACACAGGACGCATTCAGCCAGGACCGGCGCTGGGACGAGCTGGACCTTGACCGGGAAACCGGCACGATCCGCGATGCCGGGCATGCCTTCTCCAGGGATGGCGGGCTGGCCGTCCTGAAGGGAAACCTGGCGGAGGACGGCTGCATCGTAAAGACCGCCGGCGTGGACGACTCGATCCTGAAATTCTCCGGCCCGGCTCGGGTTTTCGAGAGCCAGGACGCGGCGGTGAAGGGAATCCTCGGCAATGAGGTGAAACCGGGCGATGTGGTCCTCATCCGCTATGAAGGGCCGCGCGGCGGACCGGGCATGCAGGAGATGCTCTATCCGACGAGCTATCTGAAATCGAAGGGCCTGGGCAAGGTGTGTGCGCTGGTGACGGACGGGCGCTTCTCCGGTGGCTCCTCCGGCCTGTCCATTGGCCATGTCTCGCCCGAGGCGGCGGAAGGCGGAACCATCGGGCTGGTGCGCGAAGGCGATATCATCGAGATCGATATCCCCAGCCGCTCAATCCGGCTCGCCGTGGACGAGGCGGAGCTCCAGCGCCGCCGCACCGAGCAGGACCAGGCCGGCTGGGCGCCGGCGGCCCCGCGCAAACGCCGCGTCACGGCGGCGCTCAAAGCCTATGCCGCGATGACGACCAGCGCCGCGCAAGGCGCGGTGCGTCGCGTTCCCGACTGAGCGCGCCTTAGAACATCAGGAAAACGGGCCGATTCATCGTCTCCTCGGGTGATTCACCTGCCTGCGGGTACAGGCGGGTGTCGGCGTGTGGCGGCCAGAAGAGAATGTTCAAACCTGAAATCATCCCGCTCTGAACGCAGCGGCGGGCTTGAGCGCGCCCTGTCGATCAGGCCGGCAGCCTTCGACATGGGCAAGCTGTCGGTGACGTGCAGCGTTCATGCCGAGGACAGCCGGCTTGGCCTGCAGCCCGGCGCGGTTCAACTATCCCTTGCAGCTCATATGGACGTTCCCTAAACTGCACAAAAACAAAACAGCTTAAGGTTGATCCGGTCGACCAGGGGACTTTGAAGATCATGCAGGCTGGAGTTGCGTTGGAGAATGGCTGGCATTCGCCTGTAGGGTTGCCGCGTGATGACGCCATCAAGCAGTGGCGCCATTGGCTGAGCCGGACTCTCGCCCCGCTGGATGTGCGGGTTCATGATGCGGACAGCTTCACGGCGTTGTGGCGGTGCCGGGATTTGGGGCAGATTCAACTCGTTGAGATGGGGGCCTCGGCCCAGTGCGTAACCCATGGAAACGGCAGCTACCGGCGTGGCGGGGCGGGAACGTTCCAACTGGTTTACTCGCGGCGCGGTACCTTTGCGACGGATATCGGCCAGGGCCGTTTCGCCGTCCGTCCCGGCGAATTTGTCATTCTGGACAACAGCCGTTTCTATGAAATGGATATGGACGAGTTCCATCTGGCCATCGATCTGGTGATGCCGCAATCCTGGCTGGAGCGCTGGCTGCCCGATCCTTCGGCTCTCCTGAACAGGCCGCTGTCGGCCTGCGAAGGATGGGGAACCCCCATAGGCGGTCTGCTGGAAGCGGCAGTGGAGAATCTGGAACACGCGGTCATGCCCCGCCATCTGATATCTGATCAGATCGGTTCCCTTCTGGGGTTGCTGGTGGGCGAGCAGAAACCGGTTTCCGGCCGCCATCGGGCCTTGCTGACACGGCGAATCTTCGAAATCATCGAACAGCAGTACGATGATCCGGAGATGACCCTGGACATAGCGGTTCAGGAACTGGGTATATCCAAGCGGTATGTTCACGCCTTGCTGGCCGAACAGGGGACGAGCTTCGTGCAGACGCTCAACCGTGTCCGCCTTGAACAGGCGGCCCAGATGCTGATGGATCCCAGGTTCGCATCGCTGCAGATCGGGGAAATCGCTTTGCGCTGCGGGTTCCTGGATGCCGGCTATTTCACCCGTCTCTTCCGCCGGCATTTCGCCATTACCCCGCGTGTCTGGCGGGAGCAGCACCCTCCAAATTGATCGAGGACTTGGTCCCGATGCTGTGCCCGCGTGCGCTAATGTCCTATTCGATATGCGCGGGAATCCTCATCCACTCCTGAAAACGTAACTATCCTGACGACCAGGTTGAGCCATGTCCTGGTCTTGGACAGAAGGCATGGCTGCTGCCCATGGTGGGGACCATGGCGGATCAGGCAACCCAAGATAAACGGCCGCCTGTCGGATGACAGGACAGGTCAATGACCTCGGGTAAATGCATCGAGGCGGGAATACATTGGGAGTGTATTACCATGTTGGATGAATTTTCGCTGGCAGGCCACCAGAAGCGGGCGATCGCGGCAGTTCGGGTATCCGCCACGCTCGTGGTGGCATGACTGTCGTCGGTGAAAAGGTCCGGCGCGGGGACGGGGCGGGCCACAGTGATTTTCCGCCGGACCTTCGGTCCCGTCCCGTCTCCGAGACCAGTCGCAGGGCGTTCCTGAAGGGCACCGCAGGCGGTATCGCCAGCGTATCCCTGGCGGGAGGTCTTGCCGGTGCGGTTCTCGATGTGCCGGCGGGCCGAGCGGCGGACCTGGCGAGCACGCCGCTTGGAGACGACATGGTTCTTCTGCAAGGGACAGGCGGCAATGTCCTGGTGATCGGCGGGGCCGACCATGCCGTTCTCGTGGACAGCGGCGCGCCGGGCGACACCGATGCCCTGATGGCCAGAGTTGAGGCGCTGGCCCCCGGCGGGGTCGGCACCCTGTTCAATACCCATTGGCATCCCGACCATACGGGCGGCAACGAGCCGTTCGGCAAGGCGGGCGCGCGCATCGTCGCGCATGAGAATACGCGCCTGTGGATGGGGGCGACATTCGAGGTGGAATGGGAAGGCAGGACATACAGGCCGCGCCCCGAGGCCGCCCGGCCCGGCGACACGTTCTATGTCGGCGACGAGGGGGAATTCGGTGGGCGGCACATCAGATACGCTCATCTGCCCCAGGCCCATACGGACGGGGACATCTACATCCACCTGCCCGAGGAGAATGTGCTGGTGGTGGGCGATCTCGTGTCGGTCGGCAGCTACCCCGTTCTGGATTATGCGACCGGCGGCTGGATCGGCGGCATGACCGACGCCACGCAGACGCTGCTCGACATCATCGATGACGGAACGCGGGTCATTCCCGGCACCGGGCCGGTGGTGACGCGTGCTCATGTCGAGGCGCAGTTTCATATGCTGCAGGAGATGATGCAGCGCATCGTCACCATGGTGCAGCAGGGCATGAGTCCGGCGGACATGCTGGCCGCCGATGTGGGGCGCGGCTTCAATGAGACTTATGGAAAACCGGACCGGTTCGTGCACAACGCCTATTGGGGCATATGGGGGCACGTCCGGGAATTCGCCAACGTCGTCTAACGGCCTGTCTGGCGGGAGGGAGCATGATGCGCTTTGGGCTATTTGCTGGTGCCGTAGGATTGGCCGTGATCTGCGGTTCCCTGGCCGCGCGGGCGGACGCTTCCTCCAATGCCGCGAAGCTGGTGTACAAGCATGAGGCGCCCTTCGCCAGACAGTGGGGGCTGCTCGACACGTACTGCTCCAAGTGCCACAACTTCACCGACTGGGCCGGAGAGGTGGCGTTTGATGCCATGTCGCCGGACGGCGTGCCCGACAATGCCAGAATCTGGGAGACGGTGCTGCGCAAGCTGCGCGGCCATCTGATGCCGCCGCCCGGCAATCCGCAGCCCGCGCCGGCGGAGCTCGGCCGGTTCCGCTCCACCCTGGCGGACTATCTCGACGAAGTGGCGGCAAAAAGCGGGCCGCACCCCGGCTATATCGGGGTGCACCGGCTGAACCGCAAGCAGTATGCCAACGAGGTCGAGGCGATCCTGGGGCTGAAGGTCGATCCCGCCGCCATTCTGCCGCAGGAGACCATGACCGACGGCTTCGACAACGCGGCCGAGGTGCTGACCATATCGCCGACCTTCCTCAACCAGTATGTCAAGGCGGCCCGCGATATCAGCATACTGGCCGTGGGCGAGCCTGCGCCCCTGCCGGAGCGCATTGTCTATGCCGCGCCCGGCGGCCGGCAGGCCGAGCATGTGGAGGGCCTGCCGCTCGGCACACGTGGCGGCATGCGGGTCGATCATTTCTTCCCGGCGGATGGCGACTATACGTTCAATGTCGCGGTCCCCACGCGGGGCAGCCTGGAATACAGGAATACCTTCATCATCACCATCGACGGTGAAAGGGTATTCAGCACCGACATCGGCGGACCCGAGGATGACCGGGCGGTCCTGCAAAAGCAGAAGCCGGCGTCCGAGGCCATTGCGGACCGCTTCCGGAACATCCGTCTGCATATCGGCGCCGGCCCGCACGCCATCGGCCTGACCTTCATCGATCGCAGCCTGGCCAAGACGAGCGAGCGGCTGCAGCCGCTCGATCCGGCATCCGCCAGGCTGCGCGGCCCACAGGTAGGCAGCCTGGAAATTCTCGGGCCAGCCAATCCCTCGGGCGTCGGCGATACGCCGAGCCGCCGGAAGATCTTCATCTGTCGTCCGGCAAAGGAGAGTGAGAAACCCGCCTGCGCCAGGCAGATCATCTCCCATCTGGCGCGCAAGGCCTACCGCCGCCCCGTCGACGAGGCGGACATGAAGCCGCTCGTTGCCTTCTATGAGGCGGGCGAGAAGGCCGGCGGGTTTGACAAGGGCATCCAGCAGGCCGTGATGGCCGTTCTGGCCAGCCCCAAATTCCTCTACAAGGCCATCCCGGAACGTCACGACCTGAAACCGGGACAGGTCTACCGCATCGGCGATCTGGCCCTGGCCTCGCGCCTTTCATTCTTCCTGTGGAACCGGGGGCCTGACGAGACGCTGCTCGATCTGGCGGCCAGAGGCACCCTGCATGAGCCATCGGTGCTGGAGGCGCAGGTCGACCGCATGCTGAAGGACCCGCGTTCCCGGTCCCTGGTGACAGATTTCGCCTTCCAGTGGTTGAGTGTGGCCGACATCTACGGTGTCGAGCCGAACCCGAACATCTACCCGTCCTTCGACGAGGACCTGCGGGCGGGCTTCGAGACGGAGATGCGCCTCTTCCTTGACAGCGTCCTGCGCAGCGACAGGAGCGTCTTGGACCTGCTGGATGCCGACTACACCTTCGTCAACGGGCGGCTGGCCCGTCACTACGGCATTCCCAGCGTGTCGGGTGCGCAATTCCGCAAGGTTCATCTGGACGATCCGCGGCGCCGGGGCCTGCTGGGCAAGGGGGCCGTGCTCATGGTCTCGTCCTACCCGCACCGCACGTCGCCGGTGCGCCGGGGGGCTTGGATTCTCGACAAGTTGATCGGCACGCCGCCGAGCGCGCCGCCGCCGGGCGTCGATGTCAACGCCCTGGACAAGCCGGGCGGCGAGGTGGTGACGGTGCGCGAGCGCCTGGAACTGCACGGCGCCCAGCCCTCATGCAACATGTGTCACGGGGTGATCGACCCCATCGGCCTGGCGCTGGAGAATTTCAACGCCGTCGGCGCCTGGCGCGACAAGGACCGCGACGCGGCGACAGTCATCGATGCCGCAGGGCACCTGGCGGGTGGCGAGCCGGTCAATGGCCCTGTCGATCTGAGCAAGGCGCTGATACGGCAGAAGGCCAGCTTCGTGGAGACGCTGACGGAGAAGGTCATGGCCTACGGCCTCGGCCGGCAGCTCGACTACAACGACATGCCTCAGGTCCGGGAGATCGTGCGGCAGGCCGCCCGGCAGGATTATCGCTTCGCGGCCATCGTGAAAGGGGTCGTGGAAAGCGAGTCCTTCCAGATGATGCGCATCCCGGACGAGGAGGGCGGCGCGATGAAGGAAGCCGCTTTGATGCACCACGGCGTTCCGGGTTCCGATCCGGGCGCCAACTGAAAGGAGAGGTCCGATGTATATCACCAAGAAGCATATCGCGCGGCGAACCGTGCTGCGCGGCATGGGAGTCTCCCTGGCGCTGCCTTTCCTGGATGCGATGGTGCCCGCGGCGACAGCCTTGGCCAACACGGCAGCGGCAGCCAAGCCCCGCATGGGTTTCTTCTATCTCCCCATGGGCGCCGTCATGGCCAACACCCCGTGGGGTGAGGAGATGAACGCCTGGACGCCGGACAGGGAGGGGCGGGACTTCGACCTCAAACCCATCCTGAAGCCGCTCGCCGGTTACCAGGACTACCTGACGGTCATCAGCGGGCTGGACAACAAGCCGGGTGCGAGTTCCGCCCCCCATGCGATCATTCCAGGCACATGGCTCGCCTGTGTGCATCCGCCCAAGCAGCAAGCCCCGCATGGCGGGGTGACGATCGATCAGATGGCGGCCCGGCATATCGGCCAGGACACGGCGCTGCCCTCCATCGAACTGGCGGCCGAGGGCGGCAACAGCAACGCCTCCGCCGCCTGTGACCGCAATTTCGGCTGCAGCTATGCCGACACCATCTCCTTCAGCACGCCGTCGACGCCGCTGCCCATGGAATACAATCCGCAGAAGGTCTTCCAGAAACTGTTCGGTCAGGGCCGCACGGCGGAGGAGCGGCAGGCGATCTCCCGCGATTATACGAGCATCCTCGATTTCGTCTCGGAACAGACCTCGGCACTGAAGAGCTCCCTGGGGGCGCATGACCGGGCCGTCTTCGATGATTATCTGGAGAAGGTGCGCGAGATCGAACGGCGCGTGCAGAAGATGTCCAGCCGCGATCTTTCCGGGCTCACCCTTCCCGACGTGCCGGTCAACGTGCCGCCGATCAATGAGAATCTGCCGCTCATGTTCGACATGATCTCGCTGGCCTATCAGGCCAACCTCACGCGGGTGGCCTCCCTCATGATGGCCAAGGAGGCCACCAGCACAGCCTATACGCATCTGGGAATCCCCGATGCCTTCCACCCGCTGTCGCACCACGGCAACGTCAAGGAATCGCTGAAGAAGCTGGTGCGTATCCAGACGTATCACAGCGAGGTTTTCGCGGATTTCCTGGAGAAGCTGTCGCAGATTCCGGACGGTGAGAACTCGGTGCTCGACAATGCCGTGTTCCTCTATGGCGGCAACATGAGCAACAGCGACCTGCACAATTCCTTCCCGCTGCCCATCCTGCTGGTGGGCAAGGGGGCCGGCATCAAGGGCAACCAGCATCTGCGCTACAAGGACCATGAGCCGCTCGCCAACGTGCATCTGACGTTGCTGCGCCGCCTGGGCGTGCCCGCCGAAACGTTTGGTGACGACGGAACCAGGGAACTGACAGAGATCTGACCCGAGGGTCGGACCGGCGGGAGGACATGGAATGATCTGGCGGATTGCAATTATCCTGGTTTTGTGCGGCGGCTGGGCCACGGCCGCAGCCGCGCAGGATGGCACCCTTTACCAGGCGGTCAGGGACCGGGACACCGCCGCGGCGACCGAGATGATCAAGGGTGGTGCGGACGTCAACATGGCATCCGATGACGGTACGACGCCGCTGCACTGGGCGATCGAAAACCACGATGTCACCCTGATCCGGCAGTTGATCCGGGCGGGGGCGGATGTGCGGGCCCGCAACGATTATGGCGCCACCCCCATGACCGAGGCGGCGAGGCTGGGCGACCCGGTGGTGCTGGAGATGCTGCTCAAGGCCGGCGTACCGGCGGATGCACCCGGGGCCGATGACCAGACCCCGCTGATGGTGGTGGCCGACGCGGGCAATGTTCCGGCGGCCAGGATGCTCCTCAAGCATGGCGCCGACGTGAACCGGGCGGAGCAGTGGCAGGACCAGACGGCGCTGATGTGGGCGGCGGCCGGGGGTCATGCGGACATGGTGTCCCTGCTCATCGGGCAGGGCGCCGATGTGAACGCCCGCGCCAAGGTGCTCGATCCGCAAATCCAGGTATCGGCGGAACCGCGCGCCCAGTATCGTGCCGCCGGCGGGCTTACCCCGCTTCTCTATGCCGTCCGGGCGGGCTGCCTTCCCTGCGCCAGGGCATTGATCGATGCCGGCGCCGGCGTGGATATGACTGCGCCCCAAGGCGTGACACCCCTGATCGTGGCGATCAACAATTTCCATTTCGATCTCGCCAGATATTTGCTCCAGGCAGGAGCCGACCCCAACAGGTGGGACTGGTGGGGGCGCACGCCCCTCTATGCCGCCATCGACATGAATACCATTCCGCATGGCGGCCGTCCCGACCGGCGCTCGCTCGACGAGACCACCAGTCTCGATATCGCCAGGCTGCTGCTGGAAGCCGGTGCCAATCCCAATGCGCAGCTCAAGCTGCGGCCTCCGTTCCGTGCGACTGGTGCCGACCGCGGATGCGACCGGCTTCTGGGGGTGGGGGCGACACCGCTGTTGCGCGCCGCCAAGGCTTTCGATGTCGATGCCATCCGGCTGCTGCTTGCGTACAAGGCGAATCCCGATCTGCCGACACGCACCGGGGTGACTTCCGTGATGGCGGCCGCCGGTCTGGGCTCCACGGATTGCGATACGCGGGGATATTACAATACCGACGATGTTCAGGAGCGGTCGATCGCCTCCCTCAAGCTCCTCCTGGCCGCCGGCGGCGACGTGAACGCCAGCATGTCCAGCCCGTTGCGGGACATTCGTGATGACGGCTGGCGCAAGATTTACGCCCGGCCCACCCATTCCCTGCTGGTCCAGAAGGGGCAGACCGCACTGCATGGCGCCGCTTATTGGGGCTGGAACGAGGTTGTGACCTTTCTGGTGGACAACGGCGCCGACCTGAATGTCAAGGATGCCCATGGCATGACGGTGGTTGATGCCGCCATGGGCCGCGCCGGGGGCAATGGTTTCCTCGGCCAGCGTATCGACGTTCATGAAGACACCGCCAAGCTTCTCAAGGAGCTCATGTCCAGTCAGACGGCGAGCCGCTAATGGAGCTCCGGTGTTCCGAGAATTTCAAAAAGAGAGGAGATGAATTGAAGATGTCATCAATTTAAAAAGGATGATGATCCTAACGATGACTAATAAAAATCAAATACTGAGTTTGGGATTTTCCAAAAAGGGGTAATCATGGAAGGAACGTGCTTTTGGAGGGACGCGGGGAGCCGCGGTCTCGATTCGGGTTTTGCCCGCAGCAGGATGCTGAGGGTTTTGAGTGCCGGTGTGTGCTTGTTCGCCATCTCGAATGGTTTCGGTAGCGCCGCCTCAGCTCAGGAGGGCGGCCAGGACAGTTCGGTGCTGGAGGTGATCCAGGTCACCGGATCGCGAATTCAACGCACCGGCATGACAACGCCGACGCCGGTGACGACAATGAATGCCGAGGATCTGGCGGATATGGCGCCCACCACCTTGATGGATGCCATGAACCAGATGCCACAGTTCTTCAACAACAGTACGCCGGAGACCTCCAGGGGATCGTGGACCGGGTCGGCGGGCCAGAGCATCCTGAACCTGCGCGGCATCGGGGCGAACCGGACCCTGGTGCTTCTCGACGGGCGCCGTGTTGTCGGCTCCACGCAGCAGGGCCTGGTCGACATCAATCTTTTCCCGAGCGCGCTTGTGCGGCGGGTGGACGTGGTGACGGGCGGCGCCTCGGCGGCCTATGGTTCCGATGCGGTGAGCGGTGTCGCCAATTTCATCCTCGATACGGACTATGTGGGTCTGAAGGGGTCGGTGCAGGGCGGTATCACCAGCCGCGGAGACCAGGCCAACCACAAATACAGCCTGGCGGGCGGAGCCGATCTGGGCGACCGGGGGCATATCCTCGTGGCGGGTGAATATTTCCACGCCAACGAGATTCGCGGATTCTCCAAGCGTGACTGGTACCGGAACTGGAGCGTGATCAACAATCCGGACGGGTCGCCCTCGCATGTGGTGGCGCCGGATGTTCATGTGACCAACCAGACGCCCGGCGGCCTCATCGTAAGCGGCCCCCTGGCCGGCACGCAGTTTCTGGACGACGGTACGCCGGCACCGTTCTTCAAGGGCGACTATTATACACCCCAGACCCAGTCCGGCGGCAGCGGCTGGGACCCGAACTACAACAACACGCTGGTGCCGGAGCAGGAGCGCTACAGCGCCTTCTCCCGTCTGAGCTACGACGTGAGCGATAGCGTCCGGGCGTTCGTGCAGGGCATTTACGGGGTGAACCGGGTCAGCTACGACAAGGGGCCGGTGACGGCGGCCAGCGGTTACCCGGGGCCCGCCACCATTTTCGTGGATAATGCCTTCCTGCCGGATTCCATCCGCCAGGCGATGATCGACCTGGGAGAAGACTCCTTCCAGATGGGAACCGTGCGGGCCCGCGACGAACTGAGCCGGGGGCGGACGAATACCCGCAACGAGACCATATCGCTGACCACCGGCCTGGAAGGTGATCTCGACGAGAACTGGCGTTTCAATGCCTATTACCAGTACGGGCACAACACGCAGGACATGAAGCTGGCCAATGTCATGCGCAACGACCGCTTCTGGGCGGCCATCGATTCCGTGGTGGACCCGGCCACCGGCAACGTCACCTGCCGGATCACCCTGGAGAACCCGGACCAGGTATGCGTGCCGCTTAACCTGTTTGGCGCACATTCGGCAACGCCGGAGGCCATGGACTGGATCCTCGGCACCGAGCACAACATCCAGAAGGTCACGCAGCACGTGGCCGAAGCATCGATCAGCGGTGAGGCCTTCGAGATGTGGGCCGGCCCGGTTTCGGTGGCGGCCGGTCTCGGTTACCGTGACGAATCCATGTCGGAACACGGCACACCGGAGGATCTCACGGGCCCCGACGTCTTCCAGAACGCCGAAGGGGCACGCGGCGTCCCGCCGGCCCTGATCGGCGGCGGTCTTTTCGAGCGCGGCAGCATTCCCGTGCTCTCCGGCAGTGCCCACGTATGGGAAGCCTTTGGTGAGACCATCGTGCCGCTGCTGGCCGATCAGCCGTTCGCCCAATCCCTCAACTTCAATGGGTCCGTGCGCTATGCCGATTATTCGGGGAGCGGCGGCATATGGGCCTGGAAGCTGGGCCTCGACTGGCAGATCACCAATGAACTGCGGTTGCGCGGCACCCGGTCTCGGGACATCCGGGCCGGTACCCTGGCCGAGCGCTTCACCAGCCGCCCGCGCGGCGGTGCGGTCGAGGATCCGTTCCTGCCCGGCAATCCGAACTACGGCATCCTGCGGAACGACGCCGGCAACCCCAACATCGATCCGGAAAAAGGCGACACGCTGACCTTCGGCGCGGTCTACCAGCCGAACTGGCTTTCGGGTCTCAGCGTTTCGACGGACTTCTACAATATCAAGATTTCCGACGCCATCGACACGCTGGGCATCCAGAGAATCCTCGATGGATGCTACGACGGCGATGACACTCTGTGCGCCCTTGTCCATCGGGACCCCACGACGGGCCGGGTCACGACCATCGACAATGCCTATCTGAACCTGTCGAAAGCGCATATCCGCGGGGTCGACTTCGAGGGCACCTACCAGACCCAGCTTGCGTTCCTGGGAGGAGGCGCCGAGGATCTGAACCTGCGGGCGCTGGTCAGCTATATCGACAAATACACGCTGACCACGCCGACGGGACAGCTCGTGGACGAGACGGGCCAGACCGGCACTTACGGAAACGTCGCTCCCAAGTGGCAGGCCAACTTCAGCATCACCTACAACAACGGGCCGATATCGCTCTTCGTGCAGGAACGCTATATCGATAGCGGCACATACCGGAACGACTATGTTGTGGGTGTCGATATCGATGACAACACGATCAGCTCGGCCTGGTATACGACGGCCCGCATTTCCTATAATTTCGAGGCTCTGGGCGCGCAGAACGAGCTGTTCCTGAACGTCAACAACGTGTTCGACAAGAACCCGCCGATCATCGGCAATGTCGGCCTGTTCGACGATATCGGGCGGCGCTTCACGGCGGGGCTGCGATTTGAGTTCTGAGACCCACTGAAATCAGCCGGACCGGCGGACCGCCGGCAAGAGCGATGGAGGCGTCCGGGCCATCATCGATCTTGCCGGCATGTTCGCCATGGGGACATGGCGCCGGTTACGCGTTTCCAGGGCCGAGCAAGCGGATTCGACCTTTCTGCTCGCATCACGCCAGACCTTCTCCAGCCGATTGTTTCCTTCCGTCTCCTGGCCCAAGAATCAGGGCGCGGTCATGACGTGGCAGGAAGAGAATCATAAGGGCGCTGATGAGGGTGGTGACGATCAGGATATCCAGCGCCAGATCGTAGGTGCCGGTCGCATCGTAGATCGCGTTCATGCCCACCGGGATCAGCCCCACACCGACACTGACGCCGGCATAGACGGTGCTGGCGATCTTGCCGAAATGGCGGATGCCGAAGTAGCGCGAGAGCATGAGAGGCAGCGCGCTGTATTCGGCCCCGAGGCTGAGCCCCATCAGCGCGCCGGCGGCGATGAGCACGGGCACGCTGTTACTGCTGTTCAACAGCCACAGCCCCAGCACGCCCATGAGGTAGAAGGGCAGGATGATGACCGGGCGGGGAATACGGTCCACCAGGAAGCCCATCAGCGACTGCCAGATGGCGCACACACCGGCGAAGACGGTGACCACGGTGACGCCATGGGAGAGGGCGATGCCCTTTTCCGTGACCACGGGGACCACCTGCGTGAACATCGCGGTGATGCAGGACGCGCACAGAGCGATGCTGAGCACCAGGGTCCAGAAGGTCCGGGTCAGGGCGGCTTCCTTCAGGGTGAAGCCGTCCGCTTCCTCAGGTGCGGTACGGGCTGTCGCGGCGTCTTTCTGGGGCGGATCGCGAAGAAACGCCAGCATGGTGGGAAAGCCGACGAGCAGGATGGTGGCCGCAACGCCCAATAGGGCGGCGCGCCAGCCGAACTGACTCAGTAGGAGACCCGCGAGTACCGGAAAGATCACGGAGCCCGAGCCGGTGCCGAGGCCGGCGGAAAAACCCATGGCGGCGCCCCGTCCCTTGTCGAACCAGCCGGCGAGGGCCTTGCCGAAAGTGGTATTGTTGATGGGGGCGCCCAGTCCGCACACCAGGGCAAAGAGCGCGTAGAAGATCGGCACGTTGGCCGGCGCCATGGAAAAGGCCGTCATGCCCGCGGCAAAGGCGAGGAAACTGACAATGATGACCCGGCGAGGGCCGAACCGGTCCACCATGGGCCCCACCACGAATGCCAGCATGAGGGACTTCACGACGGCCAGGCTGAGAACCCCGGCCACCAGGGAGCGGGGCCGGCTTCTCCGCCATCGGATCCTGGTTGGATGGCATTTGCCAGCACGAAGAGAACCAGGGAGCCGAGCGTCATGGCGACAGGAGATACGAGCAGGGAATAGCGGATCGCCGGCCTCCAGGCGAGCCAGCGCTCGTCGAGCCGGCTTAAGAGCGTTACGAGTATGCCGCCGCCAAGCGATGCGAAAGTGCCCACGAAACCACGGTAAATGCCCAGATAGGCGCCGGTGTCCTGGGCACCGAGACCATGCACGCGGTTTAGGAAAGTGGGCAGCCAGGTCAGTATGGAGGCATAGCTTGCCGCCATGAGCGCGCCGCCGATGACGAGCAGGACAAATGGCTTCGACTGCCATGCGATCCGCAGGACTTCCTTGAAATCGGGCGTTTGCGCTGCGCCCCTGGCCATCTCGCTGCGGGCCCGCGGAGGTTCGCGGATGACCAGAAACGCGATGGCCGCGACGGCAAGGCCGACGGCGCCCATGACGAAAATGCCAGTCGCCAGTTATAGACCTGTGTGATCCAGACCTGAAGGAACTCGATCGGCTGTCCCGATCAGGCGAGATTGATTATGACTCACGGCGCCACCGTCATAGCCCGCCGCACCCCTGGCATCCCGGGACATTTAAGCTCAGCCAATTTCCCGGGCTAGCCGTCTTTCGTATCCTATTGCCGCTCAAGTCAGGTCAGGCGCTTCTCTCCCCAATCCTCGGTCATCCTCAGATTGGTCATATCGGTTGGACCCGTCTCCGGGAGAGGCGTGTTGCTCTCCTCCGTGTGAACGCGGAGAACTCTGCGGATTGTCTGGGGGTGCACCTTATAGATTTGTGCCATCTGGCGCACGCTGGTGCCGTGATCCGTTACGGCCGCGACGATCTCTTCTCTCTGCGACGTCGTCAAGGCGGGAGGCCGGCCGACATGACGCCCCTGTTGCTGGGCGATCTGCATGCCTGCCTTGGTTCTTTCGCTGATGAGCGAGCGTTCGAATTCCGCCATGGCCCCCATCATGTGGAAGACCAGACGACCTCCCGGCGAGCCGGTATCAATATTCTCAGTGAGGGAACAGAAGTCGACGTTCCGGGTCGCCAGTTCGTTGATTGTCTCAATGAGATGAAGGAGCGAGCGCCCCAACCGGTCAAGCTTCCACACGACGAATCTGTCTCCCGGTTTCAGGCAACCGAGCGCCTGGTCCAACCCGGGACGGGACGTACTGGCCCCGGAAACGCCGCGGTCCTCGAAGATGCGGTCGCACTTTGCTGCCTGCAGGGCAGCTCTCTGCATTTCCAGGTTCTGTTCTTCCGTTGACACTCTCGCATAACCGATCTTCATACTAATCAAACTCCAAGCGCCCCCGTCCCCATTCCTGCAAACCGACACCTGATGGAGAATTGCGGCGCGATTCTGATTGACAAAAGGGGTACCTTTTGTTGCCCCGGCCTTTGCATGACAAAAGTCTGCATGTGTTACAGAACCCCCGAAGAATCCAATAGACCAGAAGTGGAAAAAGTGACGATCCATAAGCCTATAGAAAGGCACCCCTTTTTCTATCCGGATTGCCAAACAAAACCAGATTTAATTACGTAAAACGTGAATACCTATACTCGGTAAACGAGTCTGGTATATTTCCAATTGCGTATAAAATTTTAATAAAAATTTTGATGCCACCTGAAATAGAGGTGGAGTGGGCCCTTGCCTCTTCTGGTGGCGGGCATTCGGCATGACACTCGCCCCGACCGTCTTGATCATCGCAGACCGGGCCGGGCCGGAAGTCGCGCATCTCGATGCTTTGGGGATACGCAGCTGGATATCCGCCGACAGCGCGGAAGCGCTGGGCTATCTCAGTCGTACCCGCCCGCCCCTGATTTTCATCGACATGGATCTGCCGGGATGCAGCGCTGCCCGGACCGCGGCGATCGCCGCGTCCCTTCACTCCAGCGCTGCCATCATCCTGACAACCAACGACCATGACAGTGTGCAGCAGGCACGCCAGACGCCTCCGGAAGGTGTTCTTGCAGTAGTCGGCAAGCCATTGTCGCCGGCCCTTGTCCGCGTTCTCGCCGAGATGGCATTCGGCAGGGTCTGTCGCGCTCCCCGCCATCAAAATATCCCATCAAAAATGAAGGAAGCGTCGTGAAAGACACGAAACCAATATCCGTTCATCCGTCCCGAGCACGCCGACAACTGCTCTGTGCCACCTCGGCGGCTGCCCTTCTGGCCATTGCCCATCCGGCAGTGGCAGCGTCCTCGTCCTACACGGTAGGAGACGGCGAGAGCATATCAATCCCGGAAGATTATTCTGCGGATGATTACGCACGGTTCGTGGTCGTTGAGGGCGGTAGCCTGTCCTCAACGGGAGCGGACTTCAGCGGTAGTGTTGGTGGCGGCCGCGGGGGCATCATTCAATCCAACGGCGGTGCCATCGACCTGAAGGGTGGCTCCGTCCATTTCACGGATGCCAGTAGCCAGGACGGCAACGCGATATTCGCCACCGGCGACGCCGCCCATATCACCGCGACCGACGTGAACATGCAGTCGGACGGTACTGGCTCGAAATCCGCCGACCCCAGTTCGGCGGTCTATGCTGCGCGGGGCGCCCGGATCGATCTCAGCGGTGGGACGGCCAAGGCCACCGGACGGTTCGGCTTTGCACTGCAGACCACGGAAGGTGGGCAGATCACGGCGGACGGTACTACGCTCACCACCACCGGGCCGGACGGCACGGCAGCTTATGTCTATGCCAACGGCACGCCGTCTTCGATCATCCTGACAGATGTGGAGATGACGGCAAAAGGAGACGGGGCCCGTGGCATCGACGCCGCCCATGACGGTGCCCTGATAGAGGCCAGAGGCTTCACCCTCGATGTCGAAGGGGAAGACGGCTATGGCGTTGTCTCCCGCAGCGGAGCGACGGTGCATCTTCAAAATGGCACTCTCTCGACGACGGACGCCACCGGAATCGAGGCCTATGACGGCAGCACGGTGACCGGTGACAACCTGTCCCTCATTACAGAGGGAGATTATACGGAAGGCCTCTCCGTAGGTGCCGACAGCCGTGTAGAGCTGACGGGGACCGATATCCAGACCAACGGCCTCTGGTCTCATGGCGCTCATGCTGCCGACGACGGCGCGCAGATTATCCTGCGTGGCGGCTCGGTAGTGACCGCCAACGACAAGGGCAAGGGCACGCAGGATGGGGACGGGTCACGTGCCTATGCCCTTTATGCCGATCACGCGGGTGCCACAATCGCCACGGATGGGACCACCATCGAAACGGTGGGCCAGCGCGCCTATGGTGCCTATGCGAAGGATGGCGGGGCCATCTCCCTTGACGGCGGTTCCATCTCTACCCAGGGGTTCATGGCCTATGGCGTTTACGCCTCGGGCGAAGGCTCGAAGATCGCCGCCAACAATCTCGATATCACCACCACTGGACAGGTTGGGGACGCGGCATGGGCCTATGCGGGCGGGCAGCTCACGCTTACCGGCGGGACATATCATGTGACCGGCGGGCCGAACTCGGGACCTTCCGGAGAAACGGCCAATGGCCTTGTCGCCTTGGGCGGAACCGACGAAGTGGCGGCTGGTGTCATTGATGCCGAGGGCGTGTCGGTGCTGACCGAGGGCGCCGACAGCGCAGGCCTGCTGCTGGGCGCGGAAATCGGTGTCGGAGGTCCCAAGACATCCGGCGAAATTTCCATCAAGGACAGCATGGTCGTGGTCAGAGGCGAAGGTTCGGACGCTGCGCGCGTCAATTACGGCAGTCGGCTCTCGGCAGAGGGGTCCACCCTGAGGTCCGAACTGGGCGCCGGTATAGTGCTGCAGGACAATGCGACCGTCAGCTTGACGGGCACCACGGTTGAAGCAAAGCAAGAGTCCATTCGTTCGCTCTTCACCCAGGCCGGCCAGATGCAAGATATCTCGGTCGGCGACGGCTCGGTGATCACCAAGAACGACGGCACGCTGCTCAAGGTTTCGCGCACCGAAACGGGGGCCGACGGGCAAGTGGTCCTGACGCTGGAGAAGGGCTCCACCACCCGGGGCGACATCATCGACCTGGACTCCAAATCCGGCAACGGCAGCCTGTCCGTCTACCTGCGGGAAGGGGCGGACTGGTCCGGTATCATGAAGGGTGTGGATAACTATACCGCCAGCCCCGGCGGCAAAAGCGAGTTTGAAGACGGCAGCGAGATCAAGGGTGATCTCGGCGGCGATGATTCCGATTTCGTGTTCAAGGGCGAAGCCACTGTGGGCGGCAATGTGACCGGCAAGGGCTCGTCCTTCAAGTTCGGAGGCGGGGCCACTGTCGACGGAGACGTGTCGGGTGAGAATTCCTCGTTCGCGTTCAGCAAGACCGAGCAGACCATTCTCCACGGCAACGCCACTTTCACGGGGGGCTCCCAGACCAGTGGCGGCAGTGTGGAGAAACCCATTGCAGTTTCCGGGAATGTGGCCGTGGATGATCAATCGTTCTTCGGCGGCAACTGGAGCATCGGCGGCAACCTTTCGGTCGGCGGTACGGTATCGCCGGGGAACTCCATTGGTGTGGTCAGTGTGGGGGGCGACCACAGCTTTGGGGATCAGGCCGTCTACAAAGTGGAAGTCGATGCCAACGGCCAATCGGACCGTATGGTCATCGGTGGCGTCGCCAGCCTGGACGGCATGGTGAATGTGGTTCCGCTCGATGGCCTGGCGGATTTCCGGATTGGAAGCGCCTATACCATTGTCACAGCGGACGGCGGCTTTGCCGCGGATCACAACAGGTTTGACGGCGTGAGCTGGGACGAGAACCGCCTGTTCGTGGCCCCCATGCTGGGCTACAGCGACACGGCGGTTACGCTGACCATCGATCGCAACGATGTCTCTTTCGCCTCCGTTGCCGAAACCGATAACCAGACTGCTTCCGCCCAGGCCTTGGACTCTCTGGGCCTCGGCAACAAGGCCCATGATGCCGTATCCTTTGCCACGGCAGCGGACGCTCGCCAGGCATTCGACGCGCTGTCCGGTGAAATCCATGCCGGCCTGCGCGGTGCTCTGGTAACGGAATCCACCTATCTGCGGGATGCGGTAACGGAACGGGTGCGACAGGCCGACCATGATGCCAATGAACGGACCGTCGCCGGTACCACCGTCGCCATGTGGGGCCGCACCTTCGGCTCCTGGGGCCATTTCAGCGGGGACGGCAACGCCGCGCGTCTGAGCCGCGACACCGGCGGTTTCATGGCAGCGGCCGATGGCGCCCTCTCGGATAGCTGGCGCCTGGGTTTTGCCATGGGCTTCAGTCATTCCTCTCTGTCGGAAGCGGCGCGTCTGTCGTCCGCAGATGTCGACAGCTATCATCTGTCGCTCTATGGCGGTGGCGATGTGGGGCCGCTGGGATTGCGCCTCGGCGTATCGCGGAGCTGGCACCGGGTGGATACCAGCCGGACGGCTGAATTTGCCGGTTTCTCAGATCACATGGCTGCCAGCTATAACGCGCGCACCGCGCAGGCATTTGCAGATGTAGGATATGCTGTGACGGACAATGGCCTGACTGTCGAACCGTTCGGCAGCGCGGCCTATGTCCGGCTGAATGTGGACGGTTTCCTGGAACAGGGGGGAGATGCCGCGCTGCGTGCCGAGGACGCCGGTGACGATTACGGCTTTTCCCTCTTTGGTATCCGCACCTCTACTGCGCTGAATCTGAATGCGCACCGTATGGTCACCCTGAAGGCCATGGCTGGCTGGCGTCATACATACGGCGATGTGACCCCGGATGCGGCATTGGCTTTTGCCGATGGCGGGAGCGCCTTTGATGTAGCCGGCTCCCCCATTGCCCGCGACGCTCTGGCCATCCAGGCGGGTGTTGACGCCCAATTGAGCCGCACCCTCACCCTCGGGATCGCCTATCGGGGCGATGTTGCTGATGAGGTGCAGGATCACGGCTTTACCGCAAACCTCTCGCTGATGTTTTGAGCGGGAGGGGCCGCTATGAGTGCGTACCACACTGATAGGGCCAATTCGGGTGAAGCGGAGGGGCCTCCACCGACCTCCATCGGACCCATCCCCTCCGCTTCACCATCTTTCGGGGATATCGGCACGGCATTCCAGCCAATCATTGATCTGGAGCGCTCGTTCGGAGTCTTTGCCCATGAGGCCCTAGTCAGGGGCGCAGACGGGGAAGGGGCCGCGGACGTGTTCGCCCGGGTGGCCCGCTATGACCGGCATACCTTCGAGCATGTGTGCCGCGTTCGTGCGCTCGAATGGGCGGCCAGGCTGGACCTGCCGGGAAGGCTCAGCCTGAACATCTCTCCGAGCTGCATGGCAGGGCCGCGGCACGGCGTGCGCGCGACCCTGGCCGCAGCGGCAGCCATCGGCATTCCCCCGGACCGTCTGATATTCGAGCTCACGGAACAGGAACCGGTGCAGGACTACCGCGCCCTGCGCAGTCTCACCGCCTCCTGCCGTGATGCCGGCGCCCTGATCGCCCTGGACGATTTCGGAGCCGGCTATGCGGCGCTTACTCCCCTGGTGGAAATCCGGCCGGATATCCTTAAGCTGGATATGGGACTGGTGCGCAGCATCGACACCGATCCCGTGCGCGGCGCTGTGGTCGGCGCGGTCAGTCAGGCGTGTCGCACCCTGGGCATCACACTGGTCGCCGAGGGCGTGGAAACCAGCGGAGAGACAAGGGCTCTGCGAGCGGTCGGCATCTCCCTGATGCAGGGCTACCTCTTTGCCCGGCCAGGCTTCGAATGTCTGCCCGTGATCCAGCCCGTGGTGGAAGAAACCTCCTGCGCGTCTGCAGAGATTGAGACAGGCTGAGCACCATCAGATCGCCAATATGGCTGATGCAAAAGCTTGAATGGAATTCGGCGTATCTCCGGCGCTCTCCTTCTCGCGAGTGTGTGCCGCGTCGTTCCGTGTCAAAGGCATTCAGGCGTGGCCACGGGTTGAGCGGGCTGCGGCTACGCCTAACTGGATATCGAAGCCAAGGGGAGTTGGCGGCGGCAGCTGACGAACAGCACGTCAAGACGGGTC
>Ga0164243_10004735_pt1 | contig 21155 bp, 16 predicted proteins | sample OricompcompostOP_FD_108781 | JGI IMG/M metagenome (GOLD analysis project Ga0164243, IMG submission 108781) | Organic Plus compost microbial communities from Emeryville, California, USA - Original compost - Organic plus compost (OP) | ecosystem: Engineered > Solid waste > Mixed feedstock >...
CACCATCGGCGGCTCGCGCTGGCCGGGCGAAATGGGCGGACCGAAGCACAATATCGGCTGATCCCGGCCGGATCCGCTCCCAAAGGCGCCGCAGGGCGCCTTTTTTCCGTCCGCTGTCTTCCCGTGGCTGGTGATCCAGTGCATGAGGCCGCGGGCGGCGCCGGCGGATCGGCTTTTCTCACGTCAGAAACTGCTATATAGTTTCTAACGGAGGTAAACCCGATGATCACATTGCCCGAATCCATCCTGCTGTACGCCCATGCCCTTCCCGAGGGCGGCGTGTTGTCGCCCAAGGAATTTCTGCATTTGGGGAGCCGGGCCGCGGTCGATCAGGCATTCTCGCGCCTGACCAGGGCCGGCAGGCTGCTGCGGGTGGCGCGCGGCACCTATGTGGCGCCGGTTTCCGGGCGGTTCGGCGCCCGCGCTCCGGCCCCGGACAAGGTCGTGCGGGCCATGGCCGAGCAGCGCGGCGATATCGTCGTGCCGCATGGCGCCAACGCCGCCAACGCCATGGGGCTGACGCAGCAGGTGCCGGTCCGGGAGGTCTACCTCACCTCCGGGCGCACCCGCACGCTGAAACTGGGCCGCGCGGAAATCCTGGTCAAACACGCGCCCGGCTGGATGCTGGCGCTGGGCGCCGGCAAGGCGGGCGCGGCGGTGCGGGCGCTGGCCTGGATGGGGCCGGCCCATGCGGATGAATCCCTGGCGACACTGCGCCGCACGCTTCCCGAACAGGAATGGCGGGCCCTGACCTGCGCCCGCGCCGCCCTGCCCGCCTGGATGGCGCGGGCGATCGGCCTGGAAGCCTCGCGTGCCTGATCACTTCTTCCAACTCGATCGGAACGAACGGCGCGAGGCGCTGGAATTCGCCCGTGAGCAAACCGGGCGCCCCGCCCACCTGCTGGAAAAAGACGCGTGGGTGGTGTGGACCCTGCGCGCCCTGTTCGAATCACCGCTGGCGGCGGACATCACCTTCAAGGGCGGCACCTCGCTGTCGAAGGCCTACCGGATCATCGACCGCTTTTCCGAAGACATCGACCTGACCTGCGACATCCGCAAACTGATTCCCGATCTGGTCGGCGACAACGGCGAACAGCCCGCCAATCGCAGTCAGGCCGGTAAATGGACGAGAACCGTGCGGCGTCGACTGCCGGAATGGATCGCGGTCAACGTGCAGCCGCTGCTGGAAGCGGCACTGGCGCAGGAAGGGTTGGAGGCCAGCGTCGAGCCCGGCGGCGCGGATAACGACAAACTGCTGCTGCGTTATCCCGCGCTCAGCCGGGGCACCGGTTATATCGCGCCGGTGGTGACCCTGGAATTCGGCGGTCGCGCCACCGGCGAACCGCACCAGCGATTGGCGGTCGTGTGCGATATGGACGGGCATGTCCCAGGGCTGGTTTTCCCCACCGCCTTGCCGCAGGTCATGAGCCTGGCCCGGACCTTCTGGGAGAAGGCCACGGCGGCGCATGTCTACTGCGCCCAGGGCCGGCTGCGCGGCGAACGGTATACGCGACACTGGCACGATCTGGCCGCCATCGCGCGCAGCCCGCACTTCGCCGCCGTGCTCCGCGATCGCGGCGTCGCCGATCTGGTGGCGCGGCACAAGTCGCAGTTTTTCATCGAGAAAGACTCCGCCGGCGCGGTCATCGACTACGCCGCCGCTGCGCGCGGCGGTTTGCGCATCGTGCCGCAGGGAGCTTGCCGCGCCGCGCTCGAGGAAGACTACGCCGCCATGCTGGCGGACGCGGTGATGACCGGTGATGCCCTCGCCTTCGAGCAACTCATGCGGGCCTGCGCCGATATCGAGGATCGCCTGAACAGGACGAGCCCCCAATGAAAAAGGCGCCCTGCGGCGCCTTTTTCATGCAGTGTTCGACGGCTCATTTCCCACGCCGTCGTTTCACGCCATCAGCCCGGCGCGAACACGTGGTCCCAGTCCGCGTCCTGGCCCGCCAGCACCGCCCCGTGCTGGGCCGCGCGCGGCAGGATGCGTTGCAGATAGAACGCGGCGACGCTGCGCTTGCGGCGGGCGAAATCATCGTCGCGCCCCGCCAGCGCCGCGCAGGCGCGCAGCATCTGCCAGGCGCCGCTGACATAACCGAGCTGCATCATGAAATCGAAGGCGCCCGCCGCCACCGCCGTCAGTCGGCCGGCGCCGGCGCTGGTCAGCAGATGCTGGGCCGATGCCTGCAAATCCTGCCGCGCCTGGGTCAGCGCGCGCGTCTGCTCGGGCAGCGCGGCGGCGGTTTCGCGCTCGGTCTGCTCGATGGCCGCCAGCAGCTCCAGCAGCGACTGGCCGCCGTCGCGCGCCAGCTTGCGAAACACCAGATCCTGCGCCTGGATGCCGTTGGTGCCCTCGTAGATCGCCGAGATGCGCACATCGCGCAGCCACTGCGCGGCCCCGGTTTCCTCGATGTAGCCCATGCCGCCGTAGACCTGCATGCCGAGGCTGGCGACCTCCTGTCCCAGCTCGGTCATCCAGCCCTTGATCACCGGAATCATCAGGTCGCAGCGCCGCTGTGCCCGGGCGCGCTGTGCGGCGTCGTCGTCGTGGTGGGCGATATCCAGCTGCGCCGCCTCGACATAGGAGACCGCGCGCATGGCCTCGGTCAGGGCGCGCTGGATCATCAGCATGCGCTGCACGTCCGGGTGGTTGACGATCGCCACCGGCCCCTTGCCGGTGCGCAGGTCGCGCCCCTGCGCACGCTCATGGGCATAAGCCTGCGCCTGCTGGGCGGCGCCCTCGGCGCAGGCCAGCCCCTGCAGGCCGACCTTCAGCCGCGCCTCGTTCATCATCGTGAACATATTGGCCATGCCGCCGTGCAGCTCGCCCAGCAGATAACCCACCGCGCCGCCGTTGTCGCCGTAGCTCATCACGCAGGTGGGGCTGCCGTGGATGCCCATCTTGTGCTCGATGGAGACACAGTGCACGTCGTTGCGCTCGCCCAGGCTGCCGTCGGCGTTGACCAGGAACTTGGGCACGATGAACAGGCTGATGCCCTTGGTGCCGGCCGGCGCATCCGGCGTGCGCGCCAGCACCAGATGCACGATGTTGTCGGCCAGTTCGTGTTCGCCCCAGGTGATGAAGATTTTCTGGCCCTTGATGCGGTAGTGGTCGCCCTCGGGCACCGCCATGGTCTTGACCAGGGACAGATCGGAACCGGCGCCCGGTTCGGTGAGATTCATGGTGCCGGTCCATTCGCCCGGAATCATGCGGGAGACGAAGGTCTCGATCTGCGCGGGCGTGCCGTGGGACAAAATCGTGTAGGCGGCGCCGATGTTGAGCATGGGATTCAGTGACAGCGCCATGTTGGCGCTGTTCCACATTTCCATGACGGCGGTGCCCAGGCACTCTGGCAGGCCGAGCCCGCCCACCGAGGCCGGCAGCGTGGTGCCCATCCAGCCGCCGTCGCGCATCACGCCGAAGGCCTCGCGGAACGACGGCGGCGTCTGCACCCGGCCGTCCTCCAGGCGCGCGCCGATCAGATCGCCGTCGCGGTTGGTGGGCGCCCAGGCGCGCTCGGCCACCCGTGCCGCCTCGGCGAGAATGGCCTCGACGCCCGGGCCGCTGAGATCGGCGTCGGCGTAATCGGCGAAGCGTTGCAGCCGGCCGATTTCCGCCAACTGATCCAGTACGAACAACATATCCTGCAAGGGCGCACGATAGCCCATGGTACCTCCTGGAAGACGACGTAATTTGGAAATGCGATTGTCAAGCCGCACCGGAGCGATTGCAACCGCAACCGGCTGCGGTTATCGCGGGTTGCGCGATCCTCCGGGCGGCGTTTTAATGCGCTCGGCAATCCGGGTCCGTTCGCGCCGCGCCCGGCGGTTTGCGAACCTCGATTCAAAAAAGCGGAGCTTTTTATGCTGATCGGCCAGTCGGCGGATGCACCGCATCTGTCGCACCACCTTTCCAGCCAATACCTCGACCTGATCCGCAACTGGGAGTTGTGGAACAGCCCGCTCGACAGCGCCCTGCGCCTGATCGCGGAGTTTTCGACCCGCGCCCTGAACCTGCAGCGCGCCGGTATCTGGGCTTTTTCCGAGGACCGGCGCTCGCTCACCCTGCTGTGCCAGTTCGACCGCCAGCACGGCGAGTTCTCCCACGGCGCGGAAATCAACCAGCGCACTTATCCGCACTATTTCGCCAGTATCGAAAGCCAGCGCCTCATCGACGCCAACGATCTGTCCCAGGACCCGCGCACCAGCGAGCTGACGCAAAGTTATGCCGCCGCGGGCAACATCACCGCCCTGCTCGATGCCGGCGTGCGCCTGCAGGGCAACACCTGGGGCGTGCTGTGCAACGAGCACGACGGCAGCCCGCGCCTGTGGACCGGGCCGGAGAAATGGTTCGCGGTATCGGTGGCCGATCTCATCTCGCAACTGCTGGTGGTGAGCGAGGTGCGCGACAACGAAGCCCGCATGCGCCTGATCGCCGACAATCTGCCGGTCGGCATTCTGCGCATCGACACCGATGCGCGCTGCCTCTACGTCAACAGTCGCTGGCTGGAGCTGGCCGCGCCCGGCGACGGCGCGCCATTGCAGGGCCAGAGCTGGCTGAACGCGCTGCACGTCGACGATCGCGCGCCGATGCTGGCGCAGCTCAACAGCGCCTGGCAGCAGCAGACCGAACGCATCGAAACCGAATGCCGCTTCCTGGTGCAGGGCCGCCAGCGCTGGCTGGCGGTGCGCTGGGTGATCGAGCGCGATCCGAGCGGATTTCCGCTGGGCGCGCTCGGCTCCTTCGCCGATGAAACGGCGCGCCGGCAATCGCTGGAACAGCTGCGCGAAATCAGCACGCTGCAACACGCGATCCTGAACGGCGCCAACCACATCATCATCGCCACCGACGAGCGCGGCATCATCAATTCCTACAACCGCGCCGCCGAACGCATGCTGGGTTATTCCGCGCAGGAAGTGATCGGCCGATTCACGCCGGCGCTGTTCCACGACCCCGGCGAAATGGCCTGGCGCGGCGCGGAGCTGTCGACGAAACTCGGTCGGCCGCTGAGTTCGGTGTTCGAAATGTTCGCCGCGGGTCCCGGCGAGGAATCCCATGAACGGGAATGGACCCTGGTGCGCAAGGACGGCTCGCGGTTTCCGGTGTTGCTGTCGGTGACCGCGCTGCGCGACGCCGACGGCCGTATCAGCGGTTATGTCGGCATCGGCGCCGATCTCACCGACCAGCGCCGCGCCGAGGAAATCGCCCAGCGCGAGCAGGCGCTGATCCTGCGCATCACCAACGGCCTGGCCGCCGCCACCGGCGATCAGTTCTTCATCACCCTCACCCATCAGCTGGCCGAAGCGCTGGACGTCGATTACGCCTTCGTCGGCGAACTGCTGCCGGGGACGCCGGCGCGGGTGCGCACCATCGCCGCCCATTATCGCGGCCGGACCAGCACCGACGACGCGTTGTATTCGGTGCCGGACACGCCGCTGGAACCCATTTTCCGGGACGGCCACTACGCCTGCGCCGAAGGCGCGCGGCGTGCCTGGCCGCGCGATTCCCACCTGGCGGCGAATCCGGTCGAGAGTTTTCTCGGCGTCGCCCTCCACTCCGCCGCCGGCGCGCAGCTCGGCGTGCTGACCGTGTCCAACGGCGAGGCCCTGCCCAATCTCGAGCTGGCGCGCAATCTGTTGCGCATTTTCGCGGTGCGCGCCGCCTCCGAGCTGGAGCGCCGCCGCCAGGAAATGGAACTGCGCGACAGCGAGCGCCGCTACCGCGCCCTGTTCGAAAACTCCGACGACGCCATTTTTCTGATGGAGTCGGACCGGCTGGTCGATTGCAACGAACGCACGCTGGCCATGTTCGCCGGCACCCGCGCGCAGCTCATCGGCCAGGCCCCTTACCGCCTGTCACCGGAAATGCAGCCGGACGGATCGCCCTCCAAGGCGCGCATGCTGGCCCGCATCGCCAGCGCGGCGCGCGGCCGGCGCCAGAACTTCGACTGGCAATGCCTGCGCCGCGACGGCACCGCCTTCGACGCGGAAATGACGCTGACCAGCATCGTGCTCGGCGGCCGCCCCTACCTGTTGGCGACAGTGCGCGACATCAGCGACCGCAAGCAGGCCGAACGCGCGCTCAAGAGCAGCAACGAGCGACTGCGCTGGATCAACCAGGTGGCGACGCGCCTGTACGGAAAACGCGACATCGCCAGCATCGCGCGCGAAGGCGCGGCCCTGCTCAGCGATCACAACAGCCTGCCGCTGGTTTCGTTCTACCTTTACGAGCCGCACCCCAGCCGCGTCACCTTTCTCGCCGAACACGGCAATGGCCGCAAAACCGCGCGCGTGGTCGGCACGCGTTATCCCTGCCCGGACATTCCCGCGGATGTGGAAGAAGTGGATTTCGTCGCGGACGTGCCGCGCAATTTCACCCGCTTTCCCGCCGAGCAGCGGGCGCTGGTGGCGCGCGGCGTGAAGGACATCGTCACCATCACCCTCAAATACGACGGCGCGGTGCTGGGGCTGGTGACGCTCGATTACCTGCAATCCATCCAGTTCGGCGCCGATGAACGCGCGGACCTGCGGGCCTTCGGCAAAACCGTGTCGATGGCGCTGGCCAACGCCCGCTATGTCGCCGACATGGAACATCAGGCCAACTTCGACGCGCTGACCGCGCTGCCCAATCGCTATGCGCTGCATCGCGAGCTGGCGCAGCAGCTGCAAACCCATGGCGAGCAGCCGCTGGCGCTGCTGCTGCTCGATCTCGACCGCTTCAAGGAAGTCAACGACACCCTCGGCCACGATGTCGGCGACAAACTGCTGCGTTCGATCGGCATGCGCCTGGAAGGCTCGCTGGCCGATCAGAGTGGTTTCCTGGCGCGCCTGGGCGGCGATGAGTTCGCCGTCATCCTGCATCAACCCGGCGACGAAAACGCCCTGCGCAATTTCGCCCGGCAGATGCTGGCGGTCTTGAAACAACCGTTCTCGGTGGATGGGCTGGCGCTGGAAATCGGCGCCAGCATCGGGATTTCGCTGTACCCGGCGCACGGGCGCAACGCCCACGAACTGCTGCGCTCGGCGGACGTGGCCATGTACGCCGCCAAACACCGGCAGGCGGGCAGCCTCATCTACAGCAGCGCCCTGGACCAGCACAGCCCGGACCGGCTGGCGCTGCTGGCGGAGTTGGGCAGCGCCATCCACAACGGCGAACTGCGGGTCTATTACCAGCCCAAGATCGCCATCGCCGACGGCGGCGTGGTCGGCTTCGAAGCGCTGGTGCGCTGGTCACATCCGCGGCGCGGCCTGCTGCAGCCGGGCGAATTCATTCCGGCCGCGGAGATGAGCGACACCATTCATCCGCTCACCATGGAGGTGCTGCGCCAGGCGCTGGTGCAGCAGCAACGCTGGCGCGCCGCCAACCTGCCGCACGCGATTTCGGTGAATATTTCCGCGCGCAATCTGATCGAGGAACATTTCGTCGAACAATTGCAGACCCTCATGCGCCAGCTGGGCGCCGATCCCGCCGCGCTGGAACTGGAAATCACCGAATCGGCGCTGATGCAGGACCCGGAGGGCGCCGCCGACATGCTGCGGCGCATCGCCGCGCTCGGCGTGCAGCTGTCGATCGACGACTTCGGCATGGGTTACTCCTCGATGGCCTACCTGCGGCGCCTGCCGATCAATGCCCTGAAAATCGATCGCACCTACGTCACCGACATGGCCGCCAATGAACAGGATGCGATCATCGTGCGCTCGACCATCAACCTGGCGCACAACCTCGGTCTGAAGGTGGTGGCCGAAGGCGTGGAAGACGCCGACGCGCTGGCGCTGCTGCGGCAGATGCACTGCGAGTTCGCCCAGGGTTATCACATCAGCCGGCCGCTGCCGGCGGACGCGGCGACCGACGCCATCGCCGTCATCGGCGCGCGGCTCGGCGTCGACAACAACTGACTGGCCGGGCAAACCCGTTGTCGATGACAACCATTGCGCGGCGCTCACGGCAAACCACGCCGCTCGGCCGCGCAGGAAAGAACTTGTTGAACAGAACTTTCCTTGACTGATGCGGGTTCTTCCGCCAACGGCAATCGCTCGGGCAATTGCAGCGCGGGTCCCGTTCATTCCGGCGGCTGGGCAGCGCCAGCCCCAGGTAACGCTGCACCAGCGAGGTCGGCCCGACGAAGGGAATGGCGAGCAGCTCCACGCAAAAACGCAGCCAGTGGCGCCGGCGCCAGGCGATGCGCATGAAATAGGCATGCACACCCATGTGAATCCAGGCGTCGTCGTGATAGGTCAGGTGGATTTGCTCCAGCCGCGCCGCGGCCTCGGTCAACGCGTTCGCCTGCAATAACGCGTCGATCTCGGCGAACAGGTCGCCGCACTCCAGTGATATCGCCATGGGACACCTCGTGTCGGATCTGTGGCGGGATCGGGCGCGGTTTCCGAAACGATGCGATGTCGGCAAAAACCCGCGTTTTTTCGGAAGAGGGTTTCCGATCCCTGGCTGTTATTTTCGGCCAAGCTACTGGATCGGCGCTTTTCTGTCCAATGACAAAATATCCACCCGGAGCAACGTGGAACAGCACGCCCTCATCGGTCGAAAGCAGTTGCGGTCCCCTCGGCCGGGGAGTAGCATCGCCAATTAACTTAACAGCACTAACTAATTACAAGATCGCGGCGGCATCAGCACTCGCCGATACCGATCGCGCTCTCTGGCCACCGCTCCATCTCCGACCCGACAACGAACCTTTCCGACAATAGCAACAAGAGGATGCTCCCATGAGTCTGCAACCCAAACTGCTGATCAACGGCGAATTGATCGACAGCGGCGCCACCCTGGATGTGATCAATCCCGCCACGGGCGCTCCTTTCACCAGCGTGCCGCGCGCCACCGAAAAAGAAGCGCTGGCCGCCATCGCCGCCGCCAAGGCGGCGTTTCCGGCGTGGTCGGCGCTGCCGATCGAACAGCGCCGCGCGAAACTGGAAGCGCTGGCCGACGCGATCAAGGCCCATGCCCAGGAACTGGCGCGTTGCCTCACCCAGGAACAGGGCAAGCCGCTGGCCGAGGCGCTCAACGAAGTGCTGTATACGGAAATTTTCCTGCGCTACGTCGCCAAGGCGGAAATTCCGGTGGAGGTTGCGCAGGACGACGCGGACATGCGCATCGAAATCCACCGCAAGGCGCTGGGTGTGGTGGTGGGCATCACGCCCTGGAATTTTCCGCTGCTGATCACCTCGAACAAACTCGGCCCCGCGCTGTTGCTCGGCAACACCATCGTGCTCAAGCCCGCGCCCACCACGCCGGTCACGGTGTTGCTGCTGGGCGTGCTGGCCCGCGATATTTTTCCCAAGGGCGTCATCAATATCATTGCCGACAGCAACAATATCGGATCGCTGCTGACCGGACACCCGGACGTGGCGCGCATCTCCTTCACCGGCTCGACCGGCACCGGCAAGAAAATCATGCAGAACGCGGCATCGACCTTGAAACGCGTCACCCTCGAACTCGGCGGCAATGACGCGGCGATCGTGCTGGACGATGTGGATGTCGAAAAAGCCGCGCCCAAAATGTTCAACGCCGCCTTCGCCAACTGCGGCCAGGTGTGCATCGCACTCAAGCGGGTCTACGCCCACGCTTCGATCTACGACAAACTCTGCGATGCGCTGGCACAGCTGGCGGAGCAGGCCGTGGTTGGCGACGGCTTGCAGGAAGGCAGTCAGATCGGCCCGATCCAGAACGCGATGCAGTTCGAGAAAATCAAGGGCTTTCTGGCGGCGGCGAAGGCCGACGGCAAGGTCATCGCCGGCGGCGAGGTATTGCCGCGGCCGGGATATTTCGTGCGCCCGACCATCGTGCGCGATATCGCCGACGACAGCGTTCTGGTGAAGGAGGAACAATTCGGCCCGATTCTGCCGGTGCTGAAATTCAACGACGTGGATGAAGCCCTGGCGCGCGCCAACAACACGCCCTACGGGCTCGGCGGCTCGGTCTGGTCGTCCAATGTCGAACGGGCCTACGAGGTGGCGAAGCGCATCGAAAGCGGTACGGTGTGGATCAACCACCACCTGCACTTCGGTCCGCACGTGCCCTTCGGCGGCGCCAAGGAATCCGGCATCGGCGTCGAGTTTTCCCAGGAGGGTTTGTTGGAGTTTTCGCAGACCGCGGTCATCAGCCTGGCGAAGTGATGTCGACAGGACACTGGGTTTTTCAGGACAAGTTTTCAGGGCAACAGGTCAAGGGCATTTCAGCCCGGAGAACCCGAAGGTCGGCCATAACGGCCGACCTTCGCTTTTCAGACTCAACCCGCAAAGGGGGCCGGCTTGAATCTTACGCCGGCTTTTCCAGCATCAGCGCCGTCATGGTCTTGAACAGGCGGCGCAGCTCATCCTCGGATTGGTAGAACGGGCTGGGCGTTGCCAGGTACGAAATCGCCAGGCGATTGAACCATTCGCACACCACCATCAGGTCGAGATCCTGGCGGATATTGCCGCGCGTTTTCAAACGATCGTAGATCGCTTTCATCGATTCGGTGAAATCGATCAGATAACCGCGATCACTCAGAAATATTTCGTTCATGATCGGCAGGATATCCCGCGCCAGCAACAAATTGCTGATCTCCGTGGCCTGCGATCGCTTCAGGGTGAAAATCAACGCCTCGACCAGGTAATCGCCAAAATTGTCGATTTCCTTGAGTTCGTTGTGCAGATTCGCCCAGAAGTTATCGACTTCACGGCGCACCACGGCTTTCAGAATTTCCTGGTGGCTGCTGAAGTAGCGATACACCGTAGGTCGCGATATTCTGGCCTGGACGGCGATATCGGAAATGGAAGCGGAAGCACCGAGGCGTTTGTAACAGTAAACAGCGGCGTCAAGCAAACGCGCTCTGGCTTCCGATGATTTGTTGGAGCGGGTTCCCATGCCCCAGCGTATGAGCTCTCCCTTGAGCGGCGGCATTATTTTTCCTTAAGTCGGCCAATGTGGTGCGCAGTTTAGCCACAGGAAAATTTATATCCCTATTCCCATATGGGAGCCCGATAGTGAATCGCGTAATTTCATCCATCCAGATCAAAAATTTCCGCGCCTGCACGCGCAAACGGATCAATTCAGGCGCGCGCCAGCGCGATGATCCGACGCAGACTCGCGCCGGCGCGCCGACCGATTTCCTCCGCCGGCAATTGCCACAGCGTTTCGGAAAACACTTCGACGCCGAGCGGCGCGTCGCAACCGGCGCGATCGAGCTGCCGGATCAATTCCACCAGATCGATGGCGCCCTCGCCCGGCAGCAACCGCGCGCGCATGGTTTCATCGACCAGATCGGCCGCCGCCTGCGCCGGCGCATCGTTGAGTTGCACCGCGACACAGGCCGCGCCCGGCAGTTGCGCCAGCGCCGCGTTGTCGGTGCCGGCGCGAAAGTGATGCCAGCTGTCCAGCAGCACGCCGCCGTTGTCGCGCGCCGCCGCCTGTACGATGGCGCAGGCGGCGTGCACATCGCGCACCTGCGACCACGGCAGGAATTCCAGATGCACGCGCAGATCGTGCGCCCGCGCGCGATCGCACAACGCGCCGAAGGCATCGATCAGCTGCGTTTCGGGTAAACGCTGCGGCAGCGCCCACACCGCGTTCAAGGAACGCGCGCCCAGCGCCTGGGCGATGTCATAGAACAGCTCCTCGCCCGCATCCAGACCGGGGCCGCCCGAGGGAAACACATGGCCCGGCACCCAGTTCAGCAACGGGTCGAGTTCGGCGATGCAAAGGCCGTTGTCCGCCAGCAGCTGCCGCATATCGGCATCGCTCAGTTTTTCCTGCTCGCGGGCCCGGCGATAGGTGGCCGCGAACAGCGAGATCGCGTTGAAACCGCCGGCGCGCGCCGCCGTCACCAGCTCGCGGAAACCCGCGTGCATCAGCGTGCCGTTGCACAACACGAGCTGTTCGCGGCCGAGCGCCGCCGACGTGGTTCGCGTATCGTTCATCATCGTCTCCGGGCACCGCGGTGATCGTTGCGCCGCGCCGAAACCCGGCGCGGCATGTTTCACTCAGGGTTCCAGCACCACCTTGATGGCGCCGGCGCTGCGATCGGAGGCCACCGCAAACGCCGCCGCGGCGTTGTCCAGCGGCATGCGATGGGTGATCATCACCTGCGCGATGCGCGGATTGAACGCCATCAATTGCGCGGCCACGTCGACATCGCGGGTCAGCCCGTGGCGGCCGTACATCGACGACGACACCAGCCGCAGGTTTTTCATGCCCACTTCGAAGGCGGGCACGGTCAGGCCCTCCCAGTAGGTGGCCAGCATCAACACCGTGCCGCCGGGGCGGCACAGCCGCACGGCCTGTTCCATGCTGCCGCTGGTGCCGGCGCAATCCACCACGAAATGAAACTCCTCGGCATTGTCGAGGTTCGCGTCACGCAGCGTGGCGCCCAATTGATCGCCGGCCAGTTTCTGCGCGTCGTGGCGCGCGAACAGCGCCACCTCCTTCACCACCGGCTGCGCCACCGCCACCGCGCACAGGCCGATGGAGCCGGCGCCGACCACGGCGACGCGGTGCGATGCGTTCAGACCGAGCATGGCGAGCCCGTGCGCCGCCACCGCCAGCGGTTCCACCAGGCAGGCATCCTCCGGCCGCACATTGCCGGGCAGCGGCACGATGCAGCGCGCCGGCACCAGGATTTCCTCGGCCATGCCGCCGTCGCGCGCCACGCCGTAGATGCTCTCATTGGCGTGCCGGCACATCTGATAGTCGCCCGCCACACACATATCGCAATGGCCACAGGGCGCGATCGGTTCCAGCGCCACCGCCGTACCGTCCTTCAACACGCCGGCCACCTCGTGTCCCAGCGTCGCGGTCACCGGAAAGCCGCCGGCCACCATGTGCAGATCGGAACCGCAGATGCCGGCCGAGCGCACTTTCACCAGCACCCCTTCGCCCTGGGGCGCCGGCACATCGACCACGTGGACATGTTTTTCGCAACAACGCACGGCTTTCATGATGATTTTCCTCTCAATGTCGTCGGGTTAGCGGTTCGCCAATCAGAGCGCGGCCAGGCGATAGGGATCGCTGCCGTCCCACTGCGCGGCCTCGAGCGAGCAGCGTTCGTACTCCGCCACGAAATGCGGATCGGCCGGCATCAACTCGATCACCATGCCGGTGAGCAGCGGTGATTCGAGGTAGGCGTAACGGTTGTAGGCGTTGCGCAAAATGCCGTGTTCGGTCAGGCCCGCCCGCTTGCCGCGTTCGAGGGCCGCGTCGATGTCGTCCACCAGGTATCCGATCTGATGCAGCACCTGCGGCTCGGGCCGGTCCTTGAAAAAACGATACGGCGACGCGGCATCGTTGACCTGTTGGATCAATTCGATCTGCACGCCGTTCTGGTACGCCAGCGCCACGTGCATCACCACTTCGCTGGTGGCGCCGCGAAAATCGGTCTGCATCGATACGTTGCGGTATCCCCACCACGGCCCCACGCCGAGCTGCTCGACCCAGCAGCGCATCGCGCTGTCGATATCCTTGGCCAGGAAACCCCATTGTTTGACCGGTCCGAAAAGCTGCTGATGCATGATTGACTCCTGATACGCGCTTGGCGCCGCCCGCGGCGGTCATCGAAACGGCGGATTGAAGGGATGTTTTTCGCGGCGGATTATGAAATTTTGTGCCGGCACGATGCGCCCGATTATGGACTATCCGACCGCCCATACCAAGGATTGACCGCTGCCCCGCGACCCGCTAACCCATTCGCCTGGAAGGCGCGCGCAGCGTTCGATAACGCGGGCCCCGCGCTCCGGAATTCGGCGGCGCCACCGCGGTCTACACCAGGGCGGCGTCGAACAAAAACCCTGGAGACGGCCATGTCCGATCGATTCGAACGTTTCCGCGATTTTTATCCCTACTACCTGAACGAGCACCGGCACCCGGTCTGCCGCCGGCTGCATTTCACCGGCACCGCGCTGGTGCTGGCGACGCTGCTGGTCGCCATCGCCAGCGGCCGCTGGCTGTGGCTGTTGTGGCTGCCGGTGTTCGGTTACGGCTTCGCCTGGATCGGCCATTATTTCTTCGAAAAAAACCGGCCGGCCACGTTCCGCCATCCGTGGTACAGCCTGCTCGGCGATTTCGCGATGTTCCGCGACATGTTGCGGGGAAAAATTTCCTTTCGCTGATCAGGCGCGAGGCCGGTGGCGATTGCGATTGCCATAGCCGGCAACGCTCCGATTCCATTGCGCTCGCGCGCCGCACCGGTCAAGCGCTGCCGGTCAATTGCTTGGCTGGCGAAGGCTCCGGCACAGCGCGCGGCCGTCGTGATTTCCACGCCGCGCCGCTGCCCGGAGCGTCAGCCGGCGTTCTCGATGAACCGCTCCCGGTACACCGCAAACCGTTGCTTGATCTGCGCCTCGGTGAAACCGAATTGCGCCAGCGTGTAGTGATGGGTGGGACGTTTTTCCCGCGGGTTGTTCGCCATGTACGCCTCGATGCCGGCGCGCGCCGCGTCGGTCAACGGCAAATCCAGGTGCGCGTAGATGCGTTTGATCAACCCGAGCGGATCACTCACCGTTTCGCGAAAATCCACGTCGAAGAAACGATCGGCCGGCAACGCGTCGCGCGCCGCCAGGCAGCGCTTGAGATTGCGTTCGATGGTGGCGCTGGACTGGCGCCCCGCCTCCACCGGATCGGCGTCGTGGCAGACGCCGCACCACAGCGAATGCACCATGCTGGCATAGGACGGAATCGTGCTGAGCGGATCGCGGTGGGTCTGGATGAAACGGGCGTCGGGAAACATCTCGGCCAGGATATCGACGTACCCCAGATGCACCGGTGTTTTCAGCACCCAGCGCCGGGCCGGCGGCAGGCCGCGCCGGCGTTTCTGCCATTGCAGCAATTGCAGCATTTTCTTCCAGTATCCGTAGGCCGGACGCATGTCCTGATCGGCAACCCAGGCGTGATAGGACGGAATGCACACCAGCGCCTCGTGGGTGGTGCTCATCAGGGTGTGGTCGAGCAGGTGGTTGTCCTCGTCCGCGCCCAGCGCGTCCCAGGGATGGATCGCCGCCAGTTCGGGGCTGGCCTCCAGAATGGCCGCCACCTCCGCGCGCGAGGTCGCCATGCGCTGCTCGCCGTTGATATCGTCGGGCGACGGCACCGGATAACGCGCCTCCCACCAGGCGGTGGCGTAAAACCGCGCGTCGCTGGCCAGCAGCCGATGCAGCAGCGTGGTGCCGGTGCGCGCCATGCCGAGGATCACCACCGGCGCGCCGATATCCTCCTCGAGAATTTCCGGGTGGCGGGCGAACCAGTCCTGGGCGCGCAGGCGGCCCATCAGGAAATTGAGCAGGCGCTCGTGCCAGACCTCGAGCCCGAACGCGTTCAGGCGCGACTCCTCGATCAGCGAGCGGGTGATCACCGCCAGTGGCTCATCGAAGGGCAGCGCGTCGAAATCGCGCAGGCCGGTGCGTTTTCGCGCCTCGATGATCAGGTTTTGCGGATTCAACAGGACGGCGGCCGATTGATCGTTGGATGCCATGAGGACTGCCCTCGGAAAACGAATGTCGTAAGTCCGGCGGCCCGCGCAGGGCGGCCCACGTTGGGCGGCGCGCCATCGGGCACCGGCCGGAAAGGCCGCAGTGTAACCCAGCCGCCGGGAGACATCAGCCCGGCGCGCAGTTCGCGTCACGGCGCGCTGGCGGACAGGCCGACCGCACCGAGCTTGTATTCTGATCACGTCAACTCAGCGGCGCTGGATGCGGAACAAAAACGCCGCGCCCGCGCCGCGTCGTCGATCGCGGGCGGGCGCGGCGTGGCGCCGGTCAAACCAGCGTGCCGTCGCGGTAATCGCGCAGCGCCTGTTCCACCTCCTCCACCGTGTTCATGACGAACGGCCCGTACTGCACCACCGGCTCGCGCAGCGGTTTGCCCGCCAACAGCAGGAAACGCGCGCCGGCCGCGCCCGCGCTCACCTGCAACGCATCACCCGCGCCCAGCAGGCCCAGGGAACCGGCCCGCAGCGGCCGCCGCTCCGCGCCCACCGCCAGCTCACCCTCGAACAGATAGATCATGGCGTTGTGCCCGGCGGGCAGCTGCTGCTCGAAGCCGGCGCCGCCATCGAGCTGCACATCGAAATACAGAGGTTCGGTGCTCAGCCCGCGCATCGGCCCGTTGACCACTTCGGTGCCGTTGCGGAACTGCCCGGCGATGACCTTCACCTGCATACCCTGCGCCTGTACGCTGGGGATTTCCTGCGCAGGGATGTCGACGTAACCGGCCGGTTTCATTTTTTCCGCGGCGGGCAGGTTGATCCACAACTGAAAACCGTGCAGACGGCCGCGCTCCTGCTGCGGCATCTCCGAGTGAATGATGCCGCGGCCGGCGGTCATCCACTGCACACCGCCGCTTTTCAGATCGCCGCGATGGCCCAGATGATCCTCGTGCAGCATGTGCCCTTCCAGAATGTAGGTCACGGTCTCGAAGCCCCGGTGCGGATGGTCGGGAAAACCCGCGACATAATCCTCGGCGTTTTCCGAATTGAACTCATCGAGCATCAGGAACGGATCGAACCGCGCGCGCTGCGTCTGCCCCAGGCTGCGGCGCAGGCGCACGCCCGCCCCTTCCGACACCGCAATGCCGGCAATGACTTCTCTCAATTCACGCACGTTCATCGTTTACCTCCTTTTGCCATCGGTTGTCGGTGACAACCATTTTTTCCAGCCGCGATCAGTTCGCAGCAACGGTTTCGACACCGTGGATTTCAATACGGCCGCCGCTCCATGCCCGACGCGCCTCAGGATGCGAGCGGCAGCAGCGCGCCCATGCTCGCCTGCGCGCCGGCCAGCGCCGCCTCGCGGGTCTGCGCGTCGATGTTGAGCCCCTCCGCATACACGAATTCGACCGAGCGAATGCCGATGAAGCCGAGGAAATGACGGATGAACCCGGTCTGCATGTCGCTGGACGTGCCCGCGTAGAGCCCGCCGCGCGCCGCGAACACCACCGTCGGCCGATCGCGCAGCAGCCCTTCCGGTCCGTTCGCGGTATAGCGGAACGTGACGCCGGCGCGGGCCACGTGGTCGAAATACGCCTTGAGCCCCGAAGGCGTGCCGAAGTTGTACAACGGCAGGCCGATCACCAGCGTGTCGGCGGCGCGCAGTTCCTCGATCAGCGCATCCGAATAATCGACCACCGCCTGCTGTTGCGCGCTGCGCTGTTCGGGCGCGGTCAGCAACGCGGTGAAGCGCTCGCCGTCCAGGTGCGGCACGCCCTGTTCGGCCAGATCGCGCCGGATCACGGTCGCGCCCGGGTTGAGCGTGTGCCACTGGGCGGTGAAAGCGTCGGCGAGCCGGCTCGACTGGCCCTTTTCGCCGAGAATGCTGCTGTTGATCTGAAGCAGGGTGCTCATCGTATTCTCCTTGGAGCAACGGGGTCGTTGCAGGCATTTAAAGGGTTGCCAGCGCGGCAATGAATCCCTAAATTTCGCTCAATCCAATCAAGTTTTTCGATGTGTCGAGCCATGAACCCCACCGTCAGCCTGGACCAATGGCGAGCGCTGCTCGCGGTGATCGACCAGGGCGGCTACGCCCAGGCCGCCGAATTTCTCAACAAGAGCCAGTCGGCGGTGTCTTACCTGATCCGTCAACTGGAAACACAGCTGGGGGTGGCGGTGTTCGAAATCCAGGGCCGGCGCGCGGTGCCCACCGTCGCCGGGCAGATGCTGCAGCGCCGCGCGCGGGTGCTGCTCGACGAAGCCGCGGCCATGGAACAGGCGGCGGCGCAGCTCGGCCGCGGCGTCGAGGCGGAAGTGGCGCTGGCGGCGGATCTGATCGTGCCGGCCGAACAGGTGCTGCGCGCCCTGCAGGGCCTGTATGAACAATTTCCCGCGACCCGCGTGGAACTGATCGAATCGGTGCTGAGCGGCACCGAGGACGCGCTGGTGCAACGGCAGGTCGACCTCGCCATCACCACGCGCGTGCCGGTCGGTTTTCTCGGCGATCCCGTGGTCGACATGCCGATGGTGGCGGTGGCCCATCCCGGCCATGCGCTGTTGCTGCTGGATCGCGAACTGACCTACGCCGACCTGCGCCGTCATCGGCAACTGGTGGTGCGCGATTCCGGCGTGCACCGGCGCCACAGCGAAGGCTGGCAGGGTTCGGAGCAGCGCCTCACCGTCGGCCACCTCACCACATCGCTGCGGGCGCTGCGGCTGGGCCTCGGTTACGCGTGGCTTCCGGCCGCCTACGTGCGCGATTATCTGGACCGCGGCGAACTCGCGCTGCTGCCGCTGCGCGAGGGCGCGCTGCGCCGTGTGACCGTGTATCTGGTGTACGCCGACCGCGATTGCGCGGGCCCGGCCACGCGCCGTCTGGCCGAGCTGCTGCGCGAACAGCTGGCGACGATCTGCGCCGGTCACTGAACACCGCGAACACTGCATTACAGGCGCACGTCCATGTTCGATAGGTACATTTCCGTACGGATTTGCAGGGCGATTTTCACTAGCCTGCGCGCATCAAATCCCCTACCAGGCCACGGCTCGATGTACCGTTCGTCCACGGATGAGAACATGGCTTCGCTGCGCCTTGCCGCGCAGACCCCAGTCGAGGAGAACACGCCGTGCTGGCCCCACCTTCCGTCGATGAAGATGCGCGCATTGCGTTGTTGCGGGCATTGCAGTTACTCGACTCGCCGCCCGAAGACGTGTTCGACCGCATCACCCGGCTGGCCGCGCAGGTGCTGGACGCGCCGATCGCGCTGATCTCGCTGGTCGATCGTGAACGGCAGTGGTTCAAATCGCATTTCGGCGTCGAAGTCAGCCAGACGCCGCGTTCGGTCGCATTCTGCTCCCACACCATTCTCGACTCGCAGCCGCTGGTGATCAGCGACGCCACGCAGGACGTGCGCTTCGCCGACAATCCGCTGGTGGTGGGCGAATCCCATCTGCGCTTTTACGCCGGCGTGCCGATTTTTTCCTCGGCGGGCATCGCACTGGGCACACTCTGCGTCGCCGACCGCACGCCGCGCACGCTCGGCAGCGCGCAGCTGCAATCACTGCGCGACCTGGCCGATCTGGCGCAGCGCGAAATCGCGCACCGCGAAGCGGCGCTGCTGGCCGCGCAGCCGATGTTCAAGGACAACGAGATCAATTTCCAGACGACGTTCGAGCTGGCCGCGGTCGGCATCGCCATCATCGGCCTCGACGGCAGCTGGGGCTGGGTCAATCGCAAGCTGTGCGAAATCATCGGCTACAGCCGCCAGGAGCTGAGCCGGCTGACGTTCCAGGATCTCACCCATCCCGACGATCTGGCCGAGGACATGCAGCAGGTCAAGCGCATGCTGACCGGCGAACTCGATCACTACAATATGGAAAAACGCTACATCCGCAAAAACGGCAGGACGATCTGGGTCGACCTGTCGGTATCGCTGCTGCGCGGCGCCGGCGGCAGGCCGCTGCATTTCATTTCCATCGTCTCGGACATCCAGGCGCGCAAGGAAGCCGAAGCGTCGCTGCAGGCGTTGCGCGCCGGGCTCGAGGATCGCGTCGCCGAGCGCACGCGCCAGCTCAGCGCGCGCGAAGCGCAGTTGAGCGCGGTGCTGGAAAACGCCCAGGACGCGTTCATCGGCATCGATGAAACCGGGGCCATTTCGCAATGGAATCGCCAGGCCGAACTCACCTTCGGCTGGAGCCGCGACGAAGTCCTCAAGCGCCATCTGGAGGACACCATCACCCCGCCGCGCTACCGGCGCGTGTTCAAGAAATACCTGCGCCAGCTGCTCCAGACCGGCACCGGCCCGATGCTGGAGCGGCGCCTGGAACTGTCGGCGCGGCGGCGCAACGGCGACCTGTTTCCGGTCGAAGTGCGGATCTCGGCCCTACCCTCGGAAAGCGGCCGCCAGTTTTTCGGATTCCTGCACGACATCAGCGCGCGCAAGCAGCTGGAGGAATCGCTGGCGCGCGCGGCCACGCAGGACCCGCTCACCGGGCTGCCGAACCGGCGCGCGCTGATCGACCAGCTCACCGGCGCGCTCAACCGGGCGCTGCGTTCCGGGCTGCCGCTGGGCGTGTTGTTCCTCGACCTCGACGGCTTCAAGGCGGTCAACGACCGCTTCGGCCACGAGGTGGGGGATTCACTGTTGCAACAGTTCGCCCGACGCCTGCGCCAGTGCGTGCGCAAAAGCGATACCGTGGCGCGCCTGGCCGGCGATGAGTTCGTGATCGTGCTCGAGGAATTGAAACATCGCACGCGCGATACGCAACGCCTCGGCGCCGCCATCATGGAGGCGATGCGCGAACCGTTCACGCTGCAGAATCAGCAGGTGGTGGTCGGTGCCAGCATCGGCATCTACGTGCACCATCCGCGCGACAAGATCGCGCCCGAAGCCTTGATCGCCGCCGCCGACACGGCGATGTACGAGGCCAAGCGCGGCGGCAAAAGCCGTATTTATCTGGTGAACGCCGGCTGAAGATCGGCGCGCGGTTTTCATCCCGCGGCGATCATTTTCCGGGGCGCGAATTCCTGAATCACGAAATCCGCGCGCAGCGTCAACGTGTCGATGCCTTCGAGACGGGCGCGGCCGTGGGCCGGGGCGCGCCAGTAATGCGGCGTCATGCGCGCCAGCTGGCCGATGGCGACGCCATCGAGGGTGAAGCGGTAGTCGAGTATTTCGCTGTGGCTGCGGACGAATCCCTGCTCGCGCAGGCGCTCGGGCGTCTGGCTGTGCTGGGTCCGCACCGTGTCGTACAAGATGGCGCGCAGTTCCTCCAGATGCGAAGGCCCCGGCCCCACCAGCAGCAACACACCATCCGCGCGCAGCACACGCCGTGTCTGCGCCGGGTGCGGGCAACAGAAAATATTCAGCACCACATCCAGGCTGTCGTCGAAAAACGGCAGCGCCCGACTGTTGCCGACACACCAGGTCACCTGCGGATTGCGCCGCGCCGCCAGGGCCAGCGCCGGTTTGGCGATGTCGAGGGCATACACATCGCGCGCGGCATCGGTCAGCCCGGCGCTGTAGTAACCTTCGCCACAGCCCAGGTCGAGCACCCGTTGCACACCATCGCCACGCAGCGTATCCAGACGCTCGACGATGCGCCGGCGCAGCGGATCGTAAAAACCGGCGTCGAGGAAGGCGCGCCGATCCGCCAGCATGGCGGCGCTGTCGCCGGGCGCCTTGCTCGGCCGCTGCGAACTGAGCAGCAGGTTCACATAGCCCTGCCGCGCCCGGTCGAAACCATGGC
>Ga0164243_10004736_pt1 | contig 21153 bp, 19 predicted proteins | sample OricompcompostOP_FD_108781 | JGI IMG/M metagenome (GOLD analysis project Ga0164243, IMG submission 108781) | Organic Plus compost microbial communities from Emeryville, California, USA - Original compost - Organic plus compost (OP) | ecosystem: Engineered > Solid waste > Mixed feedstock >...
CGGGTGTGCACCTCGACGGTGCCGGCGGCGACCTGACGCTCGAGTGCCTGGTAGGCGCCGATCAGCAGCTGCTGACCCGTCTGGCCGCGGGCGTAGAACGTACGCGACACCTGCACGCCGCCGAAGGAGCGGTTGTCGAGCAGTCCGCCGTACTCACGGGCGAACGGGACGCCCTGGGCGACGCACTGGTCGATGATGTTGACCGAGACCTGCGCGAGCCGGTACGAGTTCGACTCCCGCGAGCGGAAGTCGCCACCCTTGACCGTGTCGTAGAACAGCCGGTAGACGCTGTCGCCGTCGTTGCGGTAGTTCTTCGCCGCGTTGATGCCACCCTGGGCGGCGATCGAGTGCGCACGACGCGGGCTGTCCTGGTAGCAGAAGCTCTTGACGTGGTAGCCGGCCTCGCCGAGGGTCGCGGCTGCTGAGGCGCCGGCGAGGCCGGTGCCGACGACGATGACGCTCAGCTTGCGGCGGTTGGCCGGGTTGACGAGCTTCGCGCCGAACTTGCGCTCGTCCCAGCGCTTCTCGATCGGGCCCGACGGTGCCTTCTCGTCCTTGATGTCGGCACCCACTGTGTGGAACTGAGTCATGTCAGCCTCCCAGACCGAAGAAGTAGATCGAGAACGGCGGCGCGAGGAAGCCGACGGTCAAGATGACGGCGACGGCGATCGCGGCCATGTTGAGCGACGAGGCCCGACGCGTGCTGCTGTGGTTCTGGCCGAGCGTCGTGAAGGCGCTCCAGAAGCCGTGCCACAGGTGGAAGCCGACGGCGATCATCGAGATGGTGTAGGCCAGCAGGACCCACCAGTACTGGAAGCTGTTGTGCAGCTTGTCGTAAGGCAGGTCGGCCGCGCCGCCGGGGTGAATCGTGTTCGTCGTGAGGTTGAGGATGTGGAAGACGATGAACAGTGCGATCGTCACCCCGCCCCAACGCATCGTGAACGAGGCGTAGCTGCGCTGGTTGCCCTTCTTGTTCTGCTTCGTCTGGTAGCGCGTGGCGCCGACGTAGCCGGCCGCCTTCTTGTTGCGCCGCCAGAGCGTGATCGCCGCGTAGGCGTGAGTGAACACCGCCACGAGCAGGACCACACGCACGATCCAGAGCAGACCCTGTTCCGGCAGGATCGGCGTGCCGATCGTCCGCAGGTGATGCGCGTACTCGTTGAACGAGTCGGGCCCTGCGAAGGCCTTGAGGTTGCCGTACATGTGAAGGATCAGGTAGCCCACCATGATGAGCCCCGACACCGCCATTGCGTATTTGAGAACCACGGTGGACCGTCGCGCGGACAGTCGCTTCCCGGTTTGGGTAGTTGCCACCCGCACACGATAGGGCGAATCGGCGATATGCGCTAAGTCATAGTGAGGCTTACTTTCATAGCCCACGGCTATGAAAGACTGAGACCATGCAGATCCAGCAGCTCACCTACTTCGTCGCCGTCGCGCGGACACGCCACTTCACACGGGCGGCAGAGCTCACCGGGGTGTCGCAGCCGAGCCTGTCAAAGCAGATCCGTGTGTTGGAGAACACACTCGGGACGCCTCTTTTCGTCCGCAACCGAGGGGCGATCGAGCTCACCAGCGCCGGCGAGGCACTGCTGCCGCACGCCCAGCGCATCCTCATCGACGTCGAGGGGGCCCAGCGCCGGGTGCACGAGGTGGCCGGGCTCCAGCGCGGTCGGGTCCGCATCGGCGCGACCCCCTCCCTCTTCGACGGGCTGCTCGTCGACGCGCTCACTCGCTTCCACAGCACCTACCCAGGCATCGACCTCGAGGTGCAGGAGGCGGGCTCGCGGGTGCTGACCCGCGAGCTGGGGCACGGACGCCTCGACGTCGCGCTGCTGATCGTGCCGCTGCAGTCGGACGACCCCGACCTCGAGACCACGCCGATCCTGCACGAGCGGCTCGTGCTCGCGAGCCCGGCAGGGTCTGACCTGCCAACGCGCATGGACGTCGCGCAGATGCGCGACCTGCCGCTCGTGATGTTCCGCGAGGGCTACGACCTGCGTGACGTCACGCTGCGCGCGTGCGCGGCCGCCGGGTTCGAGCCGCGGCTTGCGGTCGAGGGCGGCGAGATGAGCGCCGTGCTGCGGTTCGTCGAAGCCGGGCTGGGCTACGCCGTCGTGCCAAGCATGGTGCTGCCGTCACGCCCGCACCTGCGCGGCACGCTCCTGGACAATCCCTCACTCGACCGCACCATCGCTCTCGCGCACCGCAACGCCGAGGCGCTCCCCCTCGCCGCGCGTGCCTTCAAGTCCGAGCTGCTCGCCCGACTCGCAGTGCTGCACGACGAGCTCGGCCTGGACGTCGACGTCCTCATCGACCTCGACCACGTGGACGTGCTCGGCTGATCCCTGACCGACGGTCAGGGACCGAGCGGGAAGGTGTGCTGCGGCACCCAGCCGTCGTGCTCGTCGTGCAGGTACATCGCGAACGACTCGACGACGAAGTCGCACGCGAAGTCGGCAAGGTCGTCATAGGCCCGGTCGAGGCTCGCGTCGTCGAGGTTGTGGGCCACCGTGACGTGCGGGTGGAACGGGAACTCAGGCTCGGGGGCGCCCAGGTGGGTGCGCACCCCCCGAGCCAGCATCTCGGTGTAGGAGATGCCCTGGCTCACGGCCACGAACACCACCGGCGAGACGGGGCGGAAGGTGCCCGTGCCGCGCAGACGCATCGAGAACGGCGGCAGGAGACATCCGGCCCGGTCGAGCGACGAGCACACGGAGTCGATCCGGTCGGTGGACACCTCGGTGGGCGCCAGGAGCGTGATGTGGCTGGGCACGGTGGCGGCGAGGGGGTCGCCGAAAGCGGCCCGGCGCTCGCGCAGCTGGCTGCCGAAGGGCTCAGGCACGGCGATCGCCACCCCCATCGTGACCACCTGCTCAACCCCGCAGCGCGAAGCCGGAGCGGTCGTACACGGTGGCCAGCGTCTGCGCCGCGACCTCACGTGCCTGGTCGGCACCGGCGGCGAGGATGGAGTCGAGCTCGGCGCGATCGCCCAGCAGCTCACGCGTCCGCTCGCCGAATCCGGCCACGAAGTCGCCGACGATCTCCGAGAGCGCCACCTTGAACGCCCCGTACTGCTGACCCTCGTACTCCTTCTCGACGTCGGCGATCGTGCGGCCGGTGAGCGCCGTGTAGATCGTCAGCAGGTTCGAGATGCCGGGCTTGTCGACGGGGTCGAACCTGACCTCGCTGCCGGAGTCGGTGATCGCCGAGCGGATCTTCTTGGCCGCCTTCTTGGGGTCGTCGAGCAGGTCGAGGACCCCGTTGGGCGACGAGGCCGACTTGCTCATCTTTGCCGTCGGGTCCTGCAGGTCGAAGATCTTGGCCGTCTCCTTGACGATGTGCGGCTCGGGCACGGTGAAGGTGGGGCCGAAGCGGTGGTTGAAGCGACCGGCGAGGTCGCGGGTGAGCTCGAGGTGCTGGCGCTGGTCCTCGCCCACCGGCACGCGGTCGGCCTTGTAGACGAGGATGTCGGCCGCCATCAGGACCGGGTAGGTGAAGAGCCCGACACTCGCGTTGTCGGTGCCGCTGCGGGCGCTCTTGTCCTTGAACTGCGTCATCCGACTGGCCTCGCCGAACCCGGTGATGCAGTTCAGGACCCAGGCGAGTTGCGCGTGCTCGGGCACGTGGCTCTGCACGAAGAGGGCGCTGCGAGAGGGGTCGACGCCTGCCGCGAGCAGCTGGGCGGCCGCGACGTAGGTGCGCTCGCGCAGCTTGGCCGGGTCGTACTCGACAGTGATCGCGTGCAGGTCGGGGATGAAGTAGAAGGCCTCGAAGTCGTCCTGCAGGGCGACCCACTGTCGGAAGGCCCCGAAGTAGTTGCCCAGGTGGTAGGAGTCCGCAGTCGGCTGGGCGCCGGACAGGACTCGGGGGCGGCGATCAGCGGGCATGGGGCGATTCTGCCAGTCGCGCCGCGGCGTGGGCTCGCTAGGCTCGGGTCGTGACCGACGTGCGCCGATGGACCGTGCCTGGCCGGGTCAACCTGATCGGCGAGCACCTCGACTACAACGGCGGCCCCGCGCTGCCGATCGCGATCGACCGCGCGACCACCGTCAAGGCCCGCGTGCGCGACGACGACAGCATCAACGTCTGGACCACCCAGGAGGGTGGCGCCAAGGCCTCCTTCACCCTCGGGGTCAAGCCCGGCGACGTCGACGGCTGGGCGGCCTACGTCGCCGGCACCGTGTGGGCGCTCGTCGAGGCTGGCCACTCCCTGCGCGGCGCCGACCTCGTCGTCGAGTCCGACCTGCCGACCGGGGCCGGGCTCTCGTCGTCCGCCGCCCTCACCTGCGGCGTGGCCGCGGCGCTCGACGACCTCGCCGGGCTCGGCCTGCCATCCATGGACCTCGCGCTCGCGGCACAACGAGCCGAGAACGACTTCGTCGGCATGCCCTGCGGCCTGATGGACCAGCTCGCGGTGCTGCTCGGCGAGTCCGGCAGCGCCGTGCACGTCGACGCGTCCACCGATCCGCCCACCACCAGCCAGGTCCCCATCCGCTGGGCAGAGGACGACCTGACGCTCGCCGTCATCGCCACGGGTGCGCACCATGAGCTGGCCGACGGCGAGTACGCCGCGCGTCGCCGCGAGTGCGAGGCCGCGGCGGCCGAGCTGGGCCTCGAGCACCTGGCACAGGCCGGACCCGACGCGGTCGTGCGGCTCACCGACGAGACGCTCAAACGTCGCGCCCGGCACGTGCTCACCGAGACGGCTCGCGTGCGTGGCGCCGTCAGGGCGCTCGGGCGCGGCGAGTGGACACAGCTCGGCGCCATCCTGACCGCCTCGCACACCTCCCTGCGCGACGACTTCGAGGTCAGCTGCCCCGAGCTCGACGAGGCGGTCGAGGCGGCGCTCGCCGTGGGATCGCTCGGCGCCCGGATGACCGGCGGCGGCTTCGGCGGCAGCGCCATCGCACTGCTGCCACCTGCCAAGGTCGACGAGCTGCGCGGACGTGTCGAGGCACGCTACGAGGCGCTCGGCTGGGGCCGGCCCGAGGTCTTCGTCGTCCACCCCGGCGCCGGCGCCCACCTCGTCACCTAGGCCCCGGACGCTCGGCACGCATTCACAGGTGACACAAAGGTCGATGCCAGAGTCGGCTCAGATCAGTGCCCCAGGCTCTGCGTGTGCCGATCTCGAACACCTCCAGACATGTGGTCTCTCGCCTCCGTCCCCGCTCCCGACCTCACTTCGTCGTCACGGCGCTCATCGTCGCCCTCCTGATCGGAGGGGTCGGCTACTGGGCATTCGGACGCGGGGACAGCGCGCAGGCGCAGTCGACGGTCGCCACTGTCACAGCCGGAACCTTCCAGCAGACCGTCAGCGGGTCGGGCACGATCCAGCCGGCGAGTCAGGCGGACCTCGACTTCGGCGTGTCGGGACGAGTCACGGTCGTCGAGGTCAAGGCTGGCGACACCGTGAAGAAGGGCGAGGTGCTGGCACGCCTGGACACCGTGTCGCTCGACGCCGCCCTGGCCGCTGCGAAGGCGCAGCTCGAGGCTGCAGAGACCACCGCCGCGAACGACGGCAGCGAGACGAGCACCCAACGGGCGGCGAACGACGCCACCCTCGCCAGCGCACGAGCCAACGTCGCCGAGGCCGAGGACGATCTCGATGCGTCCGTGCTCCGGGCGACGATCGCCGGCACTGTCGCGTCTGTCGATCTGGCCGTCGGAGACCAGGTCGGCGGCTCCGCCGGCTCGGGTTCGCCATCGGCCGGTGCTGCCGGCACCTCGGGGGCAAGCGGCTCGGCGACGAGCACGTCGACAGCGATAACCCTCGTGACACCCACGAACTTCACGGTCGACGTCGACGTCGCCGCGACCGACATCGAGACGGTGAAGAAGGGGCTACAGGTCGAGATCACGCCGAGTGGCGCGACGGAGGCGATCTTCGGCACGGTCGAGGACGTCGGCCTGGTCGCCGAGACGAGCACGTCAGGCGCCGCGACGTTCCCGGTCACGGTCAAGGTCACGGGCGAGCAGAAGGACCTCTACGCCGGGACATCGGCTGACGTCTCGATCATCGTGAAGCAGGTCCAGAACGTGTTGACCGTCCCGAGCCTGGCCCTCACCACCTCCGGCGGCAAGACCTACGTGACGAAGGTCGTCGGCTCGTCCACCAGACGCACGGCGGTGGAGGTCGGCACGACCTACGGCGCATCGACCGAGATCACGTCGGGGTTGAAGTCCGGTGACAAGGTCGAGGTCACCGCCGCGCAATCTCCGCGCCGCGGCTCGGGCTCGGGCGAGAGCGGCTTCCCCGGAGGTGGCGGCCTCCCCAGCGGCGGGTTTCCCAATGGTGGAGGCGGGTTCCCGGGCGGCGGCGCTCCTGGTGTCGGCGGCGGGAGCGCGCGGTGAGCACCATCATCGAGCTCTCTGAGGTGCGCAAGATCTATGAGAGAGGAACTGTCTCGGTCGAAGCGCTACGTGGCGTGGACGCGGTGATCCGCGAGGGCGAGTATGTCGCGGTGATCGGGCCGTCAGGCTCTGGCAAGTCGACGCTGATGCACATCCTGGGATGCTTGGACGTTCCCACCAGCGGCTCATACCGCTTGGCAGGCCAGGACGTGTCGACCATGGCCGAAGGGGAGCTCGCGGAGATGCGAAACCTCCGCATCGGATTCGTCTTCCAGCAGTTCAACCTGTTGGCGAGCATGTCGGCATGCCGCAATGTCGAGCTGCCACTCGTCTACGCTGACGTCCCTCGCCCTGAGCGCCGCGAGCGCGCATTGGCAGCGCTTGCCCGTGTCGGCCTCTCGGACCGCGCGAACCACAAGCCCGGAGAGCTGTCCGGCGGACAGCAGCAACGTGTCGCCGTCGCCCGCGCACTGGTGACCGAGCCAGCACTGATCCTTGCCGACGAGCCGACCGGAAACCTGGACTCGGAGTCGACCGATGACGTCCTCGGCCTGTTCGACGAGCTGTCGGCCATGGGACGCACGATCGTCCTGATCACCCACGAGCACGATGTCGCTGAACGCGCAGGCCGCAGGCTCGTCGTCCGTGATGGCGAGATCATGGCCGCGAACGGCACCGAAGCAGGCATCGCATGAACTGGCCCGAGACCTTCCGCACCGGCGCTGAAGCGGTCCAGGCCCATCGTCTGCGCTCGATCCTGACGATGCTCGGCATCATCATCGGCGTCTCCTCGGTGGTTCTCACCGTCGGGCTCGGCCAGGGCGCCCAGGACGAGGTGAAGTCGCAGATCGATTCGCTCGGCAGCAACCTTCTGGTCGTCTCGCCCGGTAGCACGACCTCATCGACCGGGACCAGGGGCGGCTTCGGCTCCGCGTCGACCCTGACCTTGTCCGACGCGCAGGCCATCGCCGACGACACGGTCGTCCCCGACGTCGCACGCGTCGCACCGGTCAAGTCCTCGTCGGTCTCGCTGGTCAACGGCACGACGAACTGGACCACGACCCTCGTCGGCACGACCCAGGACTGGCTCGACGTCCGTTCACGCGAGCTGGCCTCGGGCCGGTTCTTCACCGCTGCCGAGGTTGCCTCGAGCGCACCGGTCGTCGTGCTCGCCGCCGACACGGCCGCCGAGCTCTTCACCAGCTCGGCGATCGGCGAGACCGTCACCGTGAACGGTCAAGCACTGACAGTGGTCGGTGTCCTCAAGAGCACCGGTTCGTCGTCGTCCGACGCGACTCAGGACGACACCGCCGTCACCCCCATCGGACTGGCGGGCTCTCTGACCGGGAGCACCGGCACCTCGGTCTCGTCGATCTATGTGGAGGGCAGGTCCGAGACCACTCTCGGCGCGGCGTACCAGGAGATCCAGTCCCTGCTTCTCAACCTGCACGGCGTCACGACAGCGGAGGCCGATTTCTCGATCACCAGCCAGGAGGCGCTGATCGAGACGGCGAACTCGACCAACCGGACCCTCACCGTGTTGCTGGCCGGTGTGGCCGGCATCTCGCTGCTGGTCGGCGGCATCGGGGTCATGAACATCATGCTGGTCTCGGTCACGGAGAGGATCCGTGAGATCGGCCTGCGCAAGGCCCTCGGTGCCACACCGAGCTCGATTCGCCGGCAGTTCCTCGTCGAGGCGTCGATGCTCGGCCTGGCCGGCGGAGTGCTCGGTGTGGTGATCAGCGTGATCGGCGGCTACGCGCTGCCGCCGCTCATCGACCAGCCGGTGTCGATCTCGCCCCTGGCAACGGTCGCGGCGCTCGCGACCTCTCTCGCGCTTGGCATCGGCTTCGGGGTCTACCCCGCCAGTCGGGCCGCCCAACTGACCCCCATCCAAGCTCTTCGCAGCGAGTGAACACCCTTCAGGAGACATTCATGAAACGAATCCTTGCCATCACCGTCCTGTGCGCCAGCATCGGACTCCTCGCGGCCGGATGCGGTGGATCGGACGCACAAGCGCCCGCAGAGAACGGCAACCAGCAGCCTTCCGGACAGACGGGCGACGCCCCCAGCGGAGCTCCCGGCGGATCGGGAAAGGTCACCGACGTCTCGGGCTCGACCGCCCAGGTCGAAGGACAGCAGTCACAGGTCGCCGTCTCCTGGACCGACGCCACGACCTTCACCAAGGAGGTGGCAGCCGACGCCGCGGCAGTCAAGGTCGGCACCTGCGTGATGGCGTCATCAGCCCAGAAGTCCGGCGACGACAGCTCATCTGACAGCGTCGCGGCGGTCACCGTGCGCGTCACGCCGGCCACGGACGGCTCCTGCACGGTCCAGGGCACAGGCGGCCTCCCCGGCCGCGGCACCCCACCGAGCGGCGCGCCCGAAGGAGAGCAACAGGGACGTCCGACCGACGTGCCGAGCAATGGCGGCCGCGGCGCCGGCGGGTTCGGCGGTGCGATCGGCGAGGTCACGGACGTGACGGACTCGGGGTTTGTCGTGGCCTCGCAACGGCTCGGCTCCGAGGACTCCAAGACCACGTCAGTGACGGTCACCACCAGTGCTGACACGACCTACACCACGACCGAGAAGGCGTCGGCGGCCGATGTGAAGGTCGGTGCGTGCGTCACGAGCATGGGCGAGGCTGATGACACCGGAGCGATCACTGCCAAGACCATCGCAGTCAGCGAGCCTGTCGGCGACGAGTGCGGCTTCGGTGGCATGCGCGCCGGGCAGCCATCGTGAGAGGCCGGACACTCGCGGCCGGCGCAGTGGCGGGCGTCGTCCTGCTCGCAGGCGGGGGCATCGCGTTCGCCCAGACACAGGGAGGCTCCGGCTCCTACCGGACCGCGACGGTCACCCGCGGCGATGTCGACGAGTCCATCGACTTGACCGGAACCGTGACCGCATCGGCCCGCCGCGACCTGTCGTTCGGCACGTCGGGAGTCGTCAAGGGGGTCTCCGTGGAGGCCGGTGACATGGTCACGTCCGGGGTGGTGCTCGCCACCCTCGACGCGAGCGGTCTCGACGGCATCGTCACGAAGGCCGAGGCGACGCTCGCGAAGGCAAAGGCCCAGCTGGAGACCGACCAGAACGGCCAGTCGAGCACCGTCGCAGCCGCTACGACGGGAGCGGCCTCGACCTCTGCACCATCGTCGACCAAGCCGACGTCTCCCGGGTCGAGCTCCAGTGGCGGAGTGTCTCCCCAGGTCAAGGCCGCCCTTGCTGCGCTCACGAGCCAGCAGAGCGCCGTGGCCTCGGCCCAGACCGAGGCCACGGCGGCGATCAACACCGCGAAGGCAGCGCTCTCCGCGCAGGCAGCCGCATGTGAGAGCTTCGACACGCCGCCAGACGACTCCGGCGGCTCCGGCACACCGTCGGACGACTCCGACGACGAGCCGTCGACATCGACCGGCCTGTCAGAAGAGTGCACCGCAGGGCTCACCGCCGTGCAGTCCGCGCAGGACGTCGTCGCCGACAAGCAGGGCAGGCTGCAGGCGGCACTGCAAGCCCTCACGGCGACCCTGACCAAGGCCGTGACCGCGCTCGAGAAGTCAGGCGACACAGCCGCCACGCCTTCGACCGGATCAGGCAGCAGCCCTTCGTCGACGGGCTCCTCGCCATCAGGCTCGTCGTCGTCCGCCGGCAGCTCGAACGATGCTCCTACGACCTCATCCGGCAGCCATTCGGCCAGCAGCATCGCACAGGACCAAGCGGCGATCGACACGGCCGAGGCCGAGCTCACCGAGGCCCGGCTCACTGCCGGCGCGGCGACCCTGACGGCGCCGTTCTCGGGAAAGGTGCTTTCCGTTTCCGTGTCCAAGGGTGACACTGTCGCAACCACCGATGTCGTGATCGTGCTCGTCGGCGACGGTGAGACGACTGCCACTGCGACGGTCACCATCGACCAGATCGCTGACGTGGAACGTGGGCAAACCGCTTCGGTCACCCCTTCTGGCGCCGGGCCCGTCAGGGGGACGGTCACGTCGATCGGTCTGCTGCCCGACAGCAGCACCGACACGACGACCTACCCCATCACGATCGATCTTGAGGAGGACACCTCGGCACGAGAAGGCACGACGGCCTCGATCTCACTGGTCACCGACACCGTGAAGGACACACTGACCGTCCCCTCCTCCGCGGTGTCGACGACTGGACGCGCCACCGTGTCGGTACTGAAGGACGGCAAGATCACCCCGACCGCCGTGACAGTCGGGATCGTCGGTCCGACCCGGACGTCCATCACGAAGGGCCTGACGCAAGGTCAACGGGTCGTTCTGGCCGATCTGGACGCGGTGCTCCCGTCGGGCGACAGCGGCACCTCTGGCGGTTTCGGCGGCGGCCGAGCCGGTCCTGGCAGCGCTTTCCCGCGCTAGGCGACACTCCTGCCACCTCACGTCCACGTCGCCGGCGTGAGGTGGCGGCCCGGTCGGACGTGGACCCACATCGTGTTGACAGGTCAGGACCGGAACGCTCACAGCCCTCGTTCCTAGCGTCGATGTCATGACGATCACGCCACGCCCGGGACGGAAGTCCACCCCCGCACGCGCGATCGGGAGGCCCGTGATCGGGGCCTTGATCAGCATCGCCCTCGCCGTGGCGGCTTGGGCCACCACGGCCAGGAGCTCCGAGGCGATTGCTCCAGAACCGCGGGCCACGGCCTTGACCAGCGCGTCTCTCCCTCTGGCGGGGAACACCTCGACAAACACACTGGCGGGAGTCTCCGCGGACGGGCACTACTCCCTCGCGGTGGCCGACCTTGACACCGGGCAGAGCCTGACCCACGGCAACGGCTCCTTCGACACCGCCAGCATCGTCAAGGTCGACATCCTCGCGGCCCTGCTGTACCAACTGCAGCAGGAAGGAGCCGAACCCAGCTCCTCGCAGGATTCCCTGGCCACGGCCATGATCGAGCTCAGCGACAACGCATCCGCGACAGCGCTGTTCCGCCAGATCGGCGGCAAGGCCGCGCTCGACGACTTCAACGACGTCATCGGCCTGACCGAGACCGACGTCGGCGCCGATGGGTACTGGGGCCTCACCCAGACCACCGCGGCGGACCAGATCACCGTGCTGCGAACCGTCTTCGGCTCGGGGTCCGTCCTCACCGATGAATCGCAGAGCTACATCCAAGCTCTCATGTCCGACGTCGCCGACAGCCAGCGTTTCGGTGTCTCCGCCGTCGCCGACGACGCCGCGCTCAAGGTCGGCTACCTGCAACGATCGGCAACTGGCCTGTGGGACGTCACCAGCATCGGCGTGGCCCACGTTGGCGGACGCACGTACATGATCGCCTTCCTGTCGAAGGACAATCTGACCCTGCAGGAGGGGATGGCGCTGGCGGACGACGCGGTGACCGCTGCGGTCGACGGCTTCAACTGAGCCCCCGCGGTCGTGGAAGACTGTCGCCCGTGACCACCGACCGCCGCATCGCGTACCAGGGTGAGCCCGGCGCGAACTCGCACATCGTGTCCCGCCAGCACTACCCCGATGCCGAGCCCATCGCCTGCGCCTCGTTCGAGGACGTCTTCGCCGCGGTCACGAGCGGTGAGGCAGACCTGGCCATGATCCCGATCGACAACTCGATCGCCGGTCGGGTCTCCGACATCCACCACTTCCTGCCGACGTCCGGGCTGCACATCGTGGCCGAGCACTTCCTGCGCATCCAGTTCCACCTCATGGGCGTCCGCGGCTCGAGCCTCGAGACCATCAAGACGGTGCACAGCCACGTCCACGCCCTCGGCCAGTGCCGCAAGATCATCCGCGAGCTGGGCCTCACGCCGCTCATCTCCGGCGACACGGCCGGTGCCGCCCGCGAGATCGCCGATGCCGACGACATCACCCAGGCGGCCATCGCCCCGCCGCTCGCCGCCGAGATCTACGGTCTCGACATCCTGGCCCGCGACGTCGAGGACGAGGCCCACAACACGACCCGCTTCGTCGTGCTCGCGCCCGAGCCCCGGCCCTTCGCCGCCGGCCAGGGCCCCACGATCACAAGCTTCATCTTCAACGTCCGCAACCTGCCGGCGGCGCTCTACAAGGCGCTCGGCGGGTTCGCCACCAACGGCGTCAACATGACCAAGCTGGAGAGCTACATGGTCGGCGGCGAGTTCACCGCGACCCAGTTCCTGGCCGAGGTCGACGGGCACCCGGACGACCCCGCGCTCGCGCGGGCGCTCGAGGAGCTGCGCTTCTTCACGACCGAGATCCTGGTGCTCGGGGTCTACCCGGCCGATCCGTTCCGCGCCACCGACTCCTGACCATCGGTCACCCTCTCTAGGGTGGGACGCATGCGGTTCCCCGACGACGTCCCTGTGCTCACCGACGGCGTCGTGACGCTGCGGGCGCACCACCTCGGCGACCTCGACGACCTCGTCCTGATGTGCCAGGACCCCGAGACGACCCGCTGGACGGGCGTGCCCACGCCCTACACACACGGCGACGCGCTGACCTTCATCAGCTCGATCGTGCGTGTCGGCTGGGAGCAGAGGGACTTCCGCGGCTGGGCGATCGAGGCCCTCGACGACGCCGGCACGCCACGGTTCGCCGGCAACGTCGACGTCCGGGGCGCCCCGCTCGCCACGATCGGCTTCGCGCTCCATCCCTGGGCCCGCGGGCGTGGCCTCATGAGGCGCGCCGTCGACCTCGCCGCCGACTGGGCCTTCGCAGAGGGCGGCGTCGAGATCATCCACTGGGACGCCCACGTCGGCAATGAGCCCTCACTGCGAGTCGCCCACGCCTGCGGCTTCACGCTGGGCGGGACGACGGCCGGCCGGCTGTACGAGCGCGGCCGCCTGGTCGACGCCTGGACGGCCTGGCGGCGGTTCGGCGACAGCCCGCTCCCCCGCAACTCATGGGTCGGCGACACCGTCCTCAAGGGCGAGCGGGTGGTGCTGCGCCCCTTCCGGGACGCCGACGAGCAACGTCATGTCGAGGCGTGCAGCGACCCGGTCTCACAGCACTGGCTCGCCGCACTGCCCTTCCCGTACACACCCGCCGTCGCGCGCGCCTACGTGGCGAGCAGCATCTGGGCCGCGGCAGCCGGCACCAAAGCCACCTGGTGCATCGCCGACCGGAGGTCCGACACACTGCTCGGCAGCATCTCGGTGATGGACCTCGGGGGCGTCGACCCGACGCAGGGTGAGATCGGCTACTGGATGCATCCCGATGCGCGACGCCGCGGGTACGTGAGCGAGGCGACGCGGCTCGTGGTCGAGCACTGCCTCGACCCGCAGGGCCTCGGCCTGCGACGCATCGCCCTGTACGCCGCCGAGGGCAACGTGGCGAGCAACGCGGTCGCCGTCGCGGTCGGCATGCGGCACGTCGGCATCCAGACGGGCGCCGAGCCACTGGGCGACGGCACCTACGCCGACCTGCACGCCTACGAGCTGCTGCGCTGACCTACCGCCAGGCGAAGACGGGCTGCTCGAACTGCGACACCCGGGTGGCCCGGCCGTGCAGGACGACCTCCCGGAACTGGTACAGGATCGCGCCCGTCGGCGCGTGCACGAGGCTCTCGCGCAACGGCAGCTGCAGGACGGGGCGCGGCGACTCCGGGATGGTGATGAAGCGGGCGTCGACATCGAGGTCCTCCATCGAGAGGACGTGCACCGAGGCCACCTCGGCCTCGTGCGGCACAGGCACGAACGGCAGGTCGGCGGCCCAGACCACGTGCGGGGTGATGCGGTAGCCCGACCGGGTCACGTAGTCGTCGAGGTCGCCGAGCACACGGTCGGGCCCGACCACCGCCCCAAGCTCCTCCTCGAGCTCGCGCAGGGCCGCGTCGCGAGTGGTCTCACCGTCGTCGAGGCGACCACCCGGGAGCGCCCACTGGCCCGGGTGCGCCCGCAGCCGGGCGCTCCGACGGGTCAGGACGAAGGAGGTCTCGCCGGGCTCGTCGCCAGGCACCAGCAGCAGGCACACCGCGGCATGGACGCGTGTCGACGTGTCGGCGGACTCCTCACGGTCGAAGCGTTGCAGCGCGGCGGTGACCGACTCCCGGGTGAGCTCCATGTCTCCGTCCTACACGGCCGCACCCGGAGGGCGCACGGCGGGAGTGTCGGAGGTCAAGGGCAAGATGGTTGCGCGACGCGACTGTTCCACCCCGACTATCTTCGACAACAGGGTCCGCTCGGCCGTCCGGGGCCTGGCTCATCTCATGCACAGACAAGGATCACCTGCCATGACCACACGTGAGGGCACCAACACCGACCTGCCAGAGGGGTACCGTCCCTGGCCGGCACTCTGGGCCATGGTCATCGGCTTCTTCATGATCCTGGTCGACAACACGATCGTGTCGGTCGCGACGCCGGCCATCATGGAAGACCTCCACACCGACTACAACACCGTCATCTGGGTCACCAGCGCCTATCTGCTGGCGTACGCCGTGCCGCTCCTCGTGACGGGGCGCCTCGGCGACCGCTTCGGGCCGAAGAACATGTACCTCGTCGGCCTGACGATCTTCACTCTCGCCTCACTGTGGTGCGGGCTGACCGGCTCGATCGAGATGCTGATCGTCGCCCGTGTCATCCAGGGCTTCGGCGCCGCCCTCATCACACCGCAGACGATGGCGGTCATCACCCGGACGTTCCCGCCCGCCAAGCGCGGCAGCGCGATGGCGCTGTGGGGTGCGACGGCAGGCGTCGCGACGCTGGTCGGCCCGATCCTCGGCGGCGTCCTCGTCGACAGCCTCGGCTGGGAGTGGATCTTCTTCATCAACGTCCCCGTCGGCCTCGTCGGCTTCATCCTCGCCGTCCGGCTCGTCCCTGTCCTCCCGACCCACACCCACAGCTTCGACTGGCTCGGCGTCGCGCTCAGCGGCATCGGCGTGTTCCTCATCGTCTTCGGCATCCAGGAGGGCGAGAAGTACGACTGGGGCCAGATCGAGGGCGTCATCAGCGTCCCGCTGCTCATCGTGGTCGGGCTCCTCGTGTTCGCCGGCTTCGTCTACTGGCAGGGCCGCATCAAGAGGGAGCCGCTGGTCCCGCTCGGCCTGTTCCGCGATCGCAACTTCTCGCTCGGCAACGGTGGCATCGCCCTGGTGTCGCTCGCGATCACCTCGATGTCGCTGCCGTTCTTCTTCTATGCCCAGGGTGTGCGTGGGTGGAGCCCGACGGAGTCGGCGCTGCTGATGGCGCCCATGGCCGTCGTGCTGCTCGTGCTGTCCCCGTTCGTCGGCAAGCTCGTCGACAGGACCCACCCCCGCAACATCACCCTCGTGGGCTTCGGCACCGCGGCGATCGCGATGTTCTGGCTCCTGCAGGAGATCCAGCCCGACACCCCCGTGTGGCAGCTGTGCCTGCCGATGGCGCTGTTCGGCGTCTCGAACGCCTGCCTCTGGGCGCCCCTCAGCGCCACCACGACCCGCAACCTGCCGATGTCGTCGGCCGGATCGGGCGCCGGTGTCTACAACACGACGCGCCAGATCGGCGCCGTGCTCGGCAGTGCCGCCATCGCGGCGCTGATCCAGGCGCGACTCACCGCGAACGGCATCGAGGGCTCCTCGCAGAACCTGCAGGCAGCGGGCCAGAAGATGCCCACCGCCATCCAGGGCCCGTTCTCCGATGCCATGGCGCAGACGCTCTACCTGCCGGTCATCGCGTTCATCGTCGGTCTCGTCCTGGTGGCGTTCCTCGCCAAGCCGACCCACGCTGGCCACGGCGGAGCCCGGGCGGCGGCCGCCGAGACCCAGCAGGCCTGATCCACCGGCCGGGCACGGCGTCCGCACTAGAGTGGACGCCGTGCCCGCCTCGTACGTCCTGACCCTGTCGTGCCCCGACTCCCCCGGCCTCGTCTACGCCGTCACCCGCTGGATCGCCGAGGCTGGTGGCAACATCCGCGACAGCCAGCAGTTCACCGGCGACGCCGAGTTCTTCCTGCGGGTGCACTTCGACTTCCCCGACGAGCATGACGTCGAGGCGCTGCGCGACGACTTCACCCAGGTGGCCTCCGAGCACGACATGTCCTTCGCGCTCGTGGTGGCCGAGGCTCCGCTGCGCACCCTGATCATGGTGTCCAAGGACGGTCATTGCCTCAACGACCTGCTGTTCCGACAGAGCACCGGCGGTCTCAACATCGTCGTGCCGGCCGTGGTGTCCAACCACCCCGACCTCGAGCGGCTCACCCGCTCCTACGACGTGCCGTTCCACCATGTCCCCGTCGCCGCTGACACGAAGGGCGCGGCCGAGCAGCAGCTGCTGGGCCTCGTCGACGACCTCGACATCGACCTGGTCGTGCTGGCCCGCTACATGCAGATCCTGTCCGACGACGCCTGCCGGGCGCTCGGAGGCCGGGCCATCAACATCCACCACAGCTTCCTGCCCAGCTTCAAGGGCGCCCGGCCCTACCACCAGGCCCATGCCCGGGGGGTCAAGCTCATCGGCGCGACGGCCCATTACGTCACGGCTGCCCTCGACGAGGGGCCGATCATCGAACAGGGTGTGCTGCGGGTCGACCACCGCATGACACCAGCCGACCTCGCCCGCGTCGGCCGCGATGTCGAGTCGCAGACGCTCTCGCGGGCCGTCCAGCTCCATGCGGAGTCACGGGTGCTCATGAATGGCCTGCGCACCGTCGTGTTCGCCTGAGGACGGACCTCTGCCACGGCGCTCAGGCGGCGTCGGCGTGAAAGCGGGCGTTGCGCAGCGGTCTGCGGGTGGGGTCGATCGAGGCAGGTGGGATGTACTCGGGGAATCCATCGTCGGCGAACCACATCTCCCAGTCGTCGGCGTGGACGACGCGGTGATGGTGCGGACAGATCAGCACCCCATCACCCACATTGGTCGTGCCACCCTCGGCCCATCGTCGGCGGGCATGGTGACCGACACACCACGACGGCGGTCTGTCGCAGCCCGGGAAGGTGCATCCCCGGTCTCGCTTCTCCATCGCCCGACGCTGCGCACGATTGAAGAGCCGCTCTTCGCGGCCGCAGTCGAGCGGAAGGGCCTTGCCGTTGAACACCATGGGCAGGATGGCCTGCTCGCAAGCCATCCTGCGAACCTCGCCCGCTGACACCCGGCACCCGGTGGAGAGGGTGCCTGCCTTGAGCCCGTCGATGAGGCTCTTGAGCTCGATGCTGACAGTCACCGTGACGCCGACGCCCGCCGTGTTGGGGAGCTTGTCGGCCGGGAGGTGCTCGATCAGCGTCATGAACGCCTGAGCCAGCTGTTGACCGTAGGTCGGGCGATCATCGAGCACCGCGAGCGCAGGGTCGTCAGGGGCCTTGACCTGGGGAGCGTTGATGGCCTCGAGACAGTTCTTGAGCATGTCGCCCTGCGCCTCGGGGATGACGAACTCGCCCTTGTAGGTGCCGTTCTTGCGATCGACCATCCAGAAGTAGGACTCCTTGAGTGCCTTCTGCTCGCGCTTGATGAGGATCTCGTTCTCGTGGGCGTCGACCTGATCGGGGGCGAACGTCTCGGTGATGCGGTCGGCCCGGCGAGACAGGTCCTTGAGCGTCAGCTTCTGCGCGTCACACAGCAGCTGGGTCTCGCATCCCTCACGTTCGGCCGGGGTCGGATGACCGGGGAGGTCGCTGAGCTTGTCGGCGATCAGCTCCGCCTGCGCCATGGTGATCTCGCCGCGGGCCAGCGCGTCCTGGGTGGCCGACACCGGCTCGAGCTTCCTGGCCTGCTTGAGCAGCCGGCTGGCCGCCACCGGATCGCCTCCGAAGCCCTGGGCGAGCATCGCCCCGGTCGAGGTGGCGCCCACGGCGTCGGCCGCCTTCGACCGCTCGGCGGCTCGGGCCGCCGCGATCTGGTGGGCCTTGACCCGTGACTCCAGTCGCGCCAGCGCCCCGCAGGCGGCGATCTGCTCCTGTGCCGTCAACTGCTCATAGGAGTCGAGCCGGACGGCGTCGAGGGCGTCGACGACCACTGCCAAGCCGCGAGCTGGCTGTGTCATCGCGAACCCCGATCCTTACTCGAATGTATGTTCTATTAAAGCATATCTGTGTTGATGAATCAAGAGGTCCTTACTCGCTTCCACTCGATCCCGCCGCGTGTCGTCGACCCCTCCGGCACTCCCCAGACCTAGAAATGGACAGGCGTCTCACATCATGAGATCTGTCGGGGCGCCTCACGATTCCCCCTAGTTTGAGGTCCGGAGCGCGCAAGATGGCGTGCCCTGATGCGAGGAAGAGACATGTCGAGAATCCGCAGGAACCTCATAACCGGTGTCGCGATCGTCGCGAGTGCAGCGGTGCTGGCGGCCTGCGCCCCGTCGTCCTCGGACGACTCGACCTCGGACGGCAAGAAGTCGACTCTCTCCCTCGTTGCCTACTCGGTCGCGAAGGCCGCCGACGGCGGGGTCGAGAAGGCCTTCAGCAAGACCAACCCCGGCGAGGGCGTGAGCTGGAAGCAGTCGTACGGCGCCTCCGGCGACCAGAGCCGTGCCGTCGTCGGCGGCCTGAAGGCCGACGTCGTCCACTTCTCCCTGAGCCCGGACGTCACCCGGCTCGTCGACGAGGGCCTCGTCGACAAGTCCTGGGACCAGAACGACAACAAGGGCATCCTGTCGACGTCCGTCGTGGCGATCGTGGTCCGCAAGGGCAACCCCAAGAACATCCAGTCGTTCGCCGACCTCGCCAAGCCCGGCATCGGCATCGTCACCCCCAACCCCGGCTCGTCGGGCTCGGCGCGGTGGAACATCCTCGCGGCCTACCAGTCGATCATCGCCAACGGCGGCAGCGAAGCGGACGCCGAGGCCTACCTGGAGAAGGTGTTCGCCAACGTCAAGGCACTGCCCGGCAGCGGCCGCGACGCCACGACCGCCTTCCAGGGCGGCACCGGCGACGTGCTCCTGTCGTACGAGAACGAGGCGATCTTCGCGCGACAGAGCGGCGAGGACGTCGACTACATCGTTCCCAAGCAGAACCTCCTGATCGAGAACCCGGCCGCGGTGACCACCAAGGCCCCGCCCGAGGCCAAGGACTTCCTCGACTTCGCGATCAGCGCCAAGGGCCAGGCCGTCTTCGCCCAGTACGGCTTCCGTCCGGTCGCGTCCGTCACGGGTGTCGACACTCCCACCGTCAAGGGCGCCAACGACCCGGCCAACCCGTTCCCCGCGATCGATGAGCTGTTCACGATCGACAAGACCTTCGGCGGCTGGAGCGCGGTCAACGCCAAGTTCTTCGACGAGAAGAACGGCATCATCACGAAGGTCATCGCGGAGTCCGGCAAGTCGTGACGGTAGACGCTCCCCCTGCACGGACTCGCCGCAGGCGAACCCGCAGCGCCACACCGTTGACGCGATCCTCAGGCATCGGCCTGGGGATCGCGTTGACGTGGTTCAGCCTGCTCGTCCTGATCCCGCTCGCCCTGATCGTCATCCAGTCGATCGACGGCGGCTGGCAGACGTTCCAGGACACCCTGACCAATCCCCAGACCGCTGCCGCACTGCGACTCACCGTGACACAGGCCCTGATCGTCACCGTGGTCAACGTCGTGCTCGGCACCTTGATCGCCTGGGTCCTGGTGCGCGACGACTTCCCGGGCAAGCGGGTCCTGGAGGTCATCATCGACATCCCGTTCGCGCTGCCGACGATCGTCGCCGGGCTCGTGCTGCTGAGCCTGTACGGACCAGACAGCCCGATCAACCTCAACGTCGCGAACACCGAGCGGTCCGTCTTCCTCGCGCTCCTGTTCGTGACACTGCCATTCGTCGTGCGGACCGTCGAGCCCGTGCTCCTCGAGCTCGACCCCGAGGTCGAGGAGGCCGCGGCCTCGCTCGGCGCCAGCAGGTTCACCACGCTTCGCCGCATCCTGCTGCCCGCGCTGACGCCGGCGATCGCGGCGGGCGCGGCGCTCTCCTTCGCCCGCGGCATCAGCGAGTACGGCTCACTGGTGCTGCTGTCGGGCAACCTGCCCAACAAGACCGAGGTCGCCTCCGTGCGCATCCTCACCTACATCGAGAACGGCAACGACGCCGCTGCGGCCTCCGTCGCCGTCATCCTGCTCGCCGTCGCACTCCTCGCGATCATCCTCCTGCAGGTCCTGTCGAAGGTGGTGGCGAGACGTGGCTAGCCGGATGCGGCAACCGAAGACCACGGGCACGTACGTGCGCCGGTCGATCGTGATCGCCTACCTGTTCTTCCTGATCGTCTGGCCCGTCGCGCTCGTCGTGCAGCACACGTTCTCCGGCGGGCTCGACAACCTGCAGACCGCCCTGACCGACCCCGACGTCGTGTTCGCGCTGCGGCTCACGGTGTACGTCGCGGTGTTCGCGGTGGTCATCAACACCATCTTCGGCGTCGGCGTCTCGCTGCTGCTCGTGCGCTACGACTTCCCCGGTCGAGGCATCCTCTCGGCACTGATCGACCTGCCGCTGTCGGTCTCCCCCGTGGTGGTCGGCCTGGCGCTGCTGCTGGCCTACGGGGGCAGCAACGGACTGCTCGGGCCGACCCTGCAGTCGGCAGGCCTGCAGATCGCGTTCGCTCCCATCGGCATCATCATGGCCACCGCCTTCGTGAGCCTCCCACTCGTCATCCGTGAGCTCATCCCGGTGCTCCAGGAGATCGGCACCGACCAGGAGCAGGCGGCACGCAGCCTCGGCGCGGGACCGTGGCAGACCTTCCGCCGCATCACGCTGCCGTCCGTCAAGTGGGCGCTCGTGTACGGCGTCGTGCTGAGCCTCGCCCGCTCCCTTGGCGAGTTCGGCGCCGTCAAGATCATCTCGGGAAACATCACCGGGCAGACCCAGACCGCGACGCTGAGCGTCGAGGAGAAGTACCAGGACTTCCAGCAGGGCACGGCCTACGCCACCAGCTTCTTGCTCGCACTGATCGCGGTCGCGGCGCTCGTC
>Ga0164243_10004737_pt1 | contig 21152 bp, 17 predicted proteins | sample OricompcompostOP_FD_108781 | JGI IMG/M metagenome (GOLD analysis project Ga0164243, IMG submission 108781) | Organic Plus compost microbial communities from Emeryville, California, USA - Original compost - Organic plus compost (OP) | ecosystem: Engineered > Solid waste > Mixed feedstock >...
CAGCGACACGCCATCGAGCGCGATCGAGCCCTTTTGCGCAATGAATTTCGACAACTCCGACGGTGCGCGAATGGCAAAACGCGCCATGTCCGTCAAATCCTGGCGCTCCACGACTTCGGCGACGCCATCCGTATGGGCAACCACGATATGGCCGCCGAGTTCATCCCCAATCTTTAGCGAACGCTCCAGATTGATCGGCGTACCGGCGTGCCATGTCCCGACGGTCGTGACCGCCAGCGTCTCCGCCGCGGCGTCAACGGAAAACCAGGTGCGATCCTCGACGCCCGAAGCGACCACAGTCATGCACACGCCATTGCAGGCGATCGAGGCGCCATCCGCGATGGTTGCGTGGTCGTAGCTGCAAGCGATTTTAAGACGGCGCAGCCCTTCGGCCCGCGGCTGGACCGACAACACGTCGCCGACATCGGTGACAATACCTGTGAACATTCAGACCCGCTCGTAGATGTCCAGCCGGTCGTAACCGACCTTCTCGCTATTGCGCAAGACGAAACGCGGCGAGGCCGTAATCGCCGTCAGCGGCATGCCGTCGAGCGCATCGAGACCGTCGGCGCCGATGGTCTTCGGTGCGTGGAACAGAGCGATTTCATCGACGAGACCTCCGGAAAGCAACGCGGCGGCAAGTCTTGGGCCGCTTTCGACCATCAGGCGAGTGATCCCGCGGTTCGCGAGACATTCCACGATATGGCCAAGACCGAGACCCGCATCGGTGCGCGGTATGCGGAAAACCTCGACACCGGAACGCTTGAGCGCTCGCTCGCGCTCCTCCGCCGCAGACTGGCCGCACATCACCCAGAGCGGCGCGACCTCGGCGGATGCAACCAGCGCACTGTTGGCGGGCAGCCAAAGGTCGCTGTCGAGCACGACCCGCACCGGCGACCATGCCGCCATTCCCGGCAACCGGCAGGTGAGTTGCGGATTGTCGGCGACCACCGTGCCGATGCCGGTCAGGATGGCGTCGTGTTGCGCGCGTATCATATGCACGTGGTCTCGCGCCGCATCGCCGGTAATGGCGACTGGCTTGCGCCCCGCGAGTCCCACCTTGCCATCAGCACTGACCGCGAGCTTGAGCAGGACATGAGGGCGGCCTTTGGTGACCCGCGTAATGTGGCCTATATTGGCCCGCGCGGCTTCTGCCGCGCAAACACCGACTGTCACGTCGATCCCGGCGGCGCGCAGCCGCGCGTGGCCCTGACCTGCGACATTCGGATTGGGGTCTTCGATCGCGGACACAACGCGAGCGATGCCAGCGGCGATGATGGCGTCGGCGCAAGGCGGCGTCTTTCCGTGATGCGAGCATGGCTCCAGCGTCACGTAAATCGTGGCGCCTCCGGCGCTGTTTCCGGCGCGTCGAATCGCTTCGGTCTCGGCATGCGGGCGCCCGCCCGGCTGCGTAACGCCCCGGCCAACGATTACCGGTCCACCATCATCGTTGCGTACGATCACGGCGCCGACCGATGGGTTCGGCCAGGCGCGGCCAAGCCCGCGCCGGCCGAGCGTCAGCGCAAGCGACATGAAACGCTCATCCTGCGCATTCATCGCGACATGTTCCCGGTACAGATCATCAGGGCGACCAAGCGCCGACTATGACTTTCTCTGCGGCGTCTTTTCGTCTTCTTCGCTCGAAAGTTCGGCAAGTGCAGTCTCAAAATCCTTGGCCTCGCGGAAATTGCGATAGACCGAAGCAAACCGCACATAGGCCACATCGTCGAGTTCGCGCAGGTGCGACATCACGGTCTCGCCAATCGTTTCGGTAGTGACCTCGTTCTCGCCAAGACTCTCCAGTTCGCGTACGATCTTCGAGACGGTGCGCTCGACCAGTTCTGGATCGACGTTGCGCTTGCGCAACGCTATGCCAACGGAACGCGCCAGCTTGTCGCGGTCGAACGGAACCCGGCGGCCGTTGCGTTTGAGCACCGCGAGTTCACGTAACTGAACACGTTCGAACGTGGTGAACCTGAAATTGCAGGCGAGACATAACCGCCGCCGCCGGATCGCCGAAGAATCCTCCGACGGGCGGGAGTCCTTGACCTGCGTATCGAGGCTGCCACAGCTTGGACAGCGCATCTCCGTCCCCTGTCGTTCTAGTAGCTGGTCGTTCTAGTAAATCGGAAACCGCGCAATCAGCCGTGCCACCTTCTCGCGTGCTGTCGTCTCGGCCGCGTCATAACGGTCGGTCCCCTTCGTCGACAGCACGTCAAGCACGTCTGCAATCAGATCGCCGATCTGACGGAATTCACCAACGCCAAAACCGCGCGTCGTCCCCGCCGGTGTGCCGAGCCGGATACCCGAGGTGATCATCGGCTTTTGCGGGTCAAACGGGATGCCGTTCTTGTTGCAGGTCATGTGGGCGCGGCCAAGCGCAGCTTCCGCGACCTTACCGGTGAGATTCTTGCTGCGCAGGTCGACCAGCATGAGATGGTTGTCAGTGCCGCCCGAGACGATGTCGAAGCCGCGGGACTTCAGCGTCTCGGCCAACGCCTTGGCATTATCGACGACGCTTTTCGCATAGGTCTTGAAAGAAGGCCGCAGCGCTTCGCCGAATGCCACAGCCTTCGCAGCGATCACATGCATCAGCGGCCCGCCTTGCAGGCCCGGGAAGACCGCTTGATCGATCTTCTTCGCCAGTTCCTCATCGTTCGTGAGGATGACGCCGCCACGCGGACCGCGCAACGTCTTGTGGGTGGTCGTGGTCGTAACATGCGCGAACGGCACCGGGCTCGGATGCACACCGCCGGCCACGAGTCCCGCGAAATGCGCCATGTCTACCATTAGACGCGCGCCTACTTCATCGGCAATGGTGCGAAAACCCTGGAAGTCGATAAAGCGCGGATAGGCAGAACCACCCGCCACGATGACTTTGGGGCGATGCTCTTGCGCGAGCCGGCGCACCTCGTCCATGTCGATGCGGCAGTCCTCCCGCCGCACGCCATAGGGAACGGCATTGAACCACTTGCCGGACATATTGAGCTTCATGCCATGGGTGAGGTGTCCGCCTGCAGCGAGATTGAGGCCAAGGAACGTGTCGCCCGGATTCATCAGCGCCATAAATACGGCAGCGTTCGCCGATGCGCCGGAGTGCGGCTGGACGTTGGCGAATTTCGCATCGAACAGGCGCGTGATGCGTTCGATCGCCGCGGCCTCCACCACGTCGACGTACTGGCAACCGCCGTAATACCGCCTGCCGGGATACCCTTCCGCGTACTTGTTGGTCAGCACAGACCCCTGCGCCTCAAGCACGGCTTTGCTGACGATGTTTTCCGACGCGATCAGTTCGATATCATCGCGCTGGCGGCCGAGTTCCCGCTCGATGGCACCGAAAATCTCGGGGTCGACCTTCGCCAGATCGTCTTCGAAAAGGTCTTCTTGCGGGCGTTTCGCCCGGTCGGTCATGGCCATGACTGGAATCTCGTGTGGATTGGCACGGCTGCGACCCTCCGCACCCGTTGCGGCGCAACTAGCACACTGGCCGCCACGCGCCAAGTATTAGCATACGCGCGGCCCCGCTCCCCTACATCTAGGTAGACAAGCGCTGGCTCCGGCGCTGATTTGAGCTAGCTTGGAAGCCCAATAAACAAAAGCCCCGGCGCCAGAGGCGCCGGGGCACACCAAAGAAGGTGGAAGGGGACTAGAGCCGATAGAGGATCTGGTCGGTCCAGAACCGCTCGAGGCGGTGCAGGGCCTTGTTAAGCGCCGCGAATTCGTCGACTGAAATGCCGCCCACCTGCTCCACCGTCAGGACGTGCTTGCGGTACAGCGCCTCGACGATATTGCAGACCTCGCGGCCCTTGTCGGTCACCTTGATGCGCACCGAGCGGCGGTCGACCCGCGAACGCTGGTGATCAAGAAAGCCCATCTCGACCAGTTTCTTCAAGTTGTAGGAAACGTTGGAGCCGAGATAATAGCCACGCGTGCGCAGCTCGCCTGCAGTCAATTCCTTTTCGCCGATATTATAAAGCAGCAAAGCCTGCACTGAATTAATGTCCGCCCGGCCGCGGCGATCAAACTCGTCCTTGATGACGTCAAGCAAGCGCCGATGCAGCCGCTCGACCAACGTCAACGCCTCAAGGTAGAGCGGGCGAACCGCACTGCCCTTGTCGACATGGGCGGGCTCAGCCGCCTTCAAAGCTGTCTTCATCATGACGCCCTTTGTGAAAATTGATTTTTGTTTTGGTTCAAACGAGGCCCTGTTTTTTCCTCGCTCCTGCCGACGAGGTTAGGTTGCGGCGGTCTAATATCGACTTAAACAACACGATAAAAATCCAGTTTATTTGGTGGCGTAAAGATTTGTTTTATCAATGCTTTGGAGGGGCTTTGTTTACGCGGGCATAACCATGATGACGGGTGCCGGGAGGCCGCACGCGCCAGGACGCCACAAAATCAAACCACTCCGCCCGGGACGAAGCCGGCAGCGTCCTTTGGCTTCCAAAATACCGCGGACCGGCGCCGGGTATATCCGAACCACACCTCCAGGCTGGATCGCCCGCCAACTCCGCTACTGCACCTGCTCGCGCGCGGCCAGCACTGCCAGCACCAGATAGGCCACGATCACGACCGGTTGGAACATCACCACGATCCAGGGGTCATCGAACACGTTTGGAAACACAATCTCGATCACGACCATTGAAATAGCCGACGTAAGCCATACCACCGCGCCCCACGGCGCCCCGAGCCACAGGCCGACCGCGGCCACAAGATCGATAACGGCGAAAAATACAGTCGCCGTCTGCCAGGCGATGGACTGCGCTTCAAACCCGCCGGGCGGGACGAACGCCATACCGCATACCGTGGCCCAGTAACGCAGGCCGTAAAGCATGGTCAGAACTGCCATGCCGCGCAGGAACCACAACAGGCGCTCGCCCCAAACAGCGCCGTTGCGCGCTTCAGCGCCGGCCTTCACCGGCTCCAGTTCGATGACATTCTTTGCGGCGGTTTTGGCTTCAGGACTGTTCATGGCACCACAAGCTCATCCGCCAACGGCGCAAAATAATGTTCCACATCGGTGTCCGACACATCCGCGAGCGCCGCGGGATGCCATTTCGGCGCATTGTCCTTGTCGACGAGAGTGGCGCGTACCCCTTCGTAGAAATCCTTGCCGTAAACAATGCGCGACACAATCCGGAATTCGGTGCGCATGCACTCCTCGAATGTCATCTGCCCGCCGCGCCGGACCTGCGCGAGCGCGATCTTCAGGCTGGTTGGGGAACGGGAACGGATCGTCGCCGCTGTTCCCTTGGCCCACCCGGCCGCGGGACCGGCGGACGCTGCCGCACGATCCAGGTTTGCCAGCACGGCCTCGACCGTATCGCCGACGAACAAACTATTGATTGCGGCGATGGCGGTGGTGATTGGCCCACCCTCGCCCGGCACAGCGAAGTCTGCAAGGATTGCGTCTACCGACGCGGTCCCGCACAGCGCATCCAGAACATCGCCAAGCCTTCCCGACGAGACGCGGTGGGTTGCGACGCCCGCCGCGAGGCCGTCGCCGGCGCGCAGACGATCCGCTGTCAGCGCGCACCAGGCGCCGAGTTCGCCCGGCATACGCGGCAAGAACCAGGTCGCTCCGATGTCGGGAAAAAAGCCGATATTCGCCTCCGGCATGGCGAACAGGAATTTGTCGCCCGCGACGCGATGTGTGCCGTGAATCGATACACCCACCCCGCCCCCCATGACGATGCCGTCGATGAGCGCAATGTAAGGCTTGGCGTAGCGTTTGATGACGGTATTGAGCTGGTATTCCTCGCGCCAATAGACCAGCGCCTCCTGTTGTCGTCCGGCGCGGCCCAGTTCCCAAACTTGGCGAATATCGCCACCGGCCGAGAAGGCCCGGTCGCCGGAACCCGTTATAACGACACGCGTCACGCCGGGGTCGCTATGCCACGCATCGAGACGCGCTCGCATCGCGCGCACCATTCCCAGCGTTACCGCGTTCAGGGCCTTCGGACGGTTGAGGGTGATGATTCCGGCGGAGCCGCGCCGCTCAAACAAGACTTCCGGCGCGTCCGCCATTTATACCGCTTCCAGGTGCTGATCGAGGTTCTTGCGCAGATAGCCGTATTCACCATGATGCCGCAAGCGTCCGTTTGCGGCGCCAAAATTCCGGTTTGGCCGCAATTTTCCGGCCCGCTCTGGCTGCCGGCCCGTCGAACCGCTAAAAGATTCGCCACCAAGATCAGGACGGCGTAGCCCCGCCGCGGAGAGATCAGCGGAGACACTCAATCATGGCGATCAAATACGGCCGGCCCCTTGAAAGCAAAGTCCGCTTCACGCCCGTCGACACACCGGTAGCGCCGACGCAGACCAGCCTCGACCTCACAGTGCGGATGCGGCGGAACCGGCGCACGGACTGGTCGCGTCGCATGGTGCGCGAAAACGTGCTGACCACTGACGACCTGATCTGGCCTATCTTCATTATCGATGGCAACAACAAGCGCGTCCCGGTCGACTCCATGCCCGGCGTGGAGCGGCTGACGGTCGATCAGGCAGTCCGCGAAGCGGCGCGCGCCGCAGAACTCAAAATTCCTTGCCTTGCGTTGTTTCCATATACCGATCCGGCTCTGCGCGACGAGGACGGCAGCGAAGCGCTCAATCCAGATAATCTGGTTTGCCGGACGCTACGTGCGATCAAGAAGGAAGTGCCGCATATCGGTCTCCTGTGTGACGTGGCGCTCGATCCCTACACGAGCCACGGCCACGACGGCTTGATGCGCGATGGCGAAATCCTCAACGACGAGACCGTCGCCGTGCTGGTCGAGCAGGCGCTGCTCGAAGCGCAGGCCGGCTGCGATATCATCGCGCCGTCCGATATGATGGATGGCCGTGTCGGCGCTATCCGCCGCGCCTTGGACAGCGCCGATCGGGCTGACGTACAAATCATGGCCTATGCGGCAAAATATGCCTCGGCGTTTTACGGTCCTTTCCGCGACGCCGTCGGCTCGTCCGCAACCCTTACCGGCGACAAGCGAACCTACCAAATGGATATCGGCAACTCCGACGAAGCGCTGCGCGAAGTGGCTCTCGACATCTCCGAAGGCGCCGACATGATCATGGTCAAGCCGGGCATGCCGTATCTCGATGTGCTGTATCGTGTGAAAGAAACGTTTTCGATGCCAACCTTCGCCTATCAGGTATCGGGCGAGTACGCGATGCTTGTCGCGGCGGTGAAGAACGGCTGGCTCGACCACGATAAGGTCATGCTGGAAAGCCTGATGGCCTTCAAGCGCGCTGGCGCGGACGGCGTTCTGACCTATTTCGCGCCGCAGGTTGCAGAGAAGCTGAAGAAGGAGGGCTAGCAGTTCGGCCACTATAATGGACAGCCGCTTCAACGGCGCCCGAAATGGTCAGAACCGTTATCGCATCTCGCCGATCGCTTTCTGCAAGCTGCGGATCAAGCCGCGGCTCTGCACGAGGTGGCGGTCTTCCGCCGCGATAATGCGCAGAAAGCCGCGCTTTTTTAAAGCCATGATGTCGAGCTTGTCCTGCGGCTCGATTCCGGCGCTGTCGCACACGATGTCGATTAGACGCTCGAGCGCGTGCAGCCGGCCGAGCAGATAATCGTTCTCGCGGTAAGCTCGTGACAAGAACGCCGCAAAGTGGCCGAAGCCCGTTCCCTTCAGGCTCGATGTGCCGGCAAATCCCTTTAATACACGGGCATCCTGCGGGCTGATGCGATCGATCAGGATCTGGTTGAATTCCCCGGCCTCGCGGCTCATCAGCGGAAACGTGAGCACGTCCCAGAACGGAAATCCGAGATAGCTGACGAGCACGTCCCGCCGCGCTTGATGATGCCATTCCTCGATCTTGAGATCGGCCAGCAACACGTCGAGATCGTGCGTGGTCGCGTCGAGGTCAATTTCGTGCGCAAGCCGATCGACCAGGCGGTCGATGTCGGCGCCGTGCCGTTCGATCATCGCGTCGGCGTAGTCTTCGATGCGGCGGAGGTCTTCCGCCGCCGGCGTCGCAGCAAATATCTTGCAAGCCAGATTGTAGCTCTCCGGTCCGAAGTTGTGCACGCCCTGACGATCGCGGAGGTCATCGAGCATCGCATAAAAACTGCGCTTGAGCCGATCGACCACCTGCGGGTTGAGGTCGACATAGACCGTGCTGTCGAGCATTTCGTAGAGGCGGTTCTGACCCTCGATCAGAAAATTCATCCGCCGCTCGCGATATTCCACGTCGAAGACCAGCAGGAATTCGGCCCAGCGCGGCAACCCTGTCTTGCCGTTTGCATTCGGGGCCGGCGGGGAAGCCTCGTAAAGCAGGCCGCGCTTCTGCGCCCATCGATGGACGACAACGCTGATCACGCGTGCAAGCGGCGACCGCTCTGGCACATCGCGCAACTTGACGATGAGAGAGGCCAGAAAATCGCGCACCGAAGCGAGTTTTAGCCGGACGTAGCTCTCGTAAGCGAAGCCGGCGTCAGTGACCGCATGGGCGTTCACACGCTCGCGCCACCGCTGCAAATGCTCGACCGTCACCGGCTGGTCAAGCGGTTCGCCGATCGCACGATCGACGAGATCATTGATACGCGGCCGTGCGTTTTCGACGATGCCCTTCAGGCGCGCTACCTGTTCGTTGAATTGGGCAACCCAACTCAGTTCGTCCGTCACTGGCTGGGTTAGCGGAATATCCGACAACGCCCCGCGCAGCATCGAAAAGAATCCCGGCACAGCCTGCTTCGCCACCGTCGCGAGTGGTGTCGGGTCAGGATCGATATACACAAGCCGGCGGTCGACCTGACGATAAGCAGGACGGCCATGAATAGCGGCAATAGCTTCGCGGAACGGCCGGTTATTAAGCACAGATCCATCGATGAACGAGGCGACGACAGGATCGACCGTGGCCATGCGGTGGCCGTCGAAATTGTTGGCAATGAAATTCTCGCGCAGCGGCCATTGTGCGCGGCGGCGCCTGACCAGCCGGTCGATATCGGCGACGCGGGCCGGCGGAAATGCACCCGGGAAGGATGAGGTCGCACGCGCCGCAAAAGCAAGCGCCGGCGCATTGCCCATCACGAAATCGCTGCGGACTTCGCCGTTCGCCCAGCGCTGATACTTGAAGCGCAGCACATGATGATGGTCCACGTCGTGGATCACCGGCGGATCGTGTATCGGCACCAGCTGGCTGTAACCGTGATAGTCGGTCAGCGTGACGAACAGATCGAGCGACTGGCCTGACGGAATGAGCGAGGACGCAGACGCGCGCGGCGTGCCCATCGAGACGACAGCGTCATACATCAGATCGTCCATGAAATCGCCGCTCAGCGGCGGCTTGAACCAGCGCGAGCGCAGAAACAGCGACAGCTTCGAGCGCACCTCCGGGCTATCATTCGGCAGCATACCGTAATGCATTGCAGCCCAGATGAACGGCAGCAGGAAGAACTTGCTCCAAGCTGAGGCGCGGGCTTCCGGGGCAAGCAGTTCAGTGACATCCGCATTGCGCAGCCACAGATTGCGCTGCGCATCGATCGGCAAATCGTGGCTCAGCGCGCGCGCCAGCATGGTGCCGTTGATGCCGCCCGCGGAGGCGCCGGCGATGATATCGACAATAACGCGCAACTCGACCTTGTGGCCGATCTCCCGCAGCAATTCGAAATAGACCGCCTCGGTGTCATATTCGCGATCGTTAGGATCGGCGTGATCGAAGAAGCTCGCGGTGGCGCGTGTGGCCCGGTCGCGGATGCCGTGGAGCGCTGCCGACGCCCGCACCAGCTTGAGAATTTCCTTGGTGACGCCGTGCATATAAACGGCGAGCGAAACGCCGCCAAAGCATACGAGCGCGATGCGAAGTTCTTTCTCGCGCATGAATCACCCGACCGGGACGTTTCCCCTGCGCCACAGATAGCCGATTCCGGCCGCGCGGCTAATCAGGTGCGTGAGCATATCCCGCGTCACCGCGTCTACCCCATCGTTGTTGCGGTATCGATCCGCACCGGTTGGTATCCCGCGTGAGTGAGCATCGCGAAAATTTCCTCCGCGTGGCTGCGGTCGCGCGTCTCGATTGTCACGTCAAGCCGCGCTCCCTTGGCCGGCACGTCGAGAAACAGCCGCCGGTGATCGACTGCAAGAATGTTCGCATTCGCCTGCCCGAGCAGCGTGGCGATCGGTCCAAGCGTGCCGGGACGGTCGGCAATCGTCAGCCTGAACGAAACAATACGGTCGTTGCGTTCCAGTTCGCGCACCATGATCGATGCCACGATGCGCGGATCGATATTGCCGCCGCACAGGATCAGCCCAACCCTGCGGCCGGCGAACCGTTTCGGATAGGCGAGCAATGCTGCGAGTCCGGCCGCACCGGCGCCTTCCGCCATGGTTTTCTGCAGGGTCAGGAAGCAGTCGACAGCGCTTTCCAGATGCGCTTCGTCCACGAGCACCACATCTGACACCAGCGCGCGCACAATCGGTAGCGTCAACTTGCCGATGTTCTTGACCGCAATGCCTTCCGCGAGCGTCGGCCCGCCAACAGGCCTGTTTTCGCCGCGCAGCGCGTTGCGCATCGCTGGATAGAGCGTCGCCTCGACGCCGACAACCTCGATATCGGGCTTGAGACCGCGCGCCGCGGTCGCGATCCCGCCGATGAGCCCGCCGCCGCCGATCGGCACCACCAGCACGTCGAGATCCGGCACCTCGGCGAGCATTTCGAGCGCGATGGTGCCCTGCCCCGCGATGATGGCCGGATCGTCGTAAGGATGAACCTGCACCAGATCGTGTTTTTCGATCAGGGTTTCTACATGGGCCTGTGCTTCCGCGACCGTCTCGCCCTCGAGCACGACCGTCGCGCCATAGGCACGGGTGGCATCGACTTTCACGAACGGCGTCGTTACCGGCATGACGATGGTCGCCACAATGCCAAGCCGACGCGCATGATAGGCGACCGCCTGGGCGTGGTTGCCTGCCGACATCGCGATCACGCCGCGGGCGCACTCCGCTGCTGAAAGCGAGCGCAGTTTGATGAACGCGCCGCGGTCCTTGAACGAGTTCGTAACCTGCAGGTTTTCGTATTTGACGAAGATTTCAGCGCCGGTCTTCTGCGACAATTTCGGCGCCGGCAGCATCGGCGTGCGCAGCACTTCCCCGCGCAGCGCTTTCGCTGCGGCTTCGATATCAGCGAGCGAGATCACCCAGCGTTCCCGATCTGTCGAACCACTACTTGCATGGGTTAGTTTCTTCCACCATCTAAATCAACGATCATCGCGCAACAACCAGCAGGACGTGTATCATGGCCGCCGATACCAACAGCTATGCGACATCGCCCGAATTGAGGCCTTTTGTCTATGATCCGGCCACCAATCCGGAACTTTTCGATGGCGTGCGCACCCGTCGAATTTTCGCATTCCTGATCGACGCGATTATCATTTTGGCGCCGGTTGCACTTGCCGGCACTGTCATCCTGCTGTTGAGTATCGTCACGCTCGGGCTGGGGCTGGTCCTGTTCTGGCCGTTGCAGGTCGGCGCGGTGATCTGGGCCGTGTTGTACTACGGCTTCACGTTCGGCAGCACGTCGTCGGCGACGATCGGCATGCGGGTGATGGATATCGAGATGCGCACCTGGTATGGCGCCCCCTGCTATTTCGTGCTGGGCGCGGTACATGCCATCTTCTACTGGCTCAGCATATCCATGCTGACCCCGTTCGTCCTCGTTGTCAGCCTGTTCAATACGCGCAAGCGGCTTCTGCACGACATGCTGCTGGGCACTGTGGTCATCAACAATCCATCGCGTGCTGCCCTGCTGCGGCGCTGATGCGTCTTCAGGGACGGAGTATTCTGAAAAGGCCCCGAATAAATCGGGAAAAGTTAGAGATATTCAATTCTGCCGGGACAGATCACATAATCACAGAATGCAATCAGGGAGGCGTCAATCGGCTTCCCTTTGTTGATTCCTGCATTACACTCATGGCGGCGGAGCGGTATGGCAAAGAGCCTGCCGCCCTCCACCGATGGCCAGCAGCAATGGCCAACATGGAGTGCCCCGACCGTTGACGCAGCATTCACGCAATACGCCCCAGTTCTATCTGACCGCGCCGTCGCCGTGTCCTTATCTGCCCGGCCTGGAGGAGCGCAAGGTCTTCACCCATCTGGTCGGCGAGCGAGCGTCCGAACTCAACGAACTCCTGACCCACGGCGGGTTCCGCCGCAGTCAATCGATCGCCTACCGTCCGGCCTGCGAAAGCTGCCGCGCGTGCGTTTCCGTGCGTGTGCTGGTGAACGAGTTTCAACCTTCGCGAAACATGCGACGGGTCCTTGACCGCAACAGCGATCTGATCGGCGACATGCGCGATATCGGACCCACCTCCGAGCAATATTCGGTCTTCCGCGCCTATCTCGATGCACGCCATCGTGACGGCGGCATGGTCGACATGACCGTACTCGATTATTCGATGATGGTGGAAGACAGCCACGTGAACACCCGTGTCATCGAATACCGCAAACGAGGGCCGGATAGTTCGTTTACCGGCCGCGGCGCCGGCGAACTCATGGCTGTGGCCCTGACCGACCTTCTCGGCGACGGATTGTCGATGGTCTATTCGTTCTTCGAGCCGGCGCATAAGATGCGCTCGCTCGGTACGTTCATGATCCTTGACCACATCGCGCGGGCGCGCCGCATGGGCCTGCCCTATCTCTATCTCGGCTACTGGGTCCAGGGCTCCAAGAAGATGGACTACAAGGCGCGGTTCCTGCCGCAAGAGCGTCTCACGTCGACGTCATGGACGCGCATCAACGCGACTTGAACATTCCCGCGCGGCGCTAGCCCGTCACGAAATCATGCAGCAGCTTGAGATTGAGGACGATGATGATCGTCGCGATCAACACGGCGAATACCGTGACCCAGCGCGGCGCAACCAGCACGCCCATCTTGCGGCGGTCGGCGGTAAACATCACCAGCGGTACGATTGCGAACGGCAGTTGCAGGCTCAGCACGACCTGACTGAGGATAAGCAGCTTCGCCGTCCCGCTCTCGCCGTACCAGATGGTGACGACGGCAGCGGGAACGATAGCGATCGCCCTCGTGATCAGCCGCCGCAGCCAAGGTGGCAGGCTGATATCGAGAAACCCTTCCATCACGATCTGACCCGCAAGTGTCGCTGTTACCGTCGAGTTCAAACCGCAGCACAGCAGCGCGATCCCGAATAGCGTCGGCGCGATCGCCGAACCTAGCAGCGGCGCGAGGAAGGAATGCGCCTGATCGAGTTCCGCCACGCTGGTCTGGCCGGACTTGTGGAACGTCGCTGCAGCGAGAATCAGAATCGAGGCGTTGATGATGAGCGCGAAGCAAAGCGCGATCGTCGAATCGAGGGTCGCGAGCTTGATCGCCTCCCGCTTGTCCTCCACCGCGTCGCCGAAGCGCCGCGTCTGTACCACGCCCGAATGCAGATAAAGATTATGCGGCATTACCGTCGCGCCCAGGATGCCGAGCGCCAGATAGAGCATCTCGGGATTTCGCACGATCTCTGTCGTTGGGGCAAAGCCGCGGATGACGGCCGCCCAATCGGGATCGGCCATCGCGATCTGGATCGCGAAACAGATCGCGATAATTCCAAGCAGGGTCACGATGAACGCCTCGACCCAGCGGAATCCGAGATTCTGCATCCACAGCACCAGGAACACATCGAGCGCGGTGAGGATCACACCAATTTCGAGCGGAATTCCGAACAGCAAATTGAGCCCGATCGCGGTGCCGATCACCTCGGCAAGATCGGTGGCGCAGATGGCGACCTCGGCAAGCAGCCACAGCGGCGCGGACACTGGCCGGGGAAATGCATCACGGCAGGCCTGTGCAAGGTCGCGGCCACTCGCAATGCCGAGGCGGGCGCACAAGGCCTGCAGCACGATCGCCATGATGTTCGACATCAGTGCGATGGTGAGGAGCGCGTAGCCGAATTTTGAACCGCCCGCGAGCGAGGTTGCCCAGTTGCCCGGGTCCATATAGCCGACGGCGACGAGATACCCGGGGCCGAGAAATGCCACCAGGCGCTTCCAGAGCGAGCCGGTGGGACGGGTGGCGATCGTGCCGAAAACTTCAGAAAGCGATGTGCCGGAGCGCTCGCGGCGCCAGCCGGCGGCCCCTAAACTCCCTTCGAGTTGCGCCTCTCGCTGCAGCATGATCTCGCCGGTTCGGTCGCCTTATTGCCCTCGTCGCATGCTTTGTTCTTATTGCAAATAATTTGCAATTGCAAGAGACCGATCCTCGGGAGTCGGGAAATATTACTCCAAATTGCGGCGCAGGTCGCCACCCGTAATTGCAGACATACCAACGCGCCTGGTCTCGCTGCGGGTGTGCTTTGCGCTAGATTGCGACAGGAGGAATGACATGGAGGCTCACCCGATGGCGCCATCGCCCGCGGCTACGCTGTTCGAGAAGATCTGGGCGCGCCATGTCGTGGCTGACTACGGCGACAGCTTTTCGCTGCTGCATATCGACCGCTTGATTGTGCCGGACATTTCTTCGCGCGCGCTGAACGAACTGCGCGACCGTGGCCTTCCTTTGCACAATCCCGAGCTTGTGTTCGGCTGCGCGGATCATGCGGTCTCGACCGATCCTGGCAGCAACGATCCGCGCGGGCTCAATAATCCTTACATTGTAAATTTGCGCGAGCAGGCGCGGCATTTTGCTATGACGATGTTCGAACCAGGCGAGTTCGGCCATGGCATCATGCACGTCATTGCTCCGGAATTGGGCCTCACCCTTCCCGGCCTGACGCTATGCTGCAGCGACAGCCATAGCTGTACCAATGGCGCACTGGGCGCGTTGTCATGGGGCATTGGCGCCGGCGAGTTAAGCCACATTCTCGCCACCCAGACGAGCGTGCAGAAAAAGCCGAAGACGATGCGCATCAATCTTGAAGGGCGCCTCGACGCAGGCATCGTCGGCAAGGACATCATCCTCTACCTGATCGGCAAGATCGGCGTTGCCGCGGGCAATGGCTACGCCGTGGAATATGCCGGGAGCGCCATTCGTGCGCTGCCGACGGAAAGTCGTTTTACAATCTGCAACATGTCAGTGGAGTTCGGCGCCCGATTCGGCCTGATCTCCCCTGACGATACCACGTTCGAGTATCTTGCTGGCCGGCCCTACGCACCCAAAGGCTCTCTTTGGGATGCGGCCTTGGCGGACTGGCGGCAGCTTGCCAGTGATCGCGATACCGCATTCGATCGTGACATCACGATCGAGCTTGCCGGGCTTGCGCCGCAAATCACCTGGGGAAATTCTCCCGAAGCTGTGGTGCCGGTCGACGGGCGAATTCCCAATCCCGCGCTTGAGCCAGACAGCACCCGCCGGCGCGCCATGGAAGCCGCCCTCGCCTATATGGACCTCAAGCCTGGCGATGCCATCGAGGGCATACCGATCGATTGGGTCTTTATCGGTTCCTGTACCAACAGTCGGCTGTCAGACCTGCGTGCCGCCGCTGCGGTGGTAAATGGCCGCAAGGTCGCACCGAATGTGCGCGCCTGGGCGGTGCCGGGTTCACGCGAGGTGAAGTACGCCGCCGAAGCCGAGGGTCTCGATGCCATATTCCGCCGTGCCGGATTCGAATGGCGCGAGCCGGGCTGCTCGATGTGCCTCGGCGCCAATGGCGATATCGTACCAAATGGCCAACGTTGCATCTCAACCTCAAATCGAAATTTCGTGGGCCGCCAGGGGCCAGGCAGCCGCACTCATCTCGCCAGCCCGATTATGGCGGCCGCGGCAGCCTGCGCGGGCAGTATCGTCGACCCACGGAAATTTTCGGGAGTTGCTTCATGACGGAGCCGCTTACAACGCTCGTCGGACCCGCAGCGCCGCTCATGATCGCCAATGTCAACACCGACATGATCGCGCCGCTTTATATGCCGGGCAGCGCAGGGCGACAGACCTTCGCCATGTCGCCGGAGGACCTTGCACGCCTGTTGTTCGCCGGCTGGCGCTACGACAAAGCGGGGGGCGAACTGCCAGACTTTGTGCTCAACCGCGCGCCATTTCGCGCAGCGAAATTCATCGTGGCAGGCCCTAATTTCGGCTGCGGCTCTTCGCGCGATACCGCGCCGAGGATGCTCGCCGCATTCGGCATTCGCTGCGCGATCGCGCCAAGCTTCGGCGGCATTTTTTTCGATAACTGCTTCAAGGCGGGCGTCCTGCCGATGATACTCCCCGATGACGCCGTGCAAGCATTGGCCACGGCGGCCGAGAGCGGAGAGGACTTCGCCCTCGACCTCGCCGCCCAAACCCTTACCGCGCCTTCCGGCACCCTCCGGCATTTCGACCTTCCCGCATTCCGGCGGGAGCAGCTGCTGACCGGTGCCGACGACATCACCCTTACGTTGCGCCGCAATAATGAGATTCTCGCATATCAGGCGCGGGAGCAGGCGTTGCGGCCGTGGATATTTCTGGCACCGCAACGAATCGGCTAACAAGCGACGCTGGCCCGCTTGTCAGTTTAGTTACGACTCATCCGGTACAATTCCTGCATAGTAAGTGGGGAAAGACGGCGGTCCGAATACCGCGGTTTTCGGCTGTGCGACGTTGTTGGCGTGCGCGGCGTGTGAGTACCGCGTCCGGGTTTTCTCGTTGAAGTCACCCAACAGTCATCCGGACGGGTTAAAATCAGCAAAACGGAACAAAACGCTAAGGCAAGCGATTAAGGCGCAACCAGGAATGACGGCATTGATCACTTTCCTTCGACGGCTGGCGATGCACTACAGCATCTACCGGCGCTATCCTCTGGCGCCTTTGCCCGCGCTGAGGAACGCGTGGCGTATCTCACGCTAGTTTGTCACTTCCCGTTGTCAGTTTGCAGTTTCAATCGCAGTAAAAGTATCAGTCAAGTCCACATGAGAAAACGGCGGGACCATTCGTCCCGCCGTTCGCATGTCCTGCCCGGGTATCTGCGGGTATCACCCGGCCATCCAGGTTGGCCGTCAGAATGTCAGCATCAGGAAATTGGCTCGATCTTGGCGAGTTTCACGTATCCGGCCCATGCTTTCATATCCTTTTGAAGCAGATCCTTCAGCATGGCGGAATTGCCGGGGAAGGGATCGCTGCCGCCCAGCGCTAAAAACTTCCTGGTGTCGTCGTCCACCGCGATTTTGTTGAACCAGACTTCGAGCTTGTCGAGGATCGGTTTCGGTGTCCCCTTTGGCGTGTGAACCGACCACCAGGCGATGATGTTCGTATTGGTGATGCCAGCTTCCTTCGCACTTGGAATATCGGGCAGCGAGACGAACTTCTCCGCGGCGGATGTCGCCAGCGCGCGGATCTTGCCTTCCTTGATGAACCCCGCCGCACCGGCCGGATCGATATGCGTGAACACGATATTGCTGCCGATGAGGTCGTTCACACCTGCGGCCGCATCCTTGTATTTCACTTCAACCGTCTGCAGCCCGAACTGCGCTTTGAACAATTCGCTGCTCACAAGGCCTGTGTTCGCAAGTGAGCCGTAGGACGCCTTGTCGCCTTGTTGCTTGAGATAGGCGACAAGTTCGCTGACATTCTTGTACGGACTCTTGCCGGCAACAGTGAGCAGGAACGGTAGCTTTGACAGTGTCGTCACATGTTCGAAGTCGTTTATCGGATCGAACGGGAGCTTCTTGAACATCGACGGTGCAGCGGCGAGGAAGGAACTGCCAGGTGCGATGAAGACCGTGTAGCCGTCCGGCTTCGACTTCGCGACATATTCCGACGCGATCGCACCGAACGCGCCGGCTTTGTTCTCGACAATCACGGTCTTGCCGGCGGATTCCTGCAATTTTTTCGCATAATGCCGCACGAAAATGTCGGCGCCTGTACCGGGAGGAAAGCCGCAGATCGCGTGGATTTCGCGCGTCGGCCAGGCATCCTGCGCGAACGTTCCGCGCGCAATGAAAGGCATGCCGACCGAGGCAAGCGCAGCAGAACGCAACATTTCACGGCGTGAAAGCATCAGTTTCTCTCCCGATCCATTTATTCGGCGCCAGGCGGCGCGCGGAGATCATTCGTCCCCGTCGCTGCCAGAGTAGCAAGAACGAGCAACTCCGGTAAGCCGGATTTTCAAGCCAGATTTTTTGGGGCGGCGCTCATCGGCGCACCGCAACGTTTGTCCGGCGACAACACCGTCAAGGGTACGGCAAGCGATAGGGTGCCTTCGGCCCCCCGGATTCCCGCCGCACCAGCAATCTCACAACGGAAAAGCATTTTAGATGCCCGCGGGCGGGTACCCGCGTCAGATCGCGGTGATGGCGCCCTGCGCGATCGCGAAGGTTATTCAAATGAGCCCACAAATGGATTGTGTAAAACAAAATATCTGCAAGGCAGCAATTCATAGCATTTTATGCTGCAAACGCGTATAGCCGTAGTTTCTGGAAATGCCGGAGTTCGCCATTTGGATCAGCCTGCGCCCAGCCCGCCCGCCGATAGCGCAGCACCCGCGAAAAAGCGTCTGGGAGCGACGGTTCTGCCCGGCGTCTTTCTTGCCGGCGGCGTGGCCTTGGCGGCCTGGCTTGCGGCGCCTTGGGTCGCTCAGGTGGTCCCCGTTCCGGCCATCGTCATCGCTCTCTTCATCGGCATTGTGCTTAACCCGATCGCTGACTTGCCGGTTTTTCTGCCCGGCCTGACCCTCTGCGTGAAAACGCTTTTGCGTATTGCGGTCGCCCTGCTCGGCCTTCGCGTGAGCCTGGCCGACATTGCAGCGCTCGGGACCGCAATCGGACTGATCGTTGTCGGTGCGATGGCCGCCACTGTCGTGAGCGGCTTTCTCCTGGCGCGGATGTTCGGTCTCACCTCCTATCTCGGCGCGCTGGCTGGCGCAGCGACGGCCGTCTGCGGGGCGTCCGCGACACTCGCCACGTCCACGGTGTTGAAGGAATATCCGGGCAAGAAGGCCGACGTCGCGTTTGTCGTGATTGCAGTCAATCTGCTGTCGACCGTCGCCATGCTGCTCTATCCGCGCATCTGCGTCTGGCTCGGTTTCGATACGCATTTAACCGGCGCGCTGCTTGGCGCGACCATTCATGACGTTGCGCAGGTCGCCGGCGCCGGCTACGCCGTATCGCCGGAGGTCGGCAACACCGCGGTGGTCGTGAAACTATTTCGCGTGTTGTTATTGTTTCCGGTCGTGATTGCAATCGGCTGGTGGTTCGCACGGCCCAATCCGCCGCTTGTCGCGATCAAGACGTCGGTGCCGACGTTCGCGCTCGTCTTTATCGCGTTATGTATTCTCAACAGCATCGTCGTGCACGTACCGCCCGTGCTTCCTTTTTACACCGCGATCAAAGGCACCCTTTCGGAAGCCGCGAATTGGGGGCTGCTTGTCGCAATTTCGGCGCTCGGCCTCGGAACTTCCTTCTCCGCAATGGGCCTGCTCGGCTGGCGTCATATCGCAACCGTCACGGCAACGACGTGTATTATCCTGGCAATCGTCACTGCCGGACTAATCATCGTTCGATAGGTCAGACCTCGGACAACGACTGGCTTTGCGCCCGCAGATATTGTCCGCCGATGGATCGCATTCAAGGCTGCCGACAAGCAAAGCTTCGGCCGGGCTCACGCACCAGCAACAAAGGCCGCTCCACGAGCGGCCTTGTGCACGGCGCAAAGCACCATCGGAAGCAGTTCCGCTACTCCCCCTCCGTCCTCACACGCGGAGCCAGGCCGAGATCGAGGTCTTCCGGCTCCAACGGATCCTCGTCGTCGCGCAGGGCGGGATCGTCCGACGGCATTGGCACATCGAAACCAGCCGGCAACACGCCGTCAAACATGCCCGCGCCCTTAAGTTCCTCCAGGCCCGGCAGATCGGAGAGCGACTCGATGCCGAAATGCGACAGGAACGCTTCGTTGGTGCCGTAGGTAAGCGGCCGACCCGGCGCCTTACGGCGGCCGCGTGGTCTGATCCAGCCCGTTTCCAGCAATACGTCGATCGTGCCCTTGGCGGCGGAAACGCCACGGATTTCTTCCACCTCCGCGCGCGTCACCGGCTGGTGGTAAGCAATGATCGCGAGCGTCTCCATCGCGGCGCGCGACAGCTTCTTTGGCTGCACCGACTCGTGGGTCAGCAGCCAGGCGAGATCGTTTGCCGTCCGGAACGCCCATTTGTTGCCGATATGCACAAGATTGACGCCGCGTGGCGCGTACTCCGTCTGCAGGCGCCGGAGCGCCGCGCGAATGTCGACGTCCTCGGGCAGGCGCTTGGCAAGCGCCTTCTCGTCGACCGGTTCGCTGGCCGCGAACAGCAGCGCTTCCAGCAGCCGCAGTTCTTCCGGGCGCTCGTTGGCGTCTATAGTTACGGTCACTTCAATTTCTTCATCACTCATGATCACACGCTTCTCGGCCAAGCTCGCCATTTCCAGCCCTCCTGGCTCCATGATTCTTATCCCGGTTATTCTTGTGTCGGTTCAATCGCAGGCGCGCCAGGCGCGCTTGGCTGCTCAGCGCTGCGTTTGCGCAGATAGATCGGCGCGAATGCGCTGTGCTGGTGCAGTTCGACCTGTCCTTCGCGTACGAGTTCCAGCGTCGCGGCGAGGCTTGAGGCCATTGCGGTCATGCGCATCGCGGGATCGACCACATAGGCGATCAGGAACATGTCGAGCCGCGCCCAGTCGTCGGTAGCGCCGACCATGCGCTCGAGCGCGGCGCGCGCCTCGACAAGCGACCACACGTTGCGCTTGGGAAGACGCACATGCGCCAGCGCCTGTTTCTGACGTTCGCGCGCATAGGCGGACAGGAGGTCGTACAGGGTGGCCGACCATTCCGGCCGCTTGATCTCCTCGATCTCTTCCGGATCGCCCCGTCCGAACATGTCGCGGCCGAGCTGCGGCCGCTCGAACAGCTTCGTGGCCGCGAGGCGGATCGCTTCGAGCCGCCGCAGCCGCTGCGCCAGCGCGGTCGCCATGTCGGCGGCGCTCATGCCTTCCGGGCCCGGCGCCTCCGGCAGAAGCAGCCGTGACTTGAGATAGGCGAGCCACGCCGCCATCACGAGATAGTCGGCCGCAAGCTCAAGCCGCATGCGCCGCGCTGCCTCGATGAACGCAAGATACTGGTTCGCGAGTGCAAGGATCGAGATCTTTGCGAGATCGACCTTCTGTTCGCGCGCAAGATTGAGCAGCAGGTCGAGCGGACCTTCAAAGCCTTCGACGTCGACGATAAGTTCCTGCTCTCCGGTAACGGTATCGGCCGGTGCGGTCGGGTCG
>Ga0164243_10004738_pt1 | contig 21149 bp, 22 predicted proteins | sample OricompcompostOP_FD_108781 | JGI IMG/M metagenome (GOLD analysis project Ga0164243, IMG submission 108781) | Organic Plus compost microbial communities from Emeryville, California, USA - Original compost - Organic plus compost (OP) | ecosystem: Engineered > Solid waste > Mixed feedstock >...
CGTTCGTCGAGATCGGGATCGAGGATCACCATGACTTCGTACGGGCGCAATGACATTGCGTCTCCTTCGGACTGAGCGGCTACGGGACCTCCGTAGCAGGAGCGTGTTGCCCGACTGGCAACCTGAGAAGTCTACGGGACGGTCGGCGTTTCAGCGAAATCCGCCGCTACATGACATCCTCATCCACCCAGTCCAGGGTCTTGGTGACGGCCTTCTTCCAGTTGCGGAACAGGCGTTCGCGTTCGGACTCGTCCATCTGGGGGGTCCAGCGCTTGTCCTCGCCCCAGTTGGCGCGGATCTCGTCGGTGCCGGACCAGTAGCCGACCGCGAGGCCGGCGGCATAGGCCGCACCGAGGGCTGTGGTCTCGGCGACCTTGGGGCGGACGACGTCGACGCCGAGGATGTCGGCCTGGAACTGCATCAGGGTCTCGTTGACGACCATGCCGCCGTCGACGCGCAGCTCGGCCAGAGGCACACCCGAGTCGGCGTTCATCGCATCCAGGACCTCGCGGGTCTGGTAGGCCGTGGACTCCAGGACGGCGCGGGCGATATGGGACTTGTTGACGTACCGCGTCAGGCCCACCAGCGCGCCGCGTGCGTCGGGGCGCCAGTGCGGGGCGAACAGGCCCGAGAACGCGGGCACGAAGTACGCACCGCCGTTGTCGTCGACCTGTTTGGCGAGGTCTTCGATCTCGGGTGCCTTCTTGATCAGGCCGAGATTGTCGCGCACCCACTGCACCAGCGAGCCCGACACCGCGATGGATCCTTCGAGCGCGTAGACCGTCGGTTCGTCGCCGAGTTTGTAATAGACCGTCGTGAGCAGCCCGTTCTGCGAGCGCACGGGTTCGGTTCCGGTGTTGAGCAGCATGAAGTTGCCGGTGCCGTACGTGTTCTTGGCCTCGCCGCGCTCCAGACAGGCCTGACCGAACGTGGCCGCCTGCTGATCGCCGAGGATGCCCGCGACGGGAGTGCCGTTCAGGATGCCCGGATGGCACTCGCCGTAGACCTCGGAACTGGATCGGATCTGCGGCAGCATCGACAACGGGACGCCCATGTCGGCCGCGATCTGCTCGTCCCACTGCAGCGTCTTCAGGTCCATCAACATGGTCCTGCTGGCGTTGGTGACGTCGGTGACGTGTACCCCGTCATGCTCGGCACCACCAGTCAGATTCCACAGCACCCACGTGTCGGTCGTGCCGAACAGCAGCTCACCGGCCTCGGCGCGCTCTCGGGCGCCGTCGACGTTCTCCAGTATCCAGGCGATCTTGGGGCCCGCGAAGTACGTCGCGAGCGGGAGGCCCACGGTGTCCTGATAGCGGTCCAGGCCATCCTCGCCGGCGAGACGGTCGACGATCTGTTGCGTGCGGGTGTCCTGCCAGACGATCGCATGATGGATCGGCTGGCCCGTCGCCTTCTCCCACACGACCGTCGTCTCACGCTGGTTCGTGATGCCGACCGCCGCGATGTGACCGCTGTTGAAGTTGGCCTTCGCCAGGGCGCCACCGATGACCTTGCGGGTGTTCTCCCAGATCTCCAGCGCATCGTGCTCGACCCAGCCTGCCTTGGGAAAGATCTGCTCGTGCTCGATCTGGTCCACCGCCACGACCGCTCCACCGTGGTCGAAGATCATCGCCCGCGTCGACGTCGTGCCCTGGTCGATCGCCATCACGTACTGGTCCGCCATGCCGACCAACCTAGACGAGGCGACCTGTGGAAAGTCAGCTTTGATGTCTGGGCTGTCCGTGACATGGTCATCCCATGATCAACACCAGGTGTATTATTGGTGTATGGCCCGCACCAACATCGACATCGACGATGAAGCGTGTGGTGCGGTGATGCAGCGCTACCACTTCACCACCAAACGTGATGCCGTGAACTTCGCCCTGCGTGCCGTCGCCGCCGAGGCGCTCAGCCTTGAGGAGGCGCGCGCCCTGCGCGGCTCCGGATGGGACGGAGACCTCGAGCAGATGCGAACCGATCACCCGTCATGATCCTGATCGACTCGTCCGCCTGGATCGAGTATCTGCGCGACACGGGATCGCCGACCTGCCAACGCGTCGATGACCTGCTGGCCTCGGACGTCGCCACGTGCGCGCCTGTGCGCATGGAGCTCCTCGCCGGTGCCCGCGACGACACGCACTTGCAACAACTGCGCGGACTCCTGGCGCGGGCCTCGCTGATCGGGACCGTGCCAATCGATTATGACGACGCCGCGCAGTTGTACCGCACGTGCAGACGTCAGGGCGAGACCGTGCGCCGAATGATCGACTGCCTCATCGCAGCCCACGCCATCCGAGCCGAGATACCGGTCCTGCACGCTGACACGGACTTCGACGTCCTTGCCCGCCACACCGGACTAGTGACTGTCTGAGCCGCGTCGGTCGGTGATGCGCAGGTAGTAGCCGTCGGGGTCGGTGAGGCGGAAGTCGGTCAGGCCCCATTCACGCTGCTGCAGGTCCTCGGCCAGCGTCAGTCCCTGTGCGACGACGTGATCGTGGAAGCCGGTGATGTCATCGACCTCGATGACGATCTCGGTGCCGGCCGGGACTGACCGCACGACAGGGTGCATCGGCTCCGATTCCAGCAGGCCGATCCGGATGTCGCCCCAGCGGATCGACGCATATCTCGGGGGGCCCTCGTTGCGCCCGGTCACCTCGAAGCCGAGTGCCGCGTAGAACGCGAGCGAGGCGTCCAGGTCACCCGGAAACAGTTCGATCCGCAGGGACGGATTCACGAGTCGACACTCACCTTCCAGATGTCCACGCCGGACGCGTCGGTGGCGTACTCGTCGATCGCGGTCAGTTCATCGTCGGTGAACTCGATGTTGTCGGCGGCGATCAGGTTCTCGTCCAACTGCTCGACCGACGAGGCGCCGATGAGGGCCGAGGTGACACCGCCGGGGCGCAGGGTCCAGGCGATCGCGAGCTGCGCGAGCGTCTGGCCGCGCTGCGCCGCGATATCGGCGAGCCCGCGCAGGCGTCGCACGTTGTCGTCGGTGAGCACCTGATTGGAGAACGAGCCACGCGAGCCGGCGCGGTCGTGGGCCGAGCCATCCAGGTAGCGGCCGGTCAGCAGACCCTGCGCCAGTGGCGAGAACCCGATCGATCCGAGACCCAACGACGACAACGTGTCCAGCAGGCCGCGTTCGATCCAGCGGTTCAGCATCGAATACGACGGCTGGTGGATCACCAGCGGAGTGCCCAGATCGCGTGCGACCTGAACCGCCTCGGCCGTGCGCTCCGGCGAGTACGACGAGATGCCGACGTACAGCGCTTTGCCCTGCCTCACCGCCGTGTCCAGCGCGCCGATCGTCTCGGCCACCGGCGTCGTGGGGTCGGCGCGGTGTGAATAGAAGATGTCGACGTAGTCGACGCTCATCCGCGCCAGCGACTGATCCAGGCTGGCCAGCAGGTACTTGCGCGAGCCGAGCTTGCCGTACGGCCCCGGCCACATGTCCCAACCGGCCTTGGACGACAGGATCAGCTCATCGCGGTACGGCTTGAAGTCGCCGCGCATCATGCGGCCGAAGTTCTCCTCGGCCGATCCGTACGGCGGACCATAGTTGTTGGCCAGATCGAAATGGGTGACGCCACGGTCGAACGCACGCCGCAGGACCGCACGCTGGGAGTCGAACGGTGTGGAGTCGCCGAAGTTCCACCACAGGCCGAGCGAGACCGGCGGCAACAACAGTCCGGAGTCACCGACACGGCGATAGTCGTGCTGTTGATACCGGTCCTCGGCCGCCGCGTACGGCCGGTGCAGCTCGGGGACGGGATCGGCGTAATAGCGCTCTTCGCTCACGCCTTCACGCTAACGCTCCGGACACAGCCATCCCGCCCTGCTCCTCGATCAGGTCCAAGTCGCGGACGCAAAACCGGTGGTGCTCGAAGGTCTCGTTGAGGACCGTGCCGAGGCACTGCCGCACCGAGCGGCCCCGGGCGTAGGGCGGCCAGACGTCGTCATCGGGTACCGGTGCTCGCGCTGCGAGCCCCTCGGGAGTGACCCCGTCGAGCCAAGCCTCCAGCTCGGCGGCCTGTGCGTCGCGCAGGCTCACGATCTCGTCGAGGGTCGGATCGAGCGCCAGGTCGAGTCCGTGCGCCTCCCGGTAGGGCTCGACGGCCGGTCCGATGCCCATCGGCGTGAACAGCTCCGTCGAACCCAGACAGCAACGGCGGAACCACGAGTCGTGGACGAAGACCAGATGGCGCATCGTCTGCGCAGCCGACCACTCGACGTTGACGCTGCGGTGCTCGATGCCGGGTCGGCGCCGTATCCGCTCGGTCGTGGTGGCCCAGGCAGCGCGAAGCTCGCGTGAGGCCTCGCGAAGATCCCTCGGTTCCTCGGAACGGATCAGCGCCCGGACGGGATGGCGGCGGTCGAGCTCTGCCTCGACATATTCGCCAACCTCGACGCCGTTCACCACGAGATTGGTGACGAGTCCATCGATCACCGCATCCTGCATCACGACGCCGATCAGGCGCGCTCCGGTGAGGTCACACTCGCGGAACTCAGTATCGTGCAGGTCCTCGTCGACGTACCGGGTCATGCCCTGCATGCTAGATACCGACACCGACATCGGCCCGGTGGCTCAGTCGCCGCCTGTGGGCCGCCGGGCGTAGCTGGGGTCGTCCGGGAACGACCGGGGCGATGCGAAACCGGTACGCCAGTCCGACCGCGGCATCAGTGGCTCCTGGGCATGGAACTCCAGCACGACCACACGCCGCGCGATCCGCCAGCCCGATCCCGCTCGCTTCTCGAACCGATCGACGTAGCGAACGCCGAGGGTCTCGAGAACCTCGCCGTCGCCTGCGTCGCCGGGCAGAACGTGCCGGGCCGTGCAGTAGCTCTCCGCGTGAGCGACATCGCCGTCGAGCTCGACGTGGATCTGGTGCAGTGCATGCATGGAGCCGTTCATCCGGCTGAGATGGCCGAGCACCCAGTCGACGAAGCCGTCTGGCCCGCCGCGGTACTTGTCGCCGTGGTCCTCGACCGAGTCGTCGTGATACGTCGCACGGATCAGGTCCCGATCGGCGCGGTCGATTCCCCGACAGTACCCGATGATGCGGCTGCGGATCTCCTCCTTGGCCTGCAGCTCGCTCAGCATGACCTGGTTCATCGTCGCCTCCCTTTCACGGCAGGTCGTCGTCCAACACGGACGCGACGGTGCGCATCGCGCTCAGCGCGACTGGGGCACCGCAATAGGCCGCGCAATGACGGACGACCTCGAGGATCTGCTCGCGCGACAGCCCGTTGCGCAGGCCACCCCGTACATGCGCCACGAGTTCCTGTTGGTGACCGCCCGCGACGAGCAACGCGATCGTGATCAGGCTGCGCGACGCCCGATCCAACTGATCACGTTCCCACGTCGCACCCCAGACGTCGCGCGTGACCCATGTCTGCAACTCCTCGGCCAGCGGGGACGCCTGCGCGATCGCGGCCAGTGTGTACTCCTCGCCGAGGACCTCGCGGCGCCTCACCAGGCCTGCGCGGACGCTGGGATCCTCATGCTCACTCAGCCGGGTGACGTCCATCAGCGAACGGTCCGCCGGGCCAGGACGTCGCGCAACGTCTGGACGATTCGGCCCTCGGCCTCGAACTCGCCGTCGGCCAGCGTCTGATTCCGTCGCTCGATCGATCCCTCGAACGGCACACGTACCGGTCGGTCAGGGTCGACCGGCCGGGTCGCGTGCATCATCGTGACGAACTCCGCGGCGCGTTCGGCGAAGTCGTCGGAGAAGGCCGGCGGGTCGATGACGTACATGAAGAACCCCATGTCGGTGAACCACGGGGGCGCGATCGCCGAGCCCCCCAGGATGCCGAGCAACTGGGCCGACAATGCAAGCCCAGAGCCCTTGTGGCCGCCCCAGGTCGTAATGGTTCCACCGTCGAGCACGTCGGCTGCGTCGGCCGTAGGTGCACCGTCGGCCGCGAAGGCCACCCCCTCGGGCAAGGGTTCGCCCAGCTTCTTGGCCAAGGTCAGATCCGCCAGCATCAACGAGGAGGTACCGATGTCCCAGATGACCGGGTCGCCGCCGGTGGGAAAGCCGAATGCGACCGGATTGGTCCCGAAACGGGCCTCGCTACCGCCGTGCGGAGCGACGTACGGTCCACCGCCCGAGGCGACGAACCCGATCAGGCCGGCGGCCGTCACGCGCTCCAGATAGTAGGAGAACATGCCGGTCACCCAGGTGTTCCGGATGGTGCCGACCACGACCGCGCTGGTCGCTGCCTTCTCGATCAGCCGCTCGGTCAGCTCAAGCGCGGTGATGTAGCCCAGCTGGTCGCCGCCGTCGAGTGCCAGTGACGACGCAGTCTCCTTGATCGTGGTGATCGGGCCGAAGGGGTCGGATCGCTCGAGCCGCTCGGTCAGGGTCGCGGCCCGGGCCAGCCCGCCCTGATGGAACCCGCGCAGCTCGGTATCGATCAGGTGGTCGGCGATGATCGCCGTCTGATCGCTGTCGTAACCGTAGGTGGACATGACATCGGCGATGAGCTGTCGGGCCTCGTCGATCGCGATCTTCATGCCGCACCGGCCTGCGTGGCCAGGCTCTGGCGATCGGCGGCCGTTCGCGGATTGATCCCCTCCAGGTCGGCCTTGATCTGCAGGGCCAGGTACTTGGAGTTGATCCGGCTGGCCGCCAGGCTTCCGGAGTTGAACCACAGACCCGGCTGGGCCGTGGGCCGCCACATGTTGTTCATCTCACCGTCGGCGCCGACACCCCAGATCACGCCGATGCGCTCGGCGATCTCATCGCCGAACAGGGCGCGGATGTCCTCCTGCTGATTGCGATAGCCGGTGCCGAACACCACGACGTCGTAGTGCCGCTCCTCGCCGTCCGTCAGCCGGATGCCGTCCTTGGTGAAGCGCGCGATCCGGTCGTGCTGCAACAGCTCGATCTCGCCGTCGGCGATCAGGTCAGAACAACCCACATTGATGTAGTAACCGCCGCCCCGGCGGTTGTACTTGAGGTGGAAACCGGTCTCGTCCTCACCGATGTCCGTGCGGAACCCGACGGCCGCGAGCCGGTCGAGCAGCTCGGCGTCGGCCTCGACCATCTGCTTCGCCATGATCTTGTTGGCTCGGATCAGCGTGTCGAACGTGTTGGAGGCGGAGATCAGATCCGCATCCTCCAGGGGCAGACCCTGCGAGTACAGCGCGTACACCAGAACACCGCTCGGCTCGAGGCTCACGACCGTCGTCGAGCTGCGCTGCACGATCGTGACGTCCGATCCCAGCGCATGCAGATCCTGCGCCACGTCGTGAGCGCTGGTGCCCGTGCCGATCACCAAGGCGCGACAGTTCTCGTACTGGGACCCCGATGTGTAGCGACTCGAGTGGAGCACCTCGCCACCGAACTCGTCGAGTCCGGGCATATCGGGCAGGAAGGGCTGGCCGCTGACGCTTCCTGTCGCGAAGACGACGTGGCGCGGTGTGAGGACGACCTCCTCGCCGCCGCGATCGACCACGAGGTTCCAGGTGCTCGTGCTCTCGTCTCGAATGCCGCCCACGACCGTGCTGTCGGTCCAGACGTTGAGCTCCATCGCCTCGGCGTAGTACTCCATCCAGCCGGCGAGCTTGTCCTTGGGAAGGAAGGTGGGCCAGGTGTCGGGGAACTCCAGATAGGGGAAGCTGGCCACCCAGGCCTCGTTGTGGAGCGTCAGGGAGTGGTACCTCCGGCGCCAGACGTCACCGATCCGCGGCAACTTCTCGACGATCAGAACGTCAACGCCGAGAACCCTCAGGCGTGCGGCGGCCGCGAGCCCCGCCTGCCCACCGCCGACGACCACGACCTCGGGCTGGCGGTCGTCGTACCGCTGCTCAGCGACCCGTTGGTCCAGCCAGTTCATGCCGCCGAAGGTGCGCGAGTAGGCCGTTCCCTTCGGACGATTCGCTCCTCGCTGTTCTTCGTGGCCCCGCAGCTGCTGCAGAGTGGTCGAGATCAGGCGAGCACGGACCGAGCCGTCGGGCTGGGACACCAGGCGAACGACGCCAGCGCCCGTGCCGACGGCCGTGTCGAACTCGTGGAGGGCCTCGATCACGTGCTCGCCCGCGCGTGGAACGCGGGCCGGGGCCGTGCGGCCTTCGGCGACGCGGAGGTTGGTGAGCCGTGTCTCGCGATTGAGTCGAAGGAGAGCGTCCGCAATCGCACCGGCACCAGACACTGTCGAGAAGTCCCAGGTGAACGTCACGACGTCACGCCATTCGGCGTCGTCGAGGAACAGCGTCTCCAATCGCTCACGGGACTCGTCCTCAAGGGCACCGATGAAGTCTTCGAGCCAAGTCTCGACTTGGTGCGAAACGGTGACGTCCGACATGGATCCTCCCAGCGGCTAGGAAAAGTGGCCTCGATCACGCTAAGATGAATCTGGCGCCATAGTCAATATCTACGAATGGAATTCATTTCAGTATGATGCCGTCATGGCGCTTCGAGAGGACTCGACGGATCAGGGAGAGGCGAGCATGGGCAGGAACCTGACCGCCCGCGGCGAACGGACGCGCCAACGACTCATCGACGCAGCGGGGGTGGTGTTCGCCCGTCAGGGATTCATCGACACCAAGATCACTGACATCACCGCCGAAGCCGGATCGGCCAACGGCAGTTTCTACACTTACTTCGACTCGAAGGAAGAGATCTTCGGCGAGGTCATTTCCCGCGTCAACGACCAGATGCGCGAAACGCTCGACCACCGCCTGGGGCCCGACGCGAGCCCCCGCGAACGCATCGAGCACGCCACTCGGCAGTACGTCGAGGCCTACAAGTCCCAAGCCATGATGGTGGCCCTCCTCGAGCAGGTCTCCAGCATCATTCCCGAGTTCCGCGAAGTCCGGCTCGAGACCCGGCGGAAGTTCACCGCTCGTAGCGAACGGTCGATCCGGCGCTGGCAGGCTGAGGGGATCGTCGATCCGGAGCTGCCGCCCCGGTACGCCGCCGCCGCGCTGGCGTCGATGGTCAGCAACTTCTGCTACATGTGGCTGGCCATGGACGGCGACTACGAGGAGGACCTCGTGGTGTCGACCCTCAGCCGGATGTGGGCCAACGCCCTGGGCATGGCTCCGGGCGAGTCGACCCGCGCCGGCTGACCGGTCCGCTCAGCCCAGGATCCGGGCCGGATTGCGGGTCAGCATCTGCTCGATCTGATCGTCGGTGACACCTCGTTCTGCCAGAGCCGGCAGGACATCGCGGTGGATGTGCTCGTAGTGCCAGTTCGGCAGAAGCCTTGCCTTGGCCTCGATGTCGAAGTTCTGCGTGTAGACCGACGCGTCGTGCGACAGCACGATCTGATCGGCGAAACCCTCCTCGACCAAGGCGGCCAGCGTGGCGACACGGCTCGGGAAGTCCAGCATCAGGTCCAGACCGAAGCGGTCCATGCCGATCATCACCCCCTGGTCCAGCAGTCGATGAAGGTAGTCCAGATCGGTCGTGTCGCCTGAGTGGCCGATCACGACCTTGCCGAAGTCGACACCCTCCTCGCGGAAGATGTCCAGCTGCTCCAGTCCTCGTTCGGTGCCCGCATGGGTGTGAGTCGTGATCGGCGCGCCGGTCTCGCGGTGAGCCCGAGCGGCCGCACGCAACACCCGATCCACTCCCGGCGTGACCCCCTGCGCGTCGGTGGCGCACTTGATGATGCCGGCTCGGATCCCGGTCGCGGCAATGCCTTCTGTCAGATCGCGCACCATGTAGTCGATGAGGCGGTCGGGGCCGTCGATGAGTAGGCCCGGACCTCGGAACTTGAAGAACATCGGAACGTCGTCATATGTGTACAGGCCGGTCGCGGGGACGATGTTGACCCGCACCCGATCGGCGACTTTGCGCACCCTCTCGATGTCTCTGCCCAGGCCGATGACGGTGAGGTCGACGATGGTCCGGACGCCGGCGTCGTAGGCCGACTCGAGCTTCTCGACGGCTTCCTCGACGAGGCGTTCCTCCTGCCATTCCCAGGGATAGTTCTGCTCGATCTCGGCATTGAGCACGAACACGTGCTCGTGCATCAGCGTGTGCCCGAGCTCGTCGGCGGACACCTCGGTCCCGCGGACGGTGGGGATGGCGGCGGTCATGCATTCTCCTCGAAGTCACCGGCGACCAGATGTTGACAATGGCGCCATATTCATGTTCTCTCTGTGAACGAGGACACATTCTTCCCGTGTGTTTGTCAAGTAGCCACCAGAAAGGCACCAGTCGAAAATGGCGACGATCCACCCGCATGCGGACGGACTCCACGATGCTCTCGACGCGTTGTTCCACCCCCGGGCCGTTGCCATCGTCGGCGCCTCCGGTCGGGCCGGCAATCCCTTCGCCCGGCCGCTGGAGTACCTGACCTCGTTCGGCTTTGAAGGTTCAGTCTTCCCGATCAATCCCGGCTACGACGAGTTGCGCGGGGTGCCCTGCTACCCCTCGCTGACAGAACTCCCCTCAGCGATCGACCTGGCCCTCATGATGGTTCCCGCCAAGGCGGCCATCGACCTCTTGCCCGACGTCGCGAAGGCAGGCGCCCGGGCCGCCGTGATCTTCGCTTCCGGCTTCGGCGAAGCGGGTGAGGACGGCGAGCAGCTGCAGCGTGATCTGGTCTCGGTCGCCCGCAACCACGGGGTGAGGCTCATCGGGCCGAACTGCCAAGGTGTCCTGTCGACGACCGCGAAGATGTTCGGCACCTTTACGGCCGCCCTCGAGAACGGTCCGATCGCCAGCGGCACCCTCGCCTATGTCGGCCAGTCCGGCGCCGTAGGCGGATCGATCCTCAGCCTCGCCAACGAGCGCGGTATCGGGATCTCGTCATGGGTCAGCACGGGCAACCAGGCCGACCTCGACAGCGTGACGGTGGGACGTTACCTGATCGACCAGGACGACACCTCGGCGCTCGCGATGTATCTCGAGAGCGCGACCGACGATCGCGCGTTCCTCGATCTGGCTGCGCGGGCCGCCCAGCTGGAGAAGCCACTCATCGTGCTCCGGTCCGCAGTCAGTCCGGCGGGTGCGCGGGCGGCCGCCTCACACACCGGAGCCATCGTCGGTGACTCCGCCGCCTTCGACGCGACCGTCGCCGAGTACGGCGTGATCGAAGCGCGCGACATCGACGAGCTCATCGACTTCGCCCATGCGAACACCGCCCTGCCGTCCATGCACGGTCGGCGTGTCGGCATCGTCACGACGTCCGGCGGCGCCGGAAGCCTCGCCGCAGACCTCCTCAACGACGCCGGTCTCCGCGTCGAGGAGTTCGGTGAGGACGCGCGCACCGCGCTCGCCGACGTCGTACCCGGGTTCGGTGCCGTCGAGAATCCCGTGGACGTCACCGCTCAGATCTTCCGGACCGGAGAAGCCAACGATTTCATCGAGGTCTGCCACCGCGTCGAGCGACTCAGCGAGGTCGACGGGCTGATGATCGCCATCACGCTGGTCACGGGCGACTTCGCGACCCGCACCGCCGAGGCGATCGCCGCACTCGTGACGAGGTCCGACAAGCCGGTCGTGATCGCCTGGGCCGCCTCACACGAGCAGACAGCCGCAGCGCGAGCGCACCTGCGCTCCGTCGGCCTACCGGTCTACGACTCGGTCGGCGCCGCGGCACGCGCTCTGGCCTCCCTCACCCGCACCCCCGTCCGCGCCGGCATCACGCCGGCTCCACCCTGGACCGACCAGGCACGAGCGATCGCCAGCGAACTGCCCGAGCTGGTGACCGAATCCGGCGGGCGCGCCCTCCTGGACCTGGCCGGAGTACCACTGCCCCGCGCCGTGCTGGTCGTGGACCGTGCATCGGCCGAGCTGGCCGCCACCGAGTTCAGCGAACCCGTGGTGATCAAGATCCAGTCCGACCAGGTGCTGCACAAGTCCGATCTGGGCGGCGTCCTGGTGGGTGTCCGCCCCGACCAGATCGCCGAGACCGCCAACGAGCTCCTGGAGCGCTTCGCCAACACCAGCCCCGAGGGCGTCCTGATCCAGGAGATGGCACCGGAAGGCCTGGAGTTCATCATCGGCGTGACGCGATCGGATGGCGGCCTTCCCCTGGTCACCGTCGGTCTGGGCGGCACGGCAACCGAGCTCTTCCGCGACACCGCGACGACCTTCGCCCCGGTCGACACCGCTCGCGCACAAGCGTTGATCGCAGAGATCAAGTCGTCCGCCCTCCTGACCGGATTCCGCGGCGACGTCGCCTACGACGTCGATGCGCTGGCACGAGTCGTGTCCCAGGTGAGCCAGCTCGCCGTGGCGGTGGGGCCGCGCCTGCACGAGCTGGAGATCAACCCCGTGCGCATCTCTCACGATCCGGAGCGACCCGTCATGGCGCTCGACTTCCTGATGCGCCTGACCGAGAAGGAGAACAACTGATGCCGTCGGTGAACCTGGAGAAGGACGGCGCGGTCGCGTGGGTGACCGTGTCCAATCCCTCGATCAAGAACGCCCTCACGAATGGCATGGGCCCGCAGTTCGCGACCGTGTGTGAGAAGATCGAGCAGGACACCAGCCTGGGTTGCGTCATCCTTCGAGGCGAAGGCGGAACGTTCTGCTCCGGCGCCGACACGGCTTCGTGGGGCGAGGCGTACGCCGACGGTGCCGTCACGGATCAGGCCTATGAGACCACCGACGCGATGTACGGGAGTTTCGTGCGTTTCGGCCAGCTCCCCATCCCGACCATCGCCGCGGTACGCGGTGCGGCAGTCGGCGCCGGCCTCAACCTGGCGATGGTCGCCGACACGCGTGTGGTCGCGCGCAACGCCCGGTTGATCGCCGGCTTCACCGCAGCGGGGATCCACCCTGGAGGCGGCTTCTTCACGCTGGCCCGCCGACTCGCCGGGCGCGAGATCGCCGGCGCACTCGGACTGTTCGGCCAGGAGATCTCCGGAGAGCGAGCCTACGAGGTCGGGTTCGCCGCTGTGTGTGTCGACGACGACGAGGTCGAGGCGACCGCCGCCGAGCTGGCAGCCCGTGTTGCCAAGGACCCGCTTCTGGCACGACGCGTGAAGCGCTCGTTCCAGATCGAGACCGCCGCCGAGTTCCTCGCGCTGCCCGCGGCCCTCGAGGTCGAGCGCGGTGTCCAGATGTGGTCGCAGGAGCGTCGCCTCCAGGCCAAGGCGGCCCGATGATCACCTTCCCCAGCTCACAGCTGACGCCGGCCGAACTGGCCCTGCGCGACGAGGTCCGAGCCTTCATGGCCGAGTACCTCGAGCGGGGGCACCGCCGGCAACTGGGCATCAACGCGGAACCGAGCATCGAGTTCAGTCAGGAGATCGCTCGGCGCGGCTGGATCGGCATGTCCGTCCCCGTCCAGTACGGAGGCCACGGCCGCACGGCGGTCGACCGCTTCGTCGTCGTCGAGGAGATGCTGGCTGTCGGTGCACCGATCAGCGCGCACTGGGTGGGCGACCGTCAGACGGCCCAGATGCTGCTCCGGTTCGGTACCGAGGAGCAGAAGCACGCGTTCCTGCCCCGGATCGTCTCCAGCGACGTCTTCTTCTGCCTCGGCATGAGCGAACCGGAGAGTGGTTCGGACCTGGCGTCGGTACGCACCCGCGCCACCCGCACCGAGGGGGGATGGATCCTCAACGGTCAGAAAGTCTGGACCTCCGGGGCCCAGTACGCCGACTACGTCGTGGCGCTGTGCCGCACCGAACCCCTGGGCGAACGCAAGCACGTGGGCCTGAGCCAGTTGATGGTCGACCTGAAGGCCGACGGTGTCACGGTCGCCCCGATCCGCTTGCTGAACGGCGCTCATCACTTCAACGAAGTGTTCTTCGACAACGTCTTCGTGCCCGACGAGATGCTGTTGGGACGACCGGGCGACGGCTGGCATCAGGTGACGTCCGAACTCGCCCACGAGCGGTCCGGACCGGACCGGTTCCTCTCGGTGATGCCGATCGTCCAGCTGCTCTACGAGCAATACAAGACCCGCGACCTCGACCCCGCGGCGCGCAATCAGCTGGGCCGCCTCTTTGCGATGTACATGACCTTCAGGTCCATGTCACTGTCGATCGCACGGCGCCTTGACGCCGGTGAGCTGCCCGCGGTCGAGGCTGCCCTGGTCAAGGACATGGGGACCCAGTTCGAGAACCGCGCGGTCCAGGTCATCCGCAATCTGCTCAACCGCGAGATCGATCCGTTCGACGGCGAGCTGGAGGAGTTGCTCGCGGACGCGATCATCACGGCTCCGACCTTCACCCTCCGCGGTGGAACGAACGAAGTGTTGCGCACGGTCATCGCCAAGGACCTGATGCGCACGAGGGGGAATGTCGCGTGACGAACTTCAATCAGGATCTGTTCTCGGTCGTCACGACGATCTTCGAGAAACATGATCAGCAGGTCCGGCACCACGCCGTGGAGCCGTGGTCGGACCAGGTGTGGGACCAGCTGCGCGAGACCGGGTTCACCACGATCGGCCAGGATGCCGCGCTCGAGGACCACGCAGCTCTGGCCAAGGCCGTCGGCGTGCATGCCGTGGCACTACCGCTCGTGGACGTCGGCCTGGCGCGCTGGATCGCCGATCTGGCCGGACTGGACGTGCCCCCCGACGCCGTCGTCGTCTGCGCCGGAACCCACGCCCTCAAGGGCCGACAGCTCGATGCGGGTCAGCTGGTCGTCTCCGGCACCGCCTCCCGGGTGCCGTGGGGACGGCATGCCGATCTGGTCGTCGTCCCCGTGGAGGTCGACGGAACCATGCGCTGGACGATCGTCGAGCGAGCCGAGCTCGAGGTGCACGAGAGCGTCAACTTCGCGTCAGAGCCCCGCGACACCCTACGGTTCGACGACCTCGTCGTACCGATGTCCGCCGTCGGTGCCGGCACCCCGAGTCTCCGGGACGTGCGCGCGCGCGGCGCCCTGCTCCGTAGTGCATCGGGTCTCGGCGCAATGGAATTCGTCCTCGATGCATCGCTGACCTACGCCGAGCAGCGCGTACAGTTCGGACGCCCGATCTCCGGCTTCCAGACCGTCCAGCATCACCTCGTCCTGATCGCCGAAGCCGTCGCTTCCGTGGCCTCGGCCGTCGACGCGGCCGTGTCCGCTCCGCCTGAGTTCCGCCTGATGATGGTGGCCGCGGCGAAGGTCATGCTCGGCGAGCAGGCCGCGATCCTGACCCGTCTGGCGCACCAGGTGCACGGAGCGATCGGAGCCGCCGAGGAGCACCCGCTCCAGCCGCGAACCCGCCGCCTGTGGAGCTGGCAGGACGAGTACGGCACGACGACCGACTGGGCGATCGACCTGGCCGACCAGCTGGTGTTTCCCGAGTCCCCGGGGGCCTGGCCCGCTATGACCCCTCCTCTCCAGGCCCTCGCCTCACGAGATGTCGGCGAGGTGACCCCGTGGTGACCGACCTGAGCTCGGGACTGGCGATCGAGCGCCGAGGACGCGCCACGTGGGTGCGCCTCGACCGGCCAGAACGGCTCAACGCCCTGAGCACCGCGATGCAGCGCGACCTCGTCCAGGTCTTCACCGAGCTCGACCAGGACGACGACACGTCGGTCGTCGTCCTGGGCACCACGAGCGACCGCGCCTTCTCGGCGGGCGCCGACCTGAAGGAGACCGGCCCGGGCCGATGGGTCGATCCGATGCGGATGAGCACCCGCAACGTCTACGAGACCGTCTTCGAATGCCGCAAGCCGACCATCGCGGCGCTGCAGGGATGGGTCGTCGGAGGCGGGTTCGAGCTCGCGATGGCCTGCGACATGAGGATCGCGGCCGACGATGCGCGCTTCAGGATGCCCGAAGGCCGTGTCGGACTCGGCGCCAACTTCGGCAGCCAGATGCTGCCCCGCCTCGTTCCCTGGGCGCACGCCTTCGACATCCTCTACCGCGGCGAGACCGTGGACGCGAGCCGAGCCGAACGCATCGGGCTGGTCTCGGAGGTCTGCACGGTCACCGCACTCGATCGCACGGTTCAGGAGATCGCCGACGTCATCGCGACGCGCGCGCCACTGAGCCTGCGCCGATTCAAGGCGATGATCCAGCACGGTTCGACCCTGCCGGTCGCCTCGGCCGTGCGACTTGATCTTGGTCCGAGTCCTTACACCAGTGAGGACCGCGCCGAGGGGGCGGAGGCATTCCGCGAACGCCGCGCGCCCGTCTGGAGGGGTCGATGAACCCGCGACTCCTCGCCTGGATGAAACAACAAGAAAGGACGACGTCATGACGTCAAGCACGAAAGGCCGCCCCTCATTGGTGGTCAAGGTTGTGAGCCTTGTGGCGGCGCTCGCCCTGGCTCTGTCAGGATGCGGTTCCGACTCCGGCAAGGACGCGGACGGCGGCACGATCAAGATCGGCGTCATCGCTGCCCTGACCGGAATCGCAGCACCATACGGAACACAGAGCCTGAACTCGTTCAAGCTCGCGGTCGAGGACATCAACGAAGCCGGCGGCGTCGACGGCCGCAAGCTCGAGGTCGTGGCCTTGGACAACCGCTCCAAGCCCGATGAGGTGCCCGCGCTCATGAAGCGTCTGGCATCTGACGGCATCGATCTGATCGTCGGCGCTTCCTCCACGCCGCTCACCATCACGGCGGCACAGACCGCCGACCAGATCAAGGTTCCGCTGCTTGTGCCTATGGAGGCTGCTGACGCGATCATCGGCGAGGGCCGCAAGTACGTGTACAAGCTCGCCCCCTCGGTTCTGGCAGAACAGGGCTGGGCGGCCCAGGGCATCCGCGCCGCGATGAAGGCATCGCAGGACGCCGGTGATCCGATCACCTCGGCCGCGATCATCTACGCGAGCGCCGGTGCCGGTCCCGAGGCCAAGGAGGCATGGGAGCGCACGCTGAAAGAGGAGTACCCCGACGTCAAGATCACAGGTTCGACCGCTTACGACGAGGCGGTCACGAGCGACTTCGGCCCGATCGTGGCAAAGGCGAAGTCCCAGAACCCGGACCTGATCGCGTACTTCGGCAATCCGCAGGGCGCCTTCCTGTTCTACCCCGCGCTCGAGGAGTCCAACTGGCGTCCGAAGCTGACGCTCGGCATCCTCGGCGGAAACACGAACGCTCAGTTCATCCCGACCGTGGGCAAGGCCGCCGAGGGCGACATGGCCGGCAATTACTGGACCAGCCTGCTGAAGCCGGGCGAGAACGCAAGGCAGACACCTGAGGGTTATGTGAAGGACTACGCCGCAGAGTTCGACGGCCAGGTTCCCGACGGTGTCGGCGCCTACTACTACTCAGCTGCCGCTGTCATCGCCGAGGCACTGTCGAATGCCGATGACATCAGTGACGCCGAGGGTATGTCGAAGGCCCTGCGCAACGTGCAGATCGACGGCATCAACGGCGACAAGCTCGGACTGTACATCGTCAGCCACGGCGTCAAGTTCGACGCCAAGGGATTCAACGAGCGAGCGGTCGGCCTGGTCACCCAGATCCAGGACGGCAAGTACGTGCCGGTCTACCCCGAGGAAGCGGCCGGCGCATCGTCGGTCTACCCGGTCGAGTAACAAGGATCCATCAATGGACACAGCGCTGAGCGTTGAAGGCCTGCGCGTGTGGCGGGGCCGCTCGGAGATCGTCAGGTCAGTCGACCTGACGATCCCGGGCGGCCAAGTCGTCGCACTGCTGGGCGCCAACGGAGCCGGTAAGACGACGCTGATCGAAGGCATCCTCGGCCAGCTGCCGATGAAGGCTGAGAAGTTCGAGCTCTTCGGCGACGACGTCCGTGGCGCCAAGCCGTGGGAGATGGTGCGCAAGGGACTGGTGGTCGTTCCGCAGGAGCGTTACCTGTTCACCGACATGTCAGTCGAGGAGAACCTCGAGATCGCAGCGAAGCGCGCCGGACGTCACGGGGGCCACCGATTCTCTCTGGACGAGTTGTACGACCTCTTCCCGCGACTAGCCGAGCGCAAGGTGCAATACGCCGGAACGCTGAGCGGCGGCGAGCGCAGCATGCTTGCAATCGCACGGGGCCTCGCCCTCCAGCCTCGCGTCCTGGTGCTCGACGAACCGTCGCTCGGGCTGGCACCCATCATTGTCGAGCTCATCATGTCCACGATCCAGCGCATCGCCGCATCGGGACTGCCCATCCTGCTGGTTGAGCAGAACGTCAATCAGACCCTGGCGATGTCCGACTGGGGCTACGTGCTCGAGTCCGGCGAAATCTCGTCGTCGGACTCCAGCGATGCCCTGCTGGGATCCGCCGCGATCCTCAGCGGCTATCTCGCCGTCGATGTCGAGTCCATGGAAGGCGGCTCCTGAATGTTGATGCAAATCATCGTCACCGGGCTCTTGCAAGGCGTGATCTATGCCCTGATCGGCCTGGGACTGTTCCTGGTCTTCAATGTCATGCGGGTCGTGAACTTCGCGCACGGCTACTTCGTACTGATCGGCATGTACGGACTGTTGTGGCTCGACCCCGGCTCACTGGCTTCCTACCTTCTGTATGCCCTCGCGGTGGCAGTGGCTGCTGTCGTATTCGGCTACGTGATCGAACGGTGGCTGCTGGAATTCACCCTCCACAAGCCCGGACACGCCCAGCTCGTCATCACGATCAGCCTCGGCATCGCGATGCAGTACTTCTTCCAGATCAAGTTCCCCGAGCCGTACCAGACGATCGCGAATCCCTGGCCGTTCTCCTCGGTCCAGATCTTCGGCGTCACGGTCAGTGCCGGCCGCCTGATGGCCGCGATCATCAGCCTGGCACTGACGATCGCGATCTCATGGATCGTGTACCGCACTAGCCTGGGTCAGAACATCCGCGCCTGTTCCCAATCACTTCCGGGCGCGGTCCATGTCGGGATCAACTTCCCCTGGGTGTACCGGTCGACCTTCGCGTTCGGCGCAGGCATCGCGGCAGTGGCAGGCGCCTTGCTCATTCCATTCCAGCCGGTCTCCCCTCACTACGGACTCGACCTGACGATCAAGGCATTCATCCTTGTGGTCATCGGCGGCGTCGCCTCGATCTGGGGGACGGTCATTGCCGGAGTTCTCCTCGGAATGGCGGAATCGGCGGGCAGCGTCTACATCTCCGGTTCGCTGACTTCGTCAGTCATCTACCTGATGTTCCTTCTCGTGATTCTGATCCGTCCACAGGGATTGATCGTCAGAAAGGCGGCATTCGCATGACCTCCCTCCTGTCGGGCCTTCGGCCCAGCGGTCCACGCCACGCGATCAACACGGTCCTGGTCGTTTTCGGATTGGCTTTCGCGTTCGTGTATCCGTTCGTCGTCGACCCGGCCATGGTCGGTGTGGGGTTCATCGCCCTGATCTACGCCATGCGCAACTTCACCTGGAACATCGCCGGCGGTCTGGCGGGACTGTTGTCCTTGGCGCACGTGGCCGGCTTCGGCATAGGCGCCTTCGCGGTCGCAATCCTGGCCTGGGAGCACGGTTTCAATGTGTGGCTCGCGATCCTGATCGGTATGGCGCTTTCGGGCATCCTCGGCGTCGTCGTGAGCCTGATCATGAGCCGGTTCGGTGTCAACGCATTCTTCTTCGCACTCGGCACCGCCGCACTTTCGCTCGCCGTCTCCGGTATCGCGGCGTCATGGTCAGTCACCGGGCAGGTTGACGGTCTTCAGAACCATACGTCCGGGGAAGGATTCATGAAGCTGCAGTGGTTCCTGGATCCCAAGCCTCTGTACTACGTCGCCCTGGTCGCGCTCATCCTCATCGTCGTTCTCACTGTGTGGATGACCAGGCGGACCCGGTTCGGTCGCTCGCTGCCATTCATCCGAGAAGATCCCGACATGGCCGCCAGCATGGGGATCGACGTGATTCGGAATCAAGCCCTCGCGATGGGAATGAGCATGGCGTTGACGGCGATCCCCGGTAGTTTGATCGCCCAGTACACCAGCTTCGTGAGTTACGAGTCCGTCCTGACTCTCGAGATCGGCATCCTGATGCTGGTCGGCGCCATCATCGGCGGTTCGTCGACGCTTGCCGGTCCGATCGTGGCCGGCATCGGCATCGCGGCCCTCGAGGAGGGCCTGCGTTCCTTCGACGTGACCAGCTCGAGTGTCTCGAGCATCACGCAGATCGTGTACGCCGCCGTCGTGATCCTCATCCTGAGGCTCGGCGCCGACGGCATCGTACCGATGTGGAACGCCTTGTTGGATCGCCTGTTCGCCACTCGTCGTGGTGAAGGCGAACGTGCCCAAGAGTCCGACGAGAAGGAAACCACGCATGCTTGAAGTCACTGACCTCGCCAAAAGCTTCGGAGGACTCAGCGTTCTGACCGATGTCTCGTTCTCCGCCGAGGCGGGCGAGGTGACGGCCTTGATCGGACCGAACGGCGCGGGGAAATCCACGCTCGTCAACCTGATATCGGGATACCTCACCCCCGACGCCGGGACGATCCAACTCGACAAGACAGATCTGACGGGCAAGTCGGCTGCCAAAGTGTTCGAGATGGGAGTATCGCGCACCTTCCAGGTCAGCGGAAACACCGCCGAGCTGAACGTCTTCGAGTGCGTTTCCATGGCCGCTTACCGGCAGTCACGCGACTTCCGCGAGGTCAACCGGATCGCCGAGGAGCAGCTGCGCAGCTTCGACCTGTGGCGCTACCGAGACCGGCGACTGGGCGACATCCCCACCGCGATGGTCCGCGTCGTGGACTTCGCGCGCGGCATGGCCGCGAACCCTAAACTGCTCCTGCTCGACGAGGTGATGGCTGGGCTGACACCGGCCGAGGTCGACGTCGTGATCGAACAAGTGCGCGCATGCCGAGCCACTGGTGTGGCGATCGTGATGATCGAGCACGTCCTGCAGGCTGTCACGGCCCTCGCCGACCACGTCGTCGTGCTCAACAACGGTCAGATCGTTGCGGCAGGATCCATGCAGGAGGTCTCCCGCTCGGACGAGGTGCGTGAGGCGTACCTAGGACGGGCCGCGTTGCACTGACCGACTGACTTAGCGCAGGGTCGCGAGGACGACGTCGTCGTCCAGGCCATCCCAGGTGCCCTCGAGCTCGCGGTCGCTGTCGGGCATGGTGTTGTCCAGGACGTGCGGGACCGACAAGGTGCCGAGCGACGTGTGGACCGTCGTGACCGGCCCGCCGCGGTCGACGTCCTCGATCGTGACGTCCGAGACCGGTTCACCCGAGCCGATACCCCACGCCTTGACTGCGGTATCGACGGTCTGCACCTGCCCCTCGTGCTCGAACTCCAGCGCGACCGAGCGCCCGCCCGACACGATGGCCGAGACGAACTGCGTCACCAGCACCGGATCGCCCAGGCCGAAGTAGATCCAGC